>Ga0115005_10004485_pt1 | contig 11055 bp, 10 predicted proteins | sample ArcOceMetagenome_FD_87163 | JGI IMG/M metagenome (GOLD analysis project Ga0115005, IMG submission 87163) | Marine eukaryotic phytoplankton communities from Arctic Ocean - Arctic Ocean - Greenland ARC118M Metagenome | ecosystem: Environmental > Aquatic > Marine > Oceanic | place: Arctic Ocean...
AAAGACTTCGGCGCTTTTCCGACAATGCGCTCGTCAACCAACTGAAACTCGGCATTCGACCCTGATCGGGTAAGGTCTCCGGCATAATAAACTCTGTCGCCAACGGCAAACTCGGTGACATCAGCGCCAATTTCAACCACCTCACCTACGGCATCCCAGCCTATCACTTTCGCTTCGCCTTCAGGGTTAACACGCTGACGAATCTTGTAATCAACGGGGTTCACGGCAATGGCATTTATTTTAACTAATAGATCCCTGCCAGACGCGCTGGGCTTAGCGAGTTCTAAATCCATTAACGCATCGGGTTCACTAATCTCTAGTGACTGGGTATAGCCGACTGCTTTCATCATTGTGCTCTCCTTTAATTGATACGTTCATCATACTCTTGATTAATTTTGGATAAACATCACAATACAAGAAACATTATCAAATTAAATTTGAAAACCATGTTACTAGATGACCTCAACGTAGTAATAAAAGTAGCCGAGTTTCGAAATATCACCGCCGCCGCCACCCATTTAAATATGCGCACCGCTACGGCGAGTGCTGCAGTTAAACGGGTTGAGCAAGCCCTCGGCGCTGAGTTATTTATACGCACAACTCGATCGCTTAGGCTTTCCTCTGCCGGTGAGCGCTTCTTGCCAACATGTGAGCAAGCCATGGCGATGCTTGCAAATGCTAAGCAGAACTTAAAAGGCGATACTGGCGTTATTGAAGGTGAACTGCGACTAGGCTTATCATCTGACTTAGGACGAAATGTAATAGCGCCGTGGCTTGATGATTTTATGGAAGAGCATGAGAAAATAAGCGTAAAGCTCAACTTAAACGACAGCAATATCGATTTCTACCGCGATCCTATCGATTTAGCTCTGCGTTATGGTTCACCTGATGATGCAAGCGTTTACGGATTTAAAATTTGCGACGTACCTCGGTTTCTTGTCGCCGCCCCTTCTTATCTCAACAACCACGGCACCCCAGAACAATTTGAAGACTTAAAAACGCACAACGGGCTTTTTTATCAACTTCACGACAAAGTGTATAACGAATGGGAATTCGTGCGCGACGAAAAACCACTTAAGATAAAAATGCTCGGAAACAGGACAGCGAACGATGGTGAAATGGTAAGACGGTGGGCCGTAGCTGGCAAAGGGGTTGCCGTTAAATCAAGTTTAGATACCTGTGGCGATATATTAAGTGGGCGTCTTGTTACATTATTGCCGGGCTACCATCCAAAACCAACGCAGCTTTGGTTAATCTGCCCGAGCCGCCAATCGATCACCCCAGCGGTTAGGTTATTAAGAGACATGTTAAAAGCGCGCTGCGCTGAATGTTTAGCGCGCCTTAAGGAAGCCGGCGTATATTGAAATCCAGCTTGGTAGAGGTACGTTAGACTTAACGTTTAGCTTTTTTGTTAAGCTGCGCGTATGCTACGTCAAAACCCGCTAATGATACGGGTAAGGTAACCTGCTGGCTTTCAGACTTCTGATATGCAACTAGCATGGTTTCACCGTTATGCAATTGCTCTAGAAGCTGGCTATCTATTTTGATAATACTTTGACATGCCTTTTCGTCACACCCAGAAAAAGGCACTTGTAAGGGCGCGAAATTATCTATTTTTACTCCGACCCCATTTTTTGTTAGCGTATTTTTAGGTAGCTTTATTTTTAAAACTGGAAAATCTTTCGAATAAGAATAATCAACATTAACGCCTAACAATACTTTAGTTGCTTTCTCATCTTTAGCAACAAGCTGGCTAAGTGTACAAACTGAAGAATCGTTGCACAGCAAACTCCAACTACCAAAATCGCTCGTTGTGACAGCCCACGAAGAAAATGAAGCGAGTATCGAACTAACTATTACTAAATATTTCACGTCTACCTCTTAACAAAAATGGGGAGCTTATGCTCCCCCTATCTTATTTATTACTGCTACTTACGTTTTCTCATAAGGAAAGTGCTAAATAGCGCTCCTAGCATAAGAAACAAAGTGCTGGGCGCAGGAACCTGGGTTGGATCAGGTACGAATACAGTAACCGCATTTTGGTTCATATTAATAACACCAGAGCCATCGAACGTTAAACCAGTCACAAACGCATCAGGCGTTGGTTCAAGCATATTCGAAACATCAATTCCCATTATTCTGAAGCGGTCTACGGGTGAAGTGAAGTCGTACTCTACACCTCCTGTAATATCTGTACCTGTATCTAGCCAATCCATAAGGCCATTATCCCAAAGGAATAAGTCAAACATGTTGTCATCATAACCTTCTGGCAAAAGGACTGATGCGATGTTTGGGCCACTATTTACGATATAGTCATAGCCTACGGCTACATCTGGGTCGATGAAAACAAGCTCGTCTGGATCATCGATAGAAAATTCAAATTCATAGTCCGTCGGTGTTTCTGGGTCAACAATTGGTAGAATCGGATTTTCTGGATTATTACCCGGTAGCACGCCGTCGCGAATAGCAAATTTCCAAATACCTGGCGTGCCCGTATTGCTATTACTTTCGTCTATATCAGCAATAGCGGCAGTTCGAGAACCAGGTACGGTAAAGAAGTTTTCCCCATCGCCGGCGTCATATCCCGCCTGAGCAGGAGTACCATTTGATGCACTGCCTGAAGTCCAGCCGATATCTTCATATCTAAACTCAACGTCAAAATTACCTGCGCCCGTGTCTTCCCTGTCAATCAACACTAACTGAAACGTGTTGGTCGGATCACTATTTTGACTGTAGTAACCAACGTCATTCCACGTTACTACCAGGGTATCTTCATTGGGAGAGCCAATAAATACGTCACCACATTCTGCGCAGCGTGTATCTACATCCCCCCAAAATGGCGCAATCATTGGCTGATTGCTGTTAGGAAAAGGGTTAGGCGTAAATGTACCTACAGGACCATTGAAGGTAATGTTGCCGTTATTGTTGATGAAAAATCTATCGTAGGTCGTTCCGAAAAAATTTAAACCGCTATTAAATGCCAAAGCATCATAGGAATCAAAAATGATGGGACCAGAGGAGCCATCATCATTGCTTTCCATAGCAAAAAAACCAAATCCGCTTTCAGTAGAACCTTCCCAACCGGAGAGGAGTACAGAAGCATTGGCAGTTGTACTTGAGATAGAAAATGCTAGCGCAGCACTTGCAAGCAGAGATAGTTTAAAACGCGAAGGTTTACTCACGGGTACGTCCTTGTAATTATTGTTAATGAAATTTTTTATATGTCAGTAAAACGTTAGCAAACTCCAGGCCAAATGGTTTTACCTATAATAATCAATAACATAAACCAACTTCAATTCATAAAACAAATCATATGTAAAAGAAACTGACATCCTTGTCCTGCCTTTTAGTTGTGCTATCTCTTGTATTCAGCAGGCGCACCTTTGCCTGGTGTGCTAGCTTGAATAAACTCACGTAAGTCTTGGTTTGACTGTTTTAAGTCATCGCGACGCAGGTACATCATATGTCCGCTGCGATACCCTTTAAAGCTTAGGCGGTCTTTTAGGTTGCCACTTTGATCAAGTTGCCACATGGTGTATTTGGCGTCAAAGTAGTTAGTTGCGCCATCGTAGTATCCAGCTTGAATCATCACATTCAGATACGGATTTTGCGCCATTGCCAAACGCAAGTTCTCTCCTGTTTGGTTATTGCTTCTATCCCAAGGATGCACGTTGCCAAACATATTATATTTAATATCGGTTTTGTAATTTAACTCTTCGCGCAGGTAGTAATTAATGGCAGGCGTGAATGAATGCAACCATGATGTTAACTCTGCCCAATAATCAGGGCGATCACCAGTTTGCTTCGCGTCTATACCTAAATAACGGCTATCCAACCGGCCTAAGGTCTTCCCTTCATCTCGCAATAAATCTTTCCAGAAAAAAGCTGTGCTTACGTCTAAGTTGTTTTGAGCAATTGACGTTTCACTTAACCCTGAGTAACGCGCCATTTGTTTAAGCACATCACGCTTTTCCGCTTCGCCGATGAAGCCGCCTTTAGCCAACGCAGGAATGAGTTTATTGATGGTAAAGTCTTCGACTTCAGGAAGTAATTCAGTAAGATCTTTGTTCTGAAGTTCGGACTCAAGTTTATTGTGATACCACGCTGCAGCCGCAAAATATGGCAAGCGGTTAGCGGCTTTTACAGGCCCATTGCGCTCAATACCGATGTCGGTTGGCGACACCAAAACAACGCCGTTTAAATACATCCATTGTCTATTTTGAAGCTCCAGAGCAAGACCTGAAACACGCGTAGTACCGTAACTTTCACCAATTAAATATTTAGGAGAGCGCCAGCGATTATTGCGTGTTACAAAGGTATTCACCCACTCCGCTAAATAGCTGATATCGGCGTTAACGCCAAAGAACATTTTTTGTTGTTCGTCTTGCGACGGCATACTGCCATCGGCTTTGGGTAGTACACGGCTGTACCCTGTGTTTACCGGGTTTACAAATACGATGTCTGCCACATCTAAAATAGAATAAGGGTTAGTTTGAACACCATAGGGCTGAACGGGATAACCCTCATCGTCAATATTAAGAATACGAGGGCCAGTGTACGCTACGTGCATCCATACTGAGGCAGATCCAGGGCCACCATTAAAGGAAATAATAAGCGGGCGCTCCGTATTCTCTTTAACGTCAGTTCGCTGATAGTACGTGTAGAATAAGGTAGCAACCGCTTCGTCTTTACTATTCCATACGGGTTGCGTACCTGTAGTAGCACTGTATTTCACGCGCTTGCCAAGAATTTTAGTTTCGTGTTCTGTCACTACACTGCTATCAATTTTCATAGCGCGAGCGTGTGCTGAGGGGCTTCTCTCATCTTCAGAAGCACTCGCGTTCAAAGTTACAAAAGCAAGCATAGCGGCCATTAGCCAGGGCAGCGCTTTATGTTTGTTATCATCGTGGCGAAATGACACAAGTGATGTTACTAGGTTTAAGGCTTGTTTATTCATCATTACTCTTGTCTTTGTGTGTCGTTAGTTTTATCGTTTTAGTATTCTTAGAGCCTGCCAACCTGTAACTTATACAGATGAGCAACACACCCTAGTCAGACTATAGCGCTGTTTGTACGACAGCTTAGCAATCAACGACAAAACCACCAATTTCTTCGATACATTTCTGTAACACGGGCTACGTTTTATCAATATTTTCAGGGCCGTTATCGTTTATATGTGCAATGAGGTCTGGGAAAAACGCTAAAAACCTCGCCTCTATTTCCTGTTGGTGTTTGCCTATATCGTCTACAGCATTATGGAAAGTATTGGGAAAACGAACGCGTTTGGCGACAACAGAAATCGCTTTGGCAATGCCTTCTTCTCCAGCATAATCCTCAAACCAATCATGGGTTATCATATGCCCTACACTGTGCTGCATCGTTCTTGGCATGGTAGGCAACCGCTGCTCTAACAAAGCGAAGCTTTGCTCGCGAAAATCATCGAAACATTGGGTTGAAAATTTTGTCCAGTGTTTAATGAGTAGATGATCGAAATAGATATCCAATGCTACAGGGGCAAAGCGCCGGCGACTTTTATCGAATAGCACCTTTGCAGCTAAAACGCTCTCGTGACTATCGGTGAATCGATCAACTTCGTAGTGATTTTTAAGGCCTAGCTGAACTGCGTTTCCAAATCTGTTGATATCAACACCTCGCCTAAAATCTCCCAATAAGTTACCAAAATGAGAATCTGCGGTTGGTCGTGCCAGGAAAAGGTGAGCTAGGTAGTTCATTTTGTAATTTAAGGGCCTCTTTTTTAAGTTGTAAGGGCTTGTAGGTATCAAGTAAAATCACGCTTCGATCAGAAACGTTGAATGTGGGCTCGCCGAAACGTAGGTTGCCAGATGCCAAATTCAAATGTTACTGAAACATCGTAGCACTTAAAATTGAGTTTCAACATGTCTGTAATTTCCACCTCTGAAGTCACCTCACTACTTACTCCAGTTAACGCTTTTTTGCACTGCGAAACCCCACAGTCGTGGATAGACGAAGCCCAAAAAGAAGAAAACCTTCGCGTCATCCTTACCGATCACTTAATTTGCGAATTGAAAGCGGCTCAGTCAGCCATGTACTTGCTTCGCCGCTACGTTGCTGATGAGGAAACAAGTAAAGTGCTTTTAGGCTGGTTAAAACCCTATGAGGACTTCACTTATAGACATGAAGGCGATTGGCAGTCGCTTAACACTAAGCACCTTTCAAAAAGCGTTTTTGACGTTAAAGGGCTTGAGCCTTTCAAAAAAGATATGCTAGATAAAATGGTGATGCTAATAAAAGAAGAGCTACATCATTTTTATCAAGTGCTAGAGATTATGCACGAACTGGGCTTTGAATATAAATCGGTAACGTCTAGTCGTTACGCCAATGGCTTACTACGTCATGTACGCACCTACGAACCTGAAAAGCTTGTCGACAAGCTTATTTGTGGCGCCTATATTGAAGCCCGTTCTTGCGAACGCTTTGCGAAGCTCGCTCCCTTTGTGTCTGAAGATTTAGGCAAGTTTTACGTTTCATTATTACGCTCTGAAGCCAGACACTTTGAGGATTACCTCACGCTTGCTGGACAAATATCCGACACGGATATCACTGAACGTGTAGCTCACTTCGGTCACGTTGAAAAATCGTTGATAGAAAGTGACGACAAAGAGCTTCGTTTCCACTCTGGGGCGCCGAATATCAACTAGCCATTTAGAGGTGCTCATAAATTAAACTATTTATATTGACGCCTCTGACTTTCTGCTGCACACTGAATTTGTAAACGTATTGTTAATGGCAGTTCTTTAGCGCTTGCCGCTGTGTCCGAGTTTATTTGTATTCTCGGCTAATTCGTGTGTTTTTACTGCCTCACAACAATCCTCTAATAATAATGTTGGTGAACAAGGCAGGACCTTATGATTTTAAATCACTTAATTGGTATTTACACTCATCCAAGAGAAGAGTGGCAAACCATTGATACCAAGCACGAAACCTATTTTTACGCGCTTACTCATATTGCATTTATAGCACTCATTCCCTCACTTGTAGCTTACTACTCCAGTGCCCACACCGGCTGGAGTATTGGTGCAGGTGACATCATACGACTTAGCGAAAATACCGCCATTATGATGGGCATAGGCATGTATTTTGGTTTGATAGCCGGAGTAGTAGCATTAGCGGTACTTATTCATGAACTCGCTAAAGCTTTTGATGCTACGCCAACGTACACGCAATCGTTAGAGTTAGCAGCCTATACAGCTACACCGCTGTTTATGGTGGGTTTTGCGGGTCTATATCCTGAGCTATGGGTAGTGATGACAGCTTTGTTGGTCGGCATAAGCTACTCGGTATACCTACTTTACTCTGGCGTTCCAATTTTAATGCACATGCCGGAAGATAAAGGCTTTATTTATTCAAGTTCAGTGGTGACGTGCGGTCTGGTGTTACTGGTTATCCTAATGACAGGTTCTGTATTGGTATGGGGGCTTACTGGTGGACCGGTATTCGTTCACTAACGCCTTCTTAAAAGATTAAACCATTTAAAAAGCCGCTTCTAAAAGCGGCTTTTTTGTGAACACTGCTTATCTAAAAGCTAATGCAATACTAATCAGCGGCATCCATGTTGTGCACATCAAGATTACTTAGCTCCGCCTGTACAACCGGCGCTTTTCTCGATTGTTCACCGCGAGACAAGTCGATACGTTCAAGATACGCTTGATCGATGTCTGCAGTAATATAATTTCCATCAAAAACAGACGTTTCAAAACGCTGAATGGTTTCGTTTTCTTCGCGAACTGCATCTACTAAATCAGAGATATCTTGGAAGATAAGGCCATCTGCTTGAATAAGCTCTGCTATTTGGTCGATTTCACGGCCATAAGCAATAAGCTCATTAGCCGATGGCATATCGATACCGTAAACATTCGGGAAGCGAATTTCCGGGGCGGCTGACGCAAAGTACACTTTCTTCGCGCCTGACTCACGCGCCATCTCGATAATTTGACCTGATGTAGTACCACGTACGATTGAGTCATCAACAAGTAATACGCTCTTGCCTCTGAACTCAGATGAAATTGCATTCAGCTTGCGGCGTACAGACTTCTTGCGCATGGTTTGGCCGGGCATAATAAAGGTACGGCCAATATAGCGGTTTTTAACGAAGCCCTGTCTATATGGCAGTTCTAGCGTGTTGGCTATTTGAAGCGCTACGTCCATCGACGTTTCAGGAATAGGAATAACCACGTCGATATCCAGGTCTGCCCATTCGCGCTTGATTTTTTCACCAAGTTTACGGCCCATGTTTACGCGCGATGCATACACTGAAATACCGTCAATAAAGCTGTCTGGGCGAGCAAAATAAACAAATTCAAAAATACAGGGTGACGTTACCGGGTTTTCAGCGCACTGTCTTGTGTGTAGCTGGCCCTCTTCAGTAATAAATACCGCTTCACCTGGCATAACGTCACGAACAAACTGGAAGCCTACCGCATCAAGCGCTACGCTTTCGGAGGCTACCATCCATTCTTCGCCTAGCTCGCTCATCCGCTTACCTAGCGCTAGAGGGCGAATACCGTGAGGGTCGCGAAACGCAACGATACCTTGGCCGATAATGGCTGCTACTACTGCATAGGCACCACGAATTTTTTTGTGAACCTTCGTTACGACTTCAAAAATATGTTCAGCACTTACACTTAAACCCGCAACTTGCTGCAGTTCATGAGCAAGAATGTTAAGGAGTAATTCAGAGTCTGAGGTAGTGTTAATGTGACGGCGAGCAATGCGGAATACTTCTTCTTGCAACTCGTGGGCATTGGTTAGGTTGCCGTTATGCGCAAAGGCAATACCAAACGGTGAGTTCACATAGAATGGTTGCGCTTCTGCAGAGCTAGACGTCCCAGCGGTTGGATAACGCACGTGACCGATACCCATATTGCCTGACAATCTTTTCATATGGCGTGTATGGAAAACATCTCGAACCAAGCCATTTGCTTTGCGCAAATTAAACATATTTTGGTCGATAGTCATTATGCCTGCGGCATCTTGTCCTCGGTGCTGAATAACCGTCAGACCGTCGTACAGCGACTGAGCTACGGGCGTTTTACCAACTATTCCGACTATACCACACATGTGCGTTACCTATTTCAAGCGGGATTTAAGAAACTGGAGGAGTCTTTCACATAGCTGAAAAACCACTCAATGATGACACCAAACTCGGGAATGAGTACCGACGCTTGCCACCATGCTGCTGAGGCTGCGCGAGTAAAGGTATCCATAAAAAAGAGCAATGCGCTAACTATCAAAACGCCACGCAATGCACCAAAAACTATGCCTAAGACACGATCGGTTCCTGACAGCCCCGTGGCTTGTACCAACTGGCTGATTACGTAATTTATCATGCCGCCGAGGATAAGCGTTGCGACAAAGAGCGCGGCAATAGCTGCGCCATTTTTTAAATAGGGGTCGTCAATGGCTGTAAAATAAATGGCGAGGTCTGCGTAGAAATTGCTTGAAATAAAGAGTGCAGCAAACCATACCACTAACGAGATGGCTTCTTTAACAAACCCTCTGATTAGGCTTATTAAGGTAGATACCGCAATGATACCCAGTATGGAAAAGTCTACCCAGTTCATCGTCTCTTTATTGCGTTGATGTTGCTTTTTGTGATGAAGCAACGAGCCTTTGGCGAGATGGCGCGCATTCTAACAGAAGATAGAAATATTACTAGTCTGTAATACGAATCAATAAAGGTAAGAATACGCGCTACTCTACTTTGAACGTTGTAACTTTGCCTTTAAGGCTCGTGAGCTCTTTTAGATGAGGTAGTGCCGACTCTAGCTTGTTTTTATCTAGATCAGGACCAACAAAAACTTTATTAAGCGGCCCAGAGCTAGTCTGAATTTTACGGCTAAAGGCCCTGTAGCCTGCCCTTTCGAGTTTGGCTAACAGCGCTTTAACATTTTTCTCGTGACGAAAGCTTCCCAGCTGAATAACCCAACCCGCATCGTCATCTGCCGCCGCGCCTTTGTTATCAATCACAGTTTGGCTGGCGAGGTTATCCTGCTCTTCGAAAACTTTTTCTTTTGGCGCCTGAGTAACACTGGCACCTGAGTCCTCATCACGTGACGACACCATAGGCTCATCGTCTATGGCGGTTTCATCTTCTATTTCAACCGCAGGAACTGCCGCTTTTGCCACTCGTTCCGATGGAAATGGCTCGGGCTCTACAATAGGCTTCTTTGGTGGATTAGCGGGTACAGAAACAAATGGTTCTCTGTTAGTTTGCTTTTTGCCATCAAGAAAGTCTGGTAAAAAAATGACCGCTAGGGCAACGACAATGATCGTACCCACCAGTCTATTCTTTAATGCCGATGTCACTGTGCTCTCCTGCTTGAATACACGTTTTTCTCTACAATGCGCGTGTTAGTTATGCTCAGCAAGCACGTCTGCTACGGTAACGAAAGAACCAAAAACGAGAATAAGTTCGCCAGTTTGATAATCTGCAAGCGCGCGCTGATATGCCGAGGTTACGTTTTTAAACGTCTTTATATTCTCTATGGTTGTACCAGCATTAACAAGTGCATTTTCAAGTACTTCTGCACTGCAGCCTCGAGGGCCGCTTGTTGACGACACATACCAATCAGCATTAAGCGCAGAGAGTGGCGCTAAAGTTTCTGCAATTGACTTATCTTTAAGCATGCCCACGACGATACGCATTTTGCTTACATCATAACGATTTAGCCAGTTTTGCATGGCCGTCGTTGCCTGCGGATTGTGGGCAACATCCACCACAACGAGAGGCGACTCACTGACCGTCTGCTGACGACCTGGCATCGTGGTATTTTCAATAATGTCTCTTACCACACTTTCTTCGGGAAGCAAGTCTAGCAATTCTAGCGCAGCCAACGCTGTACTCGCATTTTGAAGTGGAATTTTAGGATAAGGTAGCGAGGCGTAGCTGCTGCTCTTTCCTTTCCAACTCCACTCACTGTAATCACTTGCCACTTCCGTTACAAAGTCTTGTGTTGCCCAGCGTACGTTCGCTTGCAATTCATTAGCCACATCATAAAGCGACGATGGAGGGAA
>Ga0115005_10004486_pt1 | contig 11054 bp, 3 predicted proteins | sample ArcOceMetagenome_FD_87163 | JGI IMG/M metagenome (GOLD analysis project Ga0115005, IMG submission 87163) | Marine eukaryotic phytoplankton communities from Arctic Ocean - Arctic Ocean - Greenland ARC118M Metagenome | ecosystem: Environmental > Aquatic > Marine > Oceanic | place: Arctic Ocean...
CTTTTGTTTTCATATAATAATAATAAATAAAAAAGTTATGATAAATCATTATCGTTAAGGGTGTTAATGTGGTGTTGCTAAGGGCAGGTTTTGTCTTTTATTAATGCTTTGCGGGCGATAAACGTTTATTTTATCGATATTTTACTTATACTAAATAGTGCGCTTTAACTTGAACAATATAATTTTTGGAGTGAAATGATTCGTTTTTCTACCGGCAAATTTTTATTATTTTCTTACTTACTTTTAACTGTGCTTTTTGTAAAAACTGCTCATGCAGAGGTGAATAATTTATTTTTAGAAAACTTGTCGGTTGAACATGGGCTGTCTCAAGGCTCAATTAAAACTATCTTTCAAGATGACGAAGGTTTTATCTGGGTTGGCACTGAAAATGGTTTGAATATGTATGACGGTTATACTTTTCGAAGTTTAACAGGACCTGATAATGATTTTGATAATTATGAAACGTTTAGAATTATTCAAGATAAAGAAAAACTTCTTTGGTTGAATATAGTAGAAAAAGGGCTGTTCACTTACAATAAAAAAACAGATGAATACCAAAAAATTCTAGTGACAGACCCGATAAATAAAGATTATTTTTTAGTTGATATGGTAGAGGGGGATAATGATGATTTTTTAATTGCCAGCGCAAAAACTATTATTTTATATAACAAAATTTCTCAAAAAAGTACTCGTTTATTGGATTTATCAGATGAGCTTCCCGCAGTTAATAATATTTTTGAGATATTATTACACCAAAAAACTTTATATATAGCGACTCGTCTTGGCACATTTGCCTTAAATATTGAAACCAAAGCATGGAAAAAATTACCTGCTATAACGTCTACTGAAATTAGTTCAGACAGCTTTAGTACTATTGGTGCGAATAAAGTTTATAACCTGCATGTGAGTGCCAATAATGAACTTTATTTTGGGACAGACCATGGTGTTTATAGCCTCCCCGTGAATAAAGTGAATAATTATTTATCAGGCGATTTTCAATTACCAGCTTATAAAGTGATCACTGATGCGGTATCAAGTTGGCAGCTTTATGCAGATGGCGATGATTTATATCAAGGGAGTCATTTAGGCTTATCTGTCATTGATACCAATACAGACACGACAGAATTTCTTTTTTCGTTTAATGCGTTTTTTGATCATATTAAAAGCAATGATGTTGTTTCTATTATGAAAGACAAGCAAGGTTCATTTTGGTTAGGCTCTAGATCAACAGGTCTTTATAAGTGGGATCCTAAACGGAGTTTAATAAGCAATTATGGTTACAAAAAAGGAAATGCAAAGAGTTTAACCGACAATGTTGTTTGGTTTGTGACAGCACTACGCAGTGATCCTGAACAGTTATGGGTTGGTACAAGAAATGGACTTAATTTACTGGATACGCGTGACAAAAAAACATTACATTATTTAACAACAGACAACCCAAAAGCCACTTTTAATATTAGTTATATAAATGGCATCCATGAAGATTTACAGCAACGTTTATGGCTTTCTACCGCAAAAGGCGTGGTGTTATTTGACATAAAAAGCAAGAGACTCATTGATATTCCCTATGATGATAAAGTGAAAGCACTACTTGAGTTAGGTCAATATTCTTTCTTTTACGATCGATTCAATACGTTGTGGAGTATTACTGAAAAAGGTGTCAATCGTATTTCACTCACAACGGGCATCATTGACCCACTTGATGAAATGAGCGAAAAAATAGAAGAAGAGAAAATTTTCAGTATTCTTGGCTATTTACCGAATAGCAATAAAATGCTTTTTGCTACCAATAATTCACTGTGGTTTTTTGATCTAGAAACACGAACAAATACGTTGATATATCAAGATCCTAATATTAAAGACACTGAATTGACCTTTATAGAAAGCTTAGTCTTTGATAAAAAGGGGGGGCTTTGGTTTAGTTTTTCAGGTAAAGGGCTTGTTGGCTTAGACAGTACCACCTACGAAAAAAAATATTTCTATCACAAAGAAAATTCTATTGTTGGCAATAATATCTACGGTTTATTGGTAGACCCTGAAGGTGATCTTTGGTATTCAAGCCATAATGGTCTTTATATGCTGGACATTGAAACACACCACATTCGCAACTTCGGTATAAGCGACGGTTTAATTGGCAAAGAGTTCAATGGTGGTGCTTTTTATGAAATGTATAATCACAATTTCGCTTACGGTGCTATGAATGGCTTAAGTATTTTTGATCCTCTTAGCTTAAAGAAAAAAAATTATGAAGAGCAGCTTAGTGTTTATGCGACGAATGTTAATGTTTTATCGCGCGATTTAGCTTTACCTTTTGTACTGAGTAATAACGATGCAATTAAACTACAGTATGACGATGTTGGGATCCGAATTGATTTTTCACCATTAACTTATAGCAATACGAAAAATATCTTTTTTGAATATACATTATTAGGCGTTGACGACATAAATTATCCACTCACCACTGAAAACCACATCACGTTTCCCAGTTTACCCTCAGGTGACCATACTTTGAGTGTCCGTGTTAAATCTGCTGAAACAGACAAGTACTCTGAAGCTTTTGAAATTCACTTTATCGTTGATTATGCACCTTGGGCGTCACCTTTAGCTTATTCAGTTTATAGTGTTATCTTTTTGATATTATTTGTTTTTTGGTATAGTAGGCGTCGGAAAAATATATCTTTATTACTTGCTGCAAATGAAGAGGTTAAATATCGTGAAAACCGATTACAGTTGGCATTAACCGGCAGTAATAGTGAAGTATGGGATTGGCAAAGCAGCAATAATTTAATGTTCGCCAAGCGAGCATCAGAAGAGTTGGGCTATAGTAACCTTAAATATTCTTATAGCTTCAATAAACACTTATCGTTGATTCATGAGGATGAACGAAAATTATTTCATGCCCGCTGGTTACACTTTTTAGGAAGCGCAGACGTTAAAATGAGCTTTTCCTTTAGTTACCGTATGAAAAAATTCAACGGACAGTGGTTATGGTTTAAAGATCTGGGAAAAATAGTTGCGACTGATATGAAGGGTAAGCCTACCAGAATTACGGGAGCGTACACTAACATTACACAATCGCAGGCTGATGCAGAGCGTGCGCATTTTTATGGCGAGGCATTTAAGAAAACAAAAGATTGGGTATTAATTATTAGTGATAATTTCAATAGAGCTATTGCGAATGAATCATTAAGAAAGGTATTTTTATGGGAGGATGAAGAATTTGCTTTCGATGCAAGTTTATTTGGATTGACGGCTGATCGGTTTAGCTTTTATCAAAAGACATTTGAAAGCTTAAAGTCTGGGGATGATTGGCGAGGTGAGGAGCTAATAAAAACAAAAGCGGGCGAAGAGTACCATGTGATCGTAACAATAAGTGCAAGCATTAATGAGTCAACGAATAGTATTTATTTTGTTTGTATTTTTACTGACATAACCGCGCAAAAACATGCAGAAAAAGAACTGCGTTATTTGGCTAATTACGACTATCTAACTAGTTTACCTAACCGCTCATTACTGCTTGATAGAATAAAACATGCAATGGATTATTCTTCACGTATGTCTCAAACAATAGCGCTATTTTTTATTGACTTAGACAGGTTTAAACAAGTTAATGATTCATTAGGTCATGATTGTGGCGACTTGTTATTAAAAGAGATAACTAAGCGCTTGAGTGGCATTCTTCGAGTGGATGATACTATTGCTCGTATTGGAGGTGATGAATTCGTTGTGCTTTTAGAGTCTTTTCGCGGTAATGGCCAACTTGGAAGCATTGCACAAAAAATTATTACTACCGTAGGTAAACCGGTTGATTTAAAAGGTCAGAGGGTGAGTGTAGGCGCGAGTATTGGTATTGCACTTTTTCCTGATGATGCCCAAGACAGCCATGAACTACTTCGTCACGCAGATGTTGCCATGTATCACTCTAAGCAACTTGGTCGTAATACCTATCAATTTTATACGCCGCGCATGAATGTTGAAGCAAGTGAGCGCTTACATTCAGAGTCAAAGCTTAAGCTTGCTTATGAAAATGATGAGTTTATTAACCACTACCAACCTATTATTGACTCGTATCTAGGTAAGCCTGTTGGTGCTGAATTACTCTTACGTTGGCAAAGTGGCGACAGTTTACTTCCTCCCAATGATTTTATTCCACTTTCAGAAGATTTAGGTTTGATTATACCCATGACTGAAGCGGCTATTTTTCGCGGTATTATCGACTTGAAAAAGTGGCGTGTTATTCGCCCTGATATCTATTTATCAATAAACCTGTCTGCTCAGCACTTTCTTGAAGATAATTTAATCCCTTATTTAAGGCGTACTTTGCGAGAACATGACTTACCCGCTGAAGCGTTAAAGTTTGAAGTCACTGAAAGTATGCTTATTTCAGATCCCGATAAAGCTATTGCTACGATGGTCGCATTAGATAAATTAGGCGTGGTGCTTGCTTTGGATGATTTTGGAACAGGTTATTCATCATTGTCTTACTTGAGAACACTGCCTTTGAAAGTGTTAAAAGTTGATCGTAGCTTTATTTCAGGCATCGGCATTAATGCCGCAGATGAAGCCATTGTTGAAACAATCTTAGCCTTAGCGAAAAATTTGAAAATGACATGTATTGCTGAAGGGGTAGAAAATGAAATACAGTTGAAATTTTTAGGGGACAAACACTGTCATCTCATCCAGGGTTATTTGTATAGCAAGCCTGTCGAATGTTCTAAAATAGAGCAATACTTGCAAGCTGATGCCATTGAAATAAAAGTTAACAAGCCAGAATAGATAATTGGCTTGAATAACGTTCTGTTTAACCACATATATAATTCAATACTATTTTTCTAGGAATAAAAACATGACTCAACATTTTGACTTTCTTGCTATTGGTGCAGGAAGCGGTGGTATAGCCTCAGCAAATCGCGCAGCAAAGCACGGTAAAAAAGCCGCGATTATTGAAGCAAAACATATTGGTGGTACTTGTGTAAACGTTGGTTGTGTACCGAAAAAAGCCATGTGGTATGCCGGGCAAATCGCCGATGCGTTGCACTACTCTGCCGATTACGGCTTTAAAGCCCCTTTACAAAGTTTTGATTGGGCAAAACTGGTAAAAAATCGCGAAGCTTATATCGAACGGATACATGCGGCTTATGCTCGTGGTTTTGCGAGTAATGATGTAACTGTTATCAATGGTTTTGCAAAATTTATTAATAAGAATACCGTAGAAGTTAATGGTGAAAAAATTACTGCTGACCATATTGTGATTGCTACTGGCGGTCGCCCGAGTATGCCAAGTATTGAAGGTGCAGAATACGGCATTGATTCTGATGGTTTTTTTGCTTTAACAGAACAACCTAAAAGTGTTGTCGTTGTTGGTGCTGGTTATATCGCGGTTGAACTTGCTGGTGTATTTCATGCGCTTGGCACGACGTCACATTTATTAGTACGAAAAGAAAAACCCCTTCGCGGTTTTGACGATATGCTCAGTGACACTTTAGTTGAGCAAATGGCAAAACACGGACCTACGCTTCATACTCATAGTATTCCTAAACGTGTTGAAAAGCATGATAATGGTCAACTAACGGTGCACTTAGAAAATGATCAATCGGTAGGTCCTGTCGATGCGTTAATTTGGGCAATAGGCCGAGAACCTGCAACTGATAATATTAATTTAGAAGCTGCTGGTGTAGAAAAGAATAACCGTGGATTTATTACAACCGATAAATACCAAAACACTACTGTTGATGGCATATATGCTGTAGGCGACAATACGGGGCGTGCACAATTAACACCTGTTGCGGTTGCTGCGGGTCGTCGATTATGTGAACGCTTATTTAATAACAAACCATATGAGCATTTAGATTATTCAAATATTGCTACGGTGGTCTTTAGTCACCCTGTTATTGCTACGGTAGGTTTATCCGAAAAAGAAGCTGTTGCCGAGTACGGTGTAGAACACGTAAAATGTTATAACTCACAATTTACAGCATTATATCAGGCGATGACGGAAGACTACCGAGATCCAACCCGCATGAAGCTGATTTGTATCGGTAAAGAAGAAAAAATTGTGGGTATTCATTCTATCGGTTTTGGGAGTGACGAATTATTGCAAGGTTTTGCGGTTGCGATGAAAATGGGCGCTACTAAAGCGGATTTTGATAATACTATTGCTATACATCCAACGAGTGCAGAAGAGTTTGTTACTTTAACTTGATTTTATTAAATAAGACATTATAAAAATATTAGCGTCATCTGGACTTTTTCCATGATGACGCGGTACGAAATAATAAAACCACTCGTTAGTTTATAGCGTAAAACGTTCCACAGAACTTGTAAGTGAATGCGCTAGGTTATTTACATCTTCACTCCTTTTATGCATATTACTCGCTTCAGTTGCATTTATATTTGCTGCTTCAGCTGTTTCATTCATCGTATGCTCAATTTTTTCACTATAAATAAGCTGTTCCTGTGCAGCGTTAGTTATACTTTTACTCATTGAATCAATCGCTTTCAACGTGTCTTCTATTTGATTAATGGAATGACTCAATTGTTGACTTTGTGCAACACACTCCCTCGCTTGTATTTGGCCTTCTGAAATAGCCTTAACCGCAATAGACGTATCTGTTTGTAAATTATTAATCATGACTTGTATTTCAGCTGTTGATGCTTGAGTACGAGAAGCGAGCGATCTCACTTCGTCTGCAACCACTGAAAATCCACGTCCTTGTTCACCGGCACGAGCAGCTTCAATCGCAGCATTTAAGGCAAGTAAGTTTGTTTGCTCAGCAATACCGCCAATAGTATCTAAAATACCGGCAATATTTTTACTATGCTGAGTGAGTAACTCCATAACGGCAACTGATTCACTTAATCGTGTTGATAATTGCTCAATGCTTTGGCTATTATCGTTAGCAATATTGTTAACATCTTGGCTGCGTTGAGAGGCCTCTGTGACATGTGCAGCCGTAATGTCAGCTTCGTCTTTTACCTTACTCGAGCTAGCAAACATTTGTTCAGCAAGTTGTTTAGCATTGTCTATACGAGTGATTTGTTGCTTTGCTGATTTTGAAATAAATTGGCTTTGTTGATTCGTGAGTGCTGCCGATTCGTCAAGTGAATGCGCATCGTCGTTAATGGTGTTAAGTAAGTGCGTGAGGTCATCAGACAACTTATTAATATTAGTAATAAGTACGCCAAATTCGTCATCACTGCGCTTTTCCATTCGCTTTGATAGATTACCGCTAGCAATTAAAGCAAGGGCTTTATTCACTGATCTTAACGGGCCTATCATCGCTTTTGTCGTGATATAGGAAATATAACTCGCCATAACAATAAAAATTAATGCGAGCACTATCGCCAATGTTTTACCCGTCTGTATTTCATTTTGCGCATTATTTTGGAAATTAACAAAACGTATATTGGCTAATAAAACTAATTCATCAAGTTTTTCATAACTTAAATTATAAGAGTCTGTGGCTGAAAGGTAAGCTTCTTGAGCCTGAAGTTTTAAATTAATTGTCTGTTGTTGAAGTTGGTATAGATCACCGGGTTGTTCTATGTTTTGCCTAATAATGGTGAAGTTACTTTCAAAGTCATCTAATAGTGTTGTAGCACTTAATGGCTCGGCTTGTCGTACCAAATAGGTGAAATTAGTTTGAATGTTATTTACGATGAAAATCATGTCATCTTGGTGTTTAGTTACTAAGTCTGATGATTCCGTACGATTGAGTCCTGACATTCCATTTCCTAGCGTGTATAAAGCATCATCAACACGTGAGCCGGTACCTATAATTTCATCAAGTAATTTTTCTTGCCCTGTTGCGTCAATAATTTCTAAATCAAGCATATTAGAACTTGCCTGGTATCGAGCCTCTTCAAAAGTTTTATAACGCGTTTGAAAATCGATAATAGCTTGTTGGTGATCTATTTTAGCCGAAAACATGGTTTGTATATGTGTTGAATATTGTTGATATTGTATTTGCGCTTGTTTAAGCGAAGATTTCATTTGAGCGTGTTCTGTTACTTTTAGGCTTAATAATTGAACCGTTTGTTTGTATTCTTTTTGGAGTTGATTAAATTGTTTTAAGTTTTCTTGCAACGCATTAATATCTGAGTGGGTATAAGCTACTGCAGCTTGCTTCATCATTTTTAATAATTGTATTTGCAAGGAGCTACTTTGTTTTTGCACGGGAACAGCGAGAGTTTCAATATTATTATTTGCATCTGAAATTTTATTTAATGAATAATAGAAAAAACTACTGGCGGTTATTAGCAATAAGCCAATCGCGGTAAAGCCAAAGACAATTTTCTGTTTGATTTTAAGATTTAGCATGTATTTAGCCTATTATATTTCTTGATCTTCTTTTAATTGTAATCCTATATGAACTTTATGCGATATTCAGATGATGTTTTATCTCAAACAAAAAAAGTTGTTAGAAAGTTTATCTGATTTTAAAGCGCTAAGTAGGAGTTAGTTAAAAGTTAACAAGTTTTATTATTATTATTATTATTTGTTCACAATATCACGTCAAAGTCATCTACTCAATATAGGTCTGACCAGAATGATTTGATAAAAAAGTCGAATAGCGCTTTTAGTTAATAGAAATAACTATGAATAAGAGTTGTGCGATTTTCTGGCAAGTACCTATTCGATAATTTACATTTTTTAAAAATTTTTCATAAATATACGTTTATGTGCCTACAGGAAAAATCGCGGAAAGTCTTGGCGTTATTAGCTTATGTTTTTTAGTTATTTAAAGGCGTAATATAGCATCAAAAAAATTTAATAATTGTCTGGTGTTGAGGAGAAATTCTGGTACTCTCTTACATCGCTTATTTAATTAGCACAAAAAACAAACAAATAATAAGATGCTATAAAACGTCAGGATAAATTTTTATCCACATAAATAAAAATAATAAAAAATATGTGAAAAAGGATTTTCAAGTTACCTTTTCCCAATAAAAACAATCATTTAAAGAGTTACTCACCATAATGGCTATTTGGTCTTTATGGATTTTTTCGTTGTTTTCAACATACTTATCCACATTTTACATGATCTTTTGTGACTAATTTTCTAGATTAAGTGGAGTGAAAACACTGAATATGGCATCCTTAGCCAAATTTCACTTCTAGTCGCATATCATCATGACAAACTCTGCTTTATCGCCACTCATTTTAGTAGATGGTTCTTCGTACTTATTTCGTGCTTACCATGTTCCATATCTACAAGCTTTATCGACAAAAGATGGGCAACCTACCGGTGCTATTACTGGCGTGTTGAATATGTTAAAAAGTCTTAAAAAAGATTACCCAAATGGCAATGTTATTGTGATATTTGATGCGAAAGGTAAAACTTTCCGTAATGACATGTATCCAGAATATAAAGCTAACCGTCCACCAATGCCGGATGATCTGCGTACTCAAATTGCACCCATACATGAAATTGTTGAAGCTATGGGGTTACCATTATTAGTAATAGAAGGCGTAGAAGCTGATGATGTTATTGGTACTTTAGCTGATCAAGCCAGTAAAGCAGGTATCGATACGGTCATTTCAACCGGCGATAAAGACATGGCACAGTTAGTTGATAAACACGTCACGCTTATTAATACCATGACTGATGTAAGGATGGATGTAGCGGGTGTCGTTGAAAAATTTGGCGTGCGCCCTGATCAAATAATTGATTACTTAGCGTTGATGGGAGATAAGGTCGATAATATTCCAGGTGTTAATAAGTGTGGTCCTAAAACAGCGGTTAAATGGTTGCTTGAACATGAAAACCTAGAAAATGTAATGGCTAATGCTGATAACGTCAAAGGAAAAATTGGTGAATATTTGCGTGAAGCGATCAAATTTTTGCCGCTTTCTTATGAGCTTGCGACGATTAAACTTGATGTGCCACTAGAGCAAACCGCTGAGCAACTTCAACCGGGTGAAGCTAATATTGAAAAACTCACCGAGCTTTATACTACATATGAACTTCGTCGACTGTTAGCCGATTTACAAAAAATTGGTTCATCTTCTGATAGCTCACCTGCAAAAGAAAGTGCAAGTAGTGAAGCCATTCAAGAAAGCCTTCCAACCGCAGATGCTATTGAAACTGACTATCAAATTATTCTTAATGAAGCAGATTTCACTTCATGGGTCGAAAAATTAAAAAGTGCTGATCTTTTTGCCTTTGATACTGAAACCACCAGTGTTGATTATATGAAGGCTGAACTCGTTGGTTTATCGTTTTCTATTGAAGCAGGCACTGCTGCATACGTGCCTCTTACACATGATTATGAAGATGCACCCCAACAACTCGATCGTGATTGGGTGCTCGCGCAACTAAAACCACTATTAGAAGATGAAAATCAAGCAAAGGTTGGCCAGAACTTAAAATATGACGCCAACGTACTTTCAAAGTACAGCATTGAAATGAAGGGTATTACTTTTGATACCATGATCGAATCTTATTGTTTAAACAGTGTGGCAACTCGCCATAATATGGATGCGTTAGCGACTAAATATTTAGGCTACAAAACGATAAGTTTTGAAGAAATTGCAGGTAAGGGCGCTAAAAAGTTAACTTTTAATAAAATAGATATTGAAAAAGCAGGGCCGTATGCTGCAGAAGACGCTGATATTACTTTGCGCTTACATCAAGCCATTTTTCCTCAATTAGAAAAACACAAAGACCAGTTAGCTGTATTCACTGATATTGAAATGCCATTATTACCTGTTTTAGCCCGTATGGAACAACATGGCGTGTTAATAGATTCTGATCTATTGAATGAACAAAGCCACTCTATAGGTATGCGTTTACAAGAATTAGAAATTCAAGCACACGATATTGCAGGACAGGTCTTTAATTTATCTTCACCTAAACAATTGCAAAAAATATTGTTTGAAGAGTTAAAAATACCCGTTATTAAGAAAACGCCAAAAGGTGCACCTTCAACGGCTGAAGAAGTTTTACAAGAACTGGCGTTAGACTATCCACTGCCTAAAGTTATTTTAGAAAACCGTGGTTTAAGTAAGTTAAAATCAACTTACACAGATAAGTTGCCATTATTAGTCTGTA
>Ga0115005_10004487_pt1 | contig 11052 bp, 6 predicted proteins | sample ArcOceMetagenome_FD_87163 | JGI IMG/M metagenome (GOLD analysis project Ga0115005, IMG submission 87163) | Marine eukaryotic phytoplankton communities from Arctic Ocean - Arctic Ocean - Greenland ARC118M Metagenome | ecosystem: Environmental > Aquatic > Marine > Oceanic | place: Arctic Ocean...
AGACTCCGCTTAGAGATTCAAGTGAAATTGATAAATCGTCACTTACGTCGAGACTTCGAGACTTCGATCATGGCAACCAAATCCAATGCAGTCCAGTTAACCGACAACACCAGCAGCAGCACCCGCTCTGTGGCTGCACGAACCAACAACGCACCTCCCTTCATCGGTCTCTTTCCTTGGTTGGAATATGTTCTGGAATGTCCCTTTTGGTTTGTGAAACAACTCATCCTCCTGCCCATCCGCATTCTTGCCCTTCCTTTTTCATGCTGCTGCAAGACAACATTCAAGGGTCAAACACCAGAGAATTTGATTTCAACAGCCTGCACTGGTGTTGAGGACATTCCACGAGTCACCAACGAATTGAAAACATCGTTTCGAGCTGGTGAGACACGTCCGTACACATGGAGAATGCAACAAATATGTGGTCTCCAACAACTACTCCGTGACAACGACGCTCAAATCCTGGCTGCGTATAAAAAAGATTTGGGCAAACCCACAGGTGATTGGTTTTTAGAAAAAATGGCCATTCATGCAGAGGCAGAACATGCAAAGTCACATCTACACGTTTGGATGCAACCGGAAAAACGATGGACACCATTGTGGCAACAACCAGGCTCTTCTAAAATTATCAAAGAACCGCTCGGGACAGTCCTCGTCATTGGTCCATACAACTACCCATTGAATTTAGTGTTCGCACCAATGATTGCTGCTTTCTCTGCTGGCAACAACGTACTGGTCAAACCAAGCGAGCAGATGCCTGCCACTTCTGAGCTCATGGCAAATCTTTTACCAAAATATTTATCGCCACATGCTGTGCGTGTTGTTCTGGGCGGCATTCCTGAAACCACGAAAATTTTAGAACAAAAATGGGACAAGATTTTTTTCACGGGCAGTGGTCGTGTTGCTTCAATCATTGAAAAAAAGATTGCAGGAACATTGACTCCTTGTTGCTTTGAACTTGGTGGCAAATCACCTTGCATTGTTGATAAATCTGCTAATATTTTTGTTGCCTGCAAAAGAATATGCCAAGGAAAATGGGCAAATGCTGGTGCTACCTGTATTGCACCGGATTACATCATGGTGGAGGATTGTGTACGTGCACATGTATTATTTGTTGTTTGTTGTTTTTTATTCTGGAGACTGGAGACCTGACGTTGATTTGTTTTTTATAATGTTTTATACTCAGGTACACGATGAATTTGTCGAGACTTTGAAGAAGGAATTGCAACGTGCATTTACAGAGGACCCCAAGACATCCGATGACTACGCATCGGTGTTAAATCAAGATCACCTGCGTCGTCTTGCTGGTTATGTAAATAATGCTGTGGCTAATGGGGCGACGGTGGAATGTGGGTACGAAGCAAATTCCGAGCTTGATCTTGTTGGTAGATACATGGCACCAACAGTTTTAACTGGTGTTACAGCAGAATCAGATTGTATGAAAGAAGAAATTTTTGGTCCAATTCTTCCAATTATGAAAATCCAAGGAAAAGGACATGGCAAGACAACGGTTGAAATGATGGATTACATTATTGATTTTATTCAAGATCGTGATATACCATTAGCGTGCTATGTCTTTACATCCAATACTGCAATTAAAAGATCTGTCGTTGGTCGAATTCAAAGTGGTTCCATGTGTGTGAATGATGCGGTGTATCAAGTGTTGTCACCGGATATACCATTTGGTGGGGTGGGCCCATCTGGCATGGGGAACTATCATGGAAGAGAAGGGTTTAATTGTTTTTCACATTCAAAAAGTGTATTTGATCATGACACGATGACAGATTGCTGCACACGTTTTCGTTACCCACCGTTTACATCCTTTGCGGAAAGTATTTTATCCAAACTGATGGGTCGAAGTTGGTGATGAAAGTCCGGCACACATTGCACGTGCTCAGAACTACAGACCCTAGCCATACTGTACACCTGGTAGCCCTACCAATTCCGGGGGCGTAAAAATACTACTGTGTGAGGTACACCTCACGTTTATAACTTATACGATGGTACGAGTACTAGTAACACCTTCATTACCCGTACCACAGGTAGCAGGTAGCAGGTACACCTGGTATTTATTTTTATTTCAAAAAAAACATAAAATTATTTTCAAACTCAAACACATCACACATCACTCAACCCGCACACGACGAAGGTATACTTTGTGTATACCACCCCCGTCGGCCAAGAGGCTTGCTATTTATTTATAAATGTATTATTACTTCTTCTTCCCTTCTTCATCCTTTTTATTGGTCACTTTGCTCACAAAATTTTGATACAACTCACCCCATAGTTTAGAAAAGTCAGGGTGTGGGGCACAAAAGTTTTGCCCACGGGCAAGAAATTCTTGAATGGCGGTGGCCCCACCTCTTGTTTGTACTAATTTTTGCAATGCAACCTCGTCATGGGCATCCAACAACGCACTCAACGCCACTGGCATAATGTCAAAAGCAGGTTCCGCGTCGGCGGGAAAGGGCATCATTGCCGTCCCGTACCCACGCATCAACAATTCTGAAATTCTTTCGTCCAACAATGCTTTCCACCACGCTTCCTTTTTCAATTGCAACGTGGTGGCACTTTCAATGTCTTTGGGGTTTCCTTGGGCCACCAACGTCGGAAGAATGCGCATGGAGGCAATCACCAAGGCACGCATTTGAATGGGGTTCAACATCGGGATGGCCCGGCACATCATACGACGGCCTTTGGTAGTGGCCGCAATGGCTTGCAACACTGTGGGGTCACATACGGCTTCCGGCGCATCGGGCACGTCTTTCGAGGAGGCCGCCGCCGCCGTGGGTTCCGCCGTGGGTTCCACCGTGGAGTCAGTGGTTTCTTCCTTCTGTTCTTTCTTCTTTCTTTCCGTTCTAACTTGGGTAATGCCCAATTCCCGGGCCAACGCTTTAATCATGCCCGCTTTCTCTCGCATGCTTTGTTTGCCACGACTACCACTATCAACCACCGTTTTAATGTTCATCAACAAGCCCGTACAACGATGAATGGACATTCTTACCTGCCAACGGGAAGACGACAACATCAATTTAGGAGCCGCAGCACCACTGCTTTTCGTTTCTTCCTCGCCCGTGGCACCACTGGCACCACTGGCACCACTGGCGGCACCGTTCACGACCACTTCGGCGACTTTCTTTTGCACACGTCCTAAATCCATCAATTTCCGAGGAGTACGAACAGATCCTTTGACGTACAAACCCAAAGCTTTGGATTCTTGTTGAAATTTACGTGCTTTTTCCACCAAACGTTGACGACTGATGTTTTCACGCCCCGACAACGACAACTTCACTGGCGTGCTCACGCTCCTGTTGGAGCCGGGTATTTTTTTCTTTTTACGTTTGATACGTTTGGGTTGATTGATGCCTGGACGAGCACCCAATCGTGAAGCAGCACCGACACCACCGTTGTTACCACCTTCGTACGAACCCAAAGGCAAGACGGGCATTCCATTCATGGCACGGGACTGTTGACGCACGTTTGCTTCCGCAAAATAGTAGTCGTCTCGAAACGTATCGTTGGTGTACAACGGACGCATTTGAAATTTCATGATACCAACCAATTCGTGTACTTTCATCATGCAGGTTTCATCCACCCGTGGCAACGGACCGTTGCCATGCCAAAACGACCCCAATGCTTTGCGCGAATCTTCTTTCGGTTCCTGTCTTTGTTGCTGTTGTTGGTAGCGCTGATTGGGTTGGTTTGGTGCTTGTTGGCGTGGTTGGTTGGAGACTTGTTGGCGTGGTTGTTGTTGGGGTTGTTGGGGTGCAAAACTTTTCCCCTTGTTTTCCTCTTCCAATTTCATGATTTCTTCTAAACTCAATGGTGCCGTCTTCTCTTTGCCTTCACCCTCGTCTTTGGTGTTCGCACCATCGGCCCAACTTGCACTTCCTTTGTTGTTGGACGGTTCTTTTTGTTCCTGGGCTGCTGCTGCTGCTGCTGCTGCTGCTGCATTTTTTTTCGAGGGTTGTTGTGGTTTCGAGGATTGTTGTGGTTGTTGTTGTGGCGGTGGACGTTGTTGTTGACCAGGTTTAGTGCCTCGTGGCGGACCCTTACCCGGCTGCTGCTGTCGTTGTTGCATTTGTTGCATTTGTTGCATGTGATGCATGTGTTGAAGACGCATCATGTGTTGTTGCAATGCTACAGGTGGAGGTGGGTAACCAGAGGGCAAAGGCATCCCCCACCTCCACGATTGGAAAGGAGGTTGCCAATTAAAATTAGGCACGGGTGGTCTTGGTTGTTGTTGTTGTGGTTGTGATGGTTGTGATGGTTGTGGCCGTTGTTGTTGTTGCTGTTGTTGTTGCTGTTGTTGGCTCTGTTGAAGCAATTGCTGTTCAAGTTGGGCCCCATCAAGAACTTGGGGTTGTGGGGTGGCGACGGGTTCGTCGTCCTCAAAGAGATCATCGTCAAAATTAGTATCGGTCAAGGCCGATTCAAAAATTGAAGCTAAATTCTCATCGTCCAACAGAAGTGAACCAACGGCATCGAAATCAATATCAATGTCGTCCATAGCGCGGTGGAATTTAAAAGTCTACTGGTTTAGATTGTGCGGTGTGGTTCGAAATGGTTTGGCCAGCAAATATTTTTCTTGAAATCGCAGCAGGCAAATTATGCGTGAAAACAATCGAACGAACAAAAACAATGTCCAACTCCTCTCCAAACACCACCGACAAATTGGTGTGGTTGCCCCATGACACGTTTGGATTTCTGTCCGTTCGATTGGTACACACCAACTCTCCACCCACCACCACATCCTCCTCTAAACACAAATATTCTGCCATTCCTGTACAGTTCTCCACTAAAAAACACAGGTTTGTGCCTCAAAAATACATGCAACCCATCGACATTGAATTGAGTCAAGACGACATTGAAAAGTTGGACCCAGTCAAAACAGATACAATCACGATGCACTGCACCAATTTGAGTGATTTGCCCAGTTCAGATACTGGTCTTGCTTTGTATCATTTACAACAAAGGTTTGAAAGCGGTCAAGTTCACACGCTTGCTGGAAACACAATAATATCAATAAACCCCGCAGCCAGGGCCAGGGTGCCGGGATCAGGACATACATCAAACAAATTATGGGACACTTTTCAACATTACAACAACACCCCTTCAGATCGAATCACTCCCCACATGTATTCGTTTGCTGGTCATATCTACCACCGTATTTGCAACCCAGAAGGTCAAAGTCACTACGTCACAGTCAGAGGCACCAATGGGTCTGGAAAAAGTGAATGTGTTGATCGAATGATCGAATACTACATCAATGTATCGCGAACTTCGACCAATTCGGAATTAGGTGCACACTTGTGTGCGGCATGTTCGGTGCTGGATGCATTTACACATGTTCAATCGATGCACAATGTCAGTTCAAGTCGATGTTGTCAAACAATTACAATGTCTTTTGACCAAGGAAATCAAGGAGCACTTGACGAATGGACAATCAATGTACCACTGTTGGATGCGGGTGGAATTACTGGCACTTGGAACAGCAAGGAAAGAAATTTTCATATCTTTTATTACTTGTTAATGGGCATGACGGACGACGAACTGAAGAAAGAAATGGGAATCAAACAACGAGATTTTCAAGAATTTTCATGTTTGGCATGCACGGACGATCTACAATGTGAAAATGTAAGGAAAGCCAAAGAAATGGATTTACAAGAGTATTTGGATTTCTTAGACGCGGTAACTGTATTAAACGTAGGCACCGAAGTGGTCGAAATGTTACGCATCGTGGCTGCGGTGATGCATTTAAGTGTGTTAGAATTTAGTGCCAACCCGGATGCCACTCGCAACAGCAGCAGCAACAAAGAAAAAGTGAACAGTGATCCAGGTCCAGGTCAAAACAAAGACAAAGACAAAGGCAACAACACCCACAAAAAAAACAAACACAACAGTGGCAATGTCATCATTGCACCACCAAAACCATCGTCCACCAACAGATCGACGGTCGATACCATTGCAAAACTTTTAGGTTTGGACAAGAATGAATTGGAATCTTATTTGTGTTGTTGCAACAAAGAACACCCGGAATACAAAACATGGTCTGTGGGTCGTGCTGAATTACATCGCAATATATTCATGAACGAATTGTACCAACAAGGAGTCAGTGCATTGGTCACTGTTCTCAATGAACGTGGCAAAAGAAAGGGCAGCAACATGATTGACGGTGAAAAACATTCTATTACAATTTTTGACCCATGTGTTGCCGTTTTAAAAGGTAAAAATGATTTACAATTGCAAGAATTCCAAACGTACTACATGAACGAAAAATTAAGACAACTTGGTGTGAAAGCATTGTCCGAAGAATTGGAATCGTACCATTTAGAAGGTGTCACCACAGTATCACCTTTTTGGCCCGAAGAAAACAAAACCAATGCACAGCAATTGGAAACAGTCGTAAATATATTGGATGGTACAAAACGAAAAGACGCCAAAGATTTGGACGAAGCTTTGTTGCAATCGCTCAAGAAAGCTGCCACCAATGTGCAACACACAGAACGATACGATTGGAAACATATTTTGATTGAAGCATGGTCTACACATGTGTCCAAAGCGAACACTTTGAAGTTGTTCAACAAAACCACCAACGTGTTGCTTCAAGACAGTGAAAACAACAATCAAAACAATGGCAACATGGAACACGGGGAAAACAATAGTGGGACAACTCAAAGATCAAGATCAAGATCAACATTGCCACAATCGTTTTGGTTGAAATCACGTGGAAACATACACGCATCGTTTGAGTTTCTTCAACAACAACGAACAAAACATGAATTGCGTGGCATTTGTTGTATTCAAGCAAATGAAACATCCCGGTCAATCATATTTGCCCCACACCATGTCTTGAATCAATTGAAGCAATTGGACATTAGGTCATCAGCAACAATGGGTCGTGTTGGTTTTCATTACGACATGAGTTGCGACCAATTTTATAGCTGGTTGCATCGTTTGGTACCTTCGTTGGCATCCGAATCAACACGTGCATTGACACTCAACCACGACAGTATGACCAAAATGTTTAAAACTGTTGCTGGATGCAAAGCAATACGAGGAATTTTGTATGCTCGAAAAGGTTGGCAAAATTTGAAACTGAACGCCAATGACATTAAAATTGGCAATACAAAAGTATTCATTAAACAAGAAAAAGTGTATGCATATTTAAAAGACATTCGAAATACATTGTGGATTCAATCCACGGTCACCATTCAATCTTTTTTAAGAATGTGTACCGTTCGATGCAAATTGTTGAACCAAAAAAGTATTTGGTTGAAAAAAAAGGAAGAATGTCATCGTCAAGCCGAATACGTTGAAATGTGCATGGAAGATTCAAAAAGTGTTCAGATGAGAGAACGAACAAAATACCATGCTCATTTGTCCAAGATGGCGCTTCAAGCAGAGAAAATCAAACAACAAAAAACACGATTAAAAATTGAACAATTAGAAATTGAAGTCCAAAAAATTGTGGATGGTGTCAAACAAAAAAAACAAACCAAAGAAAAATTGATTGAGGATAAAATAACAAAGAAAAAAAACATCAGAAAAGCAGCCGTGCGCATACAAAAATGTGGTCGCCGTTTATTGTGTCAATCCAAAGTTGAATGTGCTGTAGCATGTTTAAAATTGAGTGATGCTAGAACGGAGTCGGAATTAAGACGTGCTGTGCATTATGGATCAAGAACTTTATTACGATGGCGAATTGGTACATCAAGATTGATGCGTTATTTGCAATTGTCCAGGAGGAAATTGAATCAAATCAAAGTGGCAAAGGAGACATTGATCGAGGAAAAGGAAACGTTGTCCGCGTATTTGAACGAGAGTGAACAATGGGTGTGAGTGAAGCGCAGCGAAGGGGTTGTGTGGTACACCACAGGTGAATGAAATATTATTACGGGTACCTGTAGTTTTATGTGTGTGTAATGTATGTACCTGTATATATGTATGTATGTATAAATGTATGTATGTATGTATATGTATGTAAAGTACCTGTGTACGTGTGGTACACAAGCTGTGATGATCACAATGAGTACTCACACCTGTAGGCTGTGGGCTGTGGTACATGTCTAGGCTGTAGGGGGTGATGTACAGAACAAAGAAGGACAAATTTTATGATTTTATGAACGTACCCGGGTCCGGTACTATTTTACAACAGGTATACGGTATACCCGGGTACATGTGCTAACTTTGTAAATGATGACTTCTAAAACCATCATCGCGCCGTTTTTGGGGCTCTGTGAACTCTTCTTTCTCGGGGACCAGTTCCATTGTTGTTCTTTTTTTTACCTTTGGGTTGAATTGGCCTTTTTGGACGATTTCGGGTTGTAAATGGTCCACCACCACGACCACCACCACCCATGGGCAAAGCCAATTGAGGAACACCGTTGCCACCACCACTACTCCCTTCTCCCTTCTCAACTTCCTCTCCTTCTCCCCCACCCATACCACCACGCTCGTTTTCTTCACCACTCTCCCTCCTTTGCAACCATTTAATAAAAGGTTGCATCTTGACTCTCAATTGTTCCCTTCTTTCTAAATTCATTTCGACACTGGCGACAATCCGTACAGCACCCAAAATACCAGCATGCCAACCAAATACAACGTCCTCGTGGAGCGCCCCCGACATCACTGCTAACTTCCACAACGCATTGATTTCATTGGGTGTTAAAGTCTCGTTGGACACACATCTTCTTTCCAAATAAGCCGCCAACAATTCTTGTGCTTGGATGTTGTGCCGACATTCTCGTTTCAACACATACGAGAATTGATCAAACCGTGTCCGTGACCCAATGCCGTCCGATTCAGGCAAGACCACTTCCAACCATAACCGTGGGATTTCCAATTTTGGTACTGACCATTTGTTGGCGACATAACGTACTGCGGCTTGAATTTTTTTCACAATCATTTTCTTTTTGTGCGATGTCACCGATTGCGACTCCACGATGGATTGTTCCAATTCTTGTATCACCACCACTTTTTCACGCAATTCAGACGCCGCTCTTATGGCACGTGATGTAGGATCAGGGACGGCTTTGACCAAAGCAAGAATTCTTTTACGTTTTTTGGCCGTCACTTTGTAAGGTACTTTGGGTTGAGTGGAGAAAGTGGGTTTCATCTTGCGAATGTTTTTTTTCAAATGTTTGTCGTTGTTGTGCCTTTCCCAAGCAGTTTGCCGGAGTGAATTTGTACCTGGTTTTAAACCAACGTCGCAACTGCCATAGAAAAAACCATACCCAGGTCCCGCCAGATAAGGTTTGAGGTTTTGAGGAGCTTGGGTTTTGGATTTGATTGAGACAGTGGGGAGCCCCAACGCGGGTCGAAGATCCGTGATGGTTTCTTGAATGGTGTTGGTGGTGTTGGTGGTGTTGGTGGTGTTGGTGGTGTTGGTGTTGTTGGAGATGACGGGCGTGGGTTGATTCTCGTCGTTGTTGGGTGTTGTTTTCCATGCTTCTTGGGCTTGAGTTGACATGTTGGAAATGGAGTCAATGGAGTCAAAGGAAGATGTTCAAAGTACAGGAGTACCACAGTCAGTGCTGCTGCTTTGCTTGGCGGTGACCAGGGTGACTTCCACGTCGGCTCTCTTTTTAATTTCCCTCGAAACTGCTGACACTTGCAGCAAACGGCTTCACAACAGCAAAATGAGGAGGTTGGCCCCCTCCCCGCCTGCAAATCCAGATCTTTAGAAACCTGTTTGCCGCCACCTTAACCTCCCCGCACTGCCAACACGTCTAACCCACCAACAGCAAACAGCAACATTCCTGCCACCTGCTCACACTCATTGCCAACATGTTTAACCCACCTACAACAACAGCAACATTCCTGGCACTGCTCACACTCGCAACCACCATGTCCCCCACCCATTCAGCAAACGTACAACAAGCCGTGGCCCTCATCGATTGGATCCCCAACGCAGCATGTCCAAATCTTCGTGGTTACATCACTTTTGACACAGACTTGGTTGCGGGCACCACTTCCTTCAGCGCCACTTTCCCCACTATCGAAAACCATTGTGCCAACGAAGCCGGCACCAAAGCAGTGACAATTGCAGTCTACCCCTTGTCTCGAAGCTACTCGGGGGATACATCGGCCACGCGATTTGGACCTTCCTCCGACGCCCACACTCTCTACACCACTGCGGCGTTGAGTTACCCGTACACCGTTCTCAAAAATACAATCACTGGCAACATTCCTGCCCCGTTGGGTTTAACTTCGTTGTCCACCAATTCCATTGTTGGTCGAGCCGTCGTGTTGTCCATCGATGGCAGTGACGTGGCAGCAGGTGTCATTGGTCGTCGTCAAGTGGCCGGTGGTAATGTTAACATTGCCGGTGGTCCCACCCTGTCAAGTCAATCCCCTACGTTGGTATGTTTGCTGTCCGACGCCAGTACGACGGCTCCGGGCAGTGCTGACACAAAAACGGGAAGTTTGGTCATTTCCTCCTTGGGAAACAACGGTGGTCTGGTAATCGGTGCCAAATTAGAGACGGGTTTCACTTCCTCTTCCAACCATCGTGTTTCGTTGCATTCCTATGTACATGTTCCTGAAAACACAGTGGGCAGCAGTACAGCAACCGCGGCCGCTGCCATGTTGGGGCCGGTGTTAACGTATACGGCATCTGCATCCGCATCTGCAACAACAACATCCTCCATGGGCAATTTACCTTGTTCCAAAAACAGTCGTGCTGGTGATCTGGGCAATGTGCAAGGTGTACATTATTACGCCCGCCTGTCATCACCGGCAACCAATGGTTGGGAACAATTGGTTGGTGCCGGGTGTGCCGTTTGGAAAAATCCAATGCGCACGTGTTCCGTGTGGGACGTCGGGAGTGCATCCTACGAAGCATCGGATAAATTGTTGGCCGTGGGTGTGATTGGTTTAAGGTAAGTACGCGCGAAATGTCGTGGGTCGGTAAAAGTATGAATAAAAAGGTACCGATACCAACAGTATTTGTGGAGGTTTGTTTCTGACCGCCCCCCTCCCTCTTCCCTCCCCCTTCCCTCCCTCCCCCCACCCCCCCTGGTTGTATCCAGCGACGAAGGTGCTTTGTTG
>Ga0115005_10004489_pt1 | contig 11043 bp, 9 predicted proteins | sample ArcOceMetagenome_FD_87163 | JGI IMG/M metagenome (GOLD analysis project Ga0115005, IMG submission 87163) | Marine eukaryotic phytoplankton communities from Arctic Ocean - Arctic Ocean - Greenland ARC118M Metagenome | ecosystem: Environmental > Aquatic > Marine > Oceanic | place: Arctic Ocean...
AGACCACGCGTCAGCGGCGACTTACCACTAGAGTTTGAAGTTGTGTTGTTGCGGTTCTGAGATGTGTTGTAATAACAGGGAAAAAACAGGGGGGGCCGAGTCTAAAGACTCGACCCACCGAGTCTATAGAATCGGAATTCTACATTTTCATCGTTACAGTACCAGGTACAGTACCATACCGGGGTACAGCGTACAGCAACCCTGCCAGAGCCCAGATCGTAGTTTCCGCAGGCGCCGTACGTGTCAAATTGACTGCTGAGGAATTGGTATCCTCAATATGGATCACCCTGACTCACCTCGTCATCCTCGACAAAGGAGGCGAATTGAATTGCAGCACCAGGAGCAGCAGGATGACGAAGCAGTGGTGCTAGCAGAAGCAGGCGGCGGCAACCACCCTGTTACGACGATCTATGATCTACATGATGATCTCCTGAGGATATCCATCGCCTTGCTTGGCGTTGGACACTTTCGATACGGTCCTTTAGCCTGCAAGATGTTCCTCAGAGCCAGTGAACTTCAACCAGGTTACAGAAAGATCACAACTGGAGAAAGTATCACCTCTTCTATCTCCTGTGCTCAGAAGTACTTTGAAGATGAAGTTACTGGTGAAGAACAAATTGAATTCTTCTGGTACAGTGCTGCAAGATACGGCCGTGTGGAAGTCATGCAATGGGCACACGAGCAAGAATACTCAGTCGTTTGGAATTGCCAAAATGAGTGGGGGGGTTATATTGGTTCAACCACGTGCGCAAAAGCAGCCGAGTATGGACAACTTTACGCTTTGCAGTGGTTGAAGCAAAACGGGTGCGACTGGGATTACGATACTTGTATGGCTGCTGCTAGAGGTGGCCATCTCTCCATCCTTCAATGGGCGAAAGATAATGGATGTTACTGGAATGTATATACTTGTATGGCTGCTGCGGAAGGTGGCCAACTCTCCATCCTCCAATGGGCGAGAGAGAATGGATGTGACTGGAATGAGGAGACTTGTGCTGCTGCTGCTTTTTGTGGCCATCTCTCCTGCCTCCAATGGGCGAGAGAGAATGGATGTGACTGGAATGAGGAGACTTGTGCTGCTGCTGCGAAAGGTGGTCAACTCTCCATCCTCCAATGGGCGAGAGAGAACGGGTGCCCCTGGAACGCAGATACTTGTGCGGGTGCTGCTGAAAATGGCCATCTCTTCTGCCTCCAATGGGCGAGAGAGAATGGATGTCCAGAGGAGAGTCCGGCGTGGCAACACCAGTTTTGGCTGCACTAGTTTTGAATTAAAGTTGAATAGTACATACATAGTTTTCCACTCTTTTTATACTAAATTTCATTACAGGTATTTCATTTTTGCGTAGTGCACTGGCAGTTCTGATTTCGGTAAACGATTCTGCAGAAGAGCAGCCGAGTATGGGCATCTCCCATGCCTCCAATGGTTGAGAGAGAACGGATGTGACTGGGATATTTAATGTGTTGCTACGCAGCTGAACAAGGTGGGCGTCTCTCCATCCTCCCTCCAATGCGAAAGAGCGAGTGGATGTGACTGCGATAGTCATATTTGTAATTATGCTGCTTGTGGTGGCCATCTTGTCATCCTTCAATGGGCTAGAGAGAACGGATACAACTGGAACAGATATACCTGTTCTGTCGCTGCTTTTGGCTGCCATCTCTCCTCCCTCCAATGCTTGAGAGAGAATGAATGTGAATGGTATAATGGTACGTGTGTTGGGTTGCAGCTGATTACGATGCATCATAAGATGCTTCTAAACAGAGAACTAAGAAGATAGATGCTAACCTGTAGCTTATAATGAGTGATTGGTAAACTTTTCACCATAAGTTACTTAGCAAAACTCGTCTACCGTGATCGATTGAATGTTAATATTCTATCTCCGACGTCTTCAAGAGATCTGCTTAAATCAAATACGCAATCTTCTTTTAGAAACGCACAACAAATCAATTAACCGTTATGTTCGTCTGTCATAATGCCAGTCCTGTTCGCCACGGGCATAGAAAGACAACTTGGTAATGCCTGTATTATGGCACAAAAAATACTTCACGATCACAAAGAAGATATGCAATAGAGACAGGTACCATGAGATATCTTTATCCACTATTCCTCATACCTTGAGAAATTCCATTAATGGACATGACAAGCGCATCTTCTCTGATTTGCCTGATCTCGGAATGACCTTCCATGTTCCTCAATTCCTTCAAAAGTTCAGCCTGGACACAATTAATTGGATCCAAAAATGGATTCCTAATCTTGGAAGTGGCACGCAAGAGCTGAACATGAGGTCCAGCAAAATCCTTCGACCCTGAAACAGTAAGCACTGATGTTCTTGTCTCGACAAGTTTCTCTCTGACCTCGTTTCCAAGCGCAAGCAAATCATCTGTCTTGTCGACGAGGAGGTCATCGTAGTTCTTACTAATGGAAAAATCAGTCTTGGACAAGATCATAGAGAGAAGATCAATAATTTCTCTGAACCATGGCCAGTTCTTATACATATCTTTCAGCTCTTCCTTATCCTTTTCACTGGCCGGGTTCAAACCACTTCCAACGCCTAGCCACGCACTTAAGTTCAGCCTTGTCTGTGCCCAGGCAAACGTCCAGGGGATAGCGCGGAGACTCTCGATTCCACCCTTTGGGTTTCTCTTAGCTGGACGAGATCCGATGTTCAGAATTCCAAGCTCTAGTTCTGGTGTAGCCTGGCGGAAGTAAGGAACAAAACGAGGATCATCCCTTACTAAGTGGCGATAGTCTTTACATGATACCTCAGAAATTTGTTCCATCTGATCCCTCCAACTCTGAGTAGGCTCTACATGCTGAACAAACCTCTCTCTCAGGACTGCAGCAGTGTAGATGTCCAATGTGCGTTCGGCAATATCTGGAGAACCAAAGTTTTGTCGGATCATTTCTCCCTGTTCAGTTACCCTGAATCTTCCATTGATTGTATTCGGAGGATGAGAAAGAACTGCGCGATAAAGAGCAGGGTTACCTCCTCTTCCAACAGTTCCACCTTTACCATGGAAGAATGTGAGTTCAACTCGGTGTTTATCAGCCACCTTGACCATCTCCTCTTGACTAGTGTATTGTGCCCAACAAGCAGCCAATCTGTTTATACATTCAATGAGAATGAGCAACAATGAAATACACCGACAAAACAAATAGCTTCCACGAAATCTTCCAAACTTACCGCCCTGCATCCTTTGCCGAATCACTGTATCCTACCATGACTTCCATCTCTCCCTTCATTGCTCCAACATAAGAGGGCATGACGAAGAGTCTTTCGAGGGTCTGAGGTGCGTTTTGAAGATCATCAAGGGTCTCAAAGAGCGGTACAACACGCATCATCTTCCCATTCGCCGATGTCATTCCAAACTGTTGCTGGAGTAACATGACTGCTAGTACATCACTTGCAGCTGTAGACTGACTAATCACATATGCACCAAGACTCTCAGGCTCGAACTGGGAGATAGTTTCAAACACGCGAAGGGTCTTCAATACTCTTTCATCTGTAACATTAGCAGCCAAGTCACTCAAGTTGAACAGAGGTCTCTTACTAGAGAGCTCGGTCTGAAGAAAACTTAATTTTGCCTCTTCACTCCAACTTTCATATGAACCAATACCTAGATACTGAGTAATGGCGTCAATAGCCTTGGTGTGCAAAGTAGACTCTTCACGGATATCGATTGGAACCAGACTAATCCCAAAGGCAGCAACACGCCTGATGGTATCAAGGAGACTTCCGTCGGCCACTGATGCAAATCCAGTTGAAACCAAAGAGTTATACATGATTTTCAATGGTTCCATTAGATCATCCCTCTTGGTAATAAGTTCAACTTCGTCAAAAGCTTCAAGTGGGATATGGTTACCAGTAACAATACTTGGAGCCATACTCTTGAGGTCTTTCTCGATATTACGGATAGTCTTTAGAAGACGGATCCTGAGATGTCCAGTTACCCGACGGTATTTTTCCATAACATCAAACGATTTCTCAATGGATGCGGCAAGTTCATCCAGTTCTGGAGAAAACGAAGCATTCGTAATGGACATGGCGAGCTCATCGTACAAAATATCCATCTCCTTCAAGAAAAGCTTTGCCGCCCTCAACCTCTGTGCAAGCACAACTTCTCTTGTAACTTCAGGTGTAACGTTGGGATTTCCATCACGATCACCTCCAATCCACGATGCAAACTTGATTGGAACAACATCAATTGGAAGGATTTTTCCAATAGATGCACGAGTCTGCGCACTCAACTTGCGCATGTATGCGGGAACAGCATCCCATAAAACAGTTTCAATAACTGCATTTCCACCAGCAGCTTCTTGCTGAGGAGTTGGTTTCTTCCTTCTAATTTCGTCACTTCCCCAAGTTCCAGCAATGTCACGAAAGATCTTTTCCATGGCAACTGAGCGCTCGTATGGGAGCAAATCGGGGCGATCAAGTGTGGACAAAGTTTCTGTGATACTGCGGTACTTGCGCAAAAGAGTCTTACGATTGACTATTTTTGGAAAGTGTAGTAAACATCAAAAATTGTAAGAGGTCATTGATTGATTGATTGATTTACAAACAACATTCCATATTGAAGATGTATTCATATTCACAATTCAATGTTGTTCAATATCAGAAAACATAAACGTACCTTCGGTTGGATGTGCGGTAATGACAATCTCAACATTTTGTTCCAAAAGCTTGTTCATGATTTCATCAGGAGACGCACCCTCTGCCAACAAGATATCAAGAGTACCACGAACACTATCCTCCACGAGTGGCAGAGGACCCACCTTATTAGTCAATTCCTTGCTTGCTTCCAACTCAGTGTTACGCATAACGCGAAGCCTATGATGCACCTCTGCCGCATTCACCAAATTCAACGCAATGGAAAAAACTCGCATGACTCCAAGCGCATCGTCGGGGCTAATGTGCAAACTAAGCTTCTTCATCGCTTCAAATGCAGCGGTATCATCTGGATCATTGGCACGATCGATACCCTGCTCACGAAGCTGTGTGTAGAGATCGTAGACATGTGCGTTTTCGTTCTTGACGATAGAGGATAGCATGGAAGAGAGCATCTCGATATCATCCATGAGATCTTTATCCACGATGGATTCGAGGTCGGCAGAGAGAAGAACAGAATCTCTTCTGGGAGAGGCAGGAGGAGCATCTTTGGATACGAAGGCCGCACCCTTGCTGGTCGGGGATTTTTCTCCGAGCATAGTTGGTAGGCGTATCAAAAATATTAGAGTTGATATGGATATGGATGCCAATCCAAATTTCATGTTGAGTGGAAGTGTTGCGTCCGTAACTTCAAACTGTATTTTCATTAATTCTTTAGACTACTTCTGATGGTTCTGGATACGGACATATTGAATATTATCTTTTTGGGGCTGGGAGACCAATCAAAAATGCTAATTCTTTCGAGCGCGCCGCCTTCAAATCTGCCATTATTTTAGCCATTTTGAAAAGAGATCCGTTGAGGCTTGAAACCTGAAACTAATAATACCTGGTAATCTTCTATCAAGAAGTACTGATACTAAATACTGATACTAAATTGGTAGTAAAGCGCCTCTTTTTAATTCAAAACTCAAACGGTTTTTTTTGCTTCAAACAGGATGGCAACAAAATTCGAAAATCAAGCAACGACTTTGACTGCTCAACTCAACAGCCAACAGTATCGAAAATACTACCTACCGGTACACTACTGGCTGCTTGGTGCAACTAATTCAAATTCCTCACACTGTGTACGAGACTGAATCAATCGGATCGAATCAAATCAGTAAATTCAAACTAACCGAGTACTACTGTAGCCATTGAGCCAGTGTAGTGTAGGGCAAGCAAGTCAAGATGACATCCAAATTCCCAATCCCATCCACGTTTCAAGACCTTGAGAGGGACCCCTATGATCTCTTGCCATACCCAGTTGGATTCGCAGATGATGACGAAGTAACACGAGCCGACTCGTTCGATCAACTAGTTGTTTTATTGGAACGCGGCAATCGATCTCTGATGAATGGCGGGATTGAGCTTTTTGAATCTTTTGATTCTTCTACTCACGAGAGTCAAGAAGACTGGAATTCCGATGATCGCATTCAAGCTCATTATACTCTTGTCAGGTGCGTTTGCGTTTGCGTTTGAATTTCCAGTGGCTGTATTAGAAGAATCAATTTTCAACAGTTTGAATTTGGAAAATGCATATATTTTTTTCTATAAATTTTCTCATTTTCCATTTCTAATCATTTCATATCGGACCCATGATAGAAAATCAGCTTCCTTGGCTACAGGAACTCGCAAGAGACTAGTTGCAGTCAGTTGCCAAGCAGTATGCAGCTTGAGCTCCATCCTTTCATCCGCTGCGAAACATGGACATACAAGTACCAATCAAAATTCATCTCTAAATGATGAAAGTAATACCAATACAACTTCAAATGGATACGTCGTGCCACAAGCCTTTCGCGATGCACTCGCATGTCACCTATACATGCTATATACAATTATGATTTTCTTGGAATCGGAAATCAAGGCTGATAAATCCCTTGGAACTGTGAAAAGAGGAAAAGGAAGTAAATCATCTCAGGACAAAAATGGGTTAGGGGCGCAATATGTTCAGAATTCAAGGGAGGCGTGTGCTTCTGCAATGCTCACGGCAAGTCAGGCAATGGCCATTTACAAATCTAATTTGTGGAAGAGAGGCGTTCCAGATGAAAATATCGTTTCGATTCCTTGTAGGATCGCATATCAGATGTTGGAGAATTCAACTGGAGCTACAGCGCGGAAATTGGCGTCGGGTGATATCGCCCTGCAAATTATTGCGACTACCTTGGACTCTACGGATTGTCTACTCAATACGGTCGTATCAGCTTTCGTGGATATGATGCATTCCTTTGAACACATGGCACCACTTGCGGCTGAGCTTTGTTGTCGTGTGAAACAAGATTCGTCAAACTTGCGTGGAAATAAACTTGCTGTGGAGTTGCTCAGGGAGATTGGAAGGTTGGATGGAGGTGCAGCGTCTGCGTCCGATACTAGTGGAAAGGCAAGTGGGATCAAGAATGTTGCTCCATTCTTGAACGAACTCGCACAGAAGAATCCACTCCTCGTTTTGGAACACATTTCTCTCGTCTTGCCACACTTACATTCAGAGCCGTATAATTTGAGGTCGGCTATTGTCGTTACTATTGGGCACTTGCTGTTAAGCTGCTCTGACGATAATCGGGAAGTTGATAACGAGGGCGAGAATGAAATCATCGGAGAGGATCAGTCCAAATTAAAAAAGTTGTCTGAGACCAAGCAGAAGTTATATGATATTCTCCTCGAACACGTTTACGATGTTAGCTCGTTTACACGTGTTGCAGTCATGAAGACTTGGGCCTCTTTGATCCAAGCACAATCACTTCCTGTCGATAAGTTGATTCCAGTTACAGAATTAGCCATTGATCGTCTTCAAGACAAGACTGTGATGGTGCGCCGCAGTGCAATGCAGGTACGTATAAACTGGCCATTACGAGAATTCATTCAAGATGTTTGAATTTTAGTGTTGCTCACACAACACAATTGTATTAATGTACAGGTTCTGACACTCGTCCTAGAGAACAATCCATTTACTGATTCATTGAATCCATCCCCATACAAGAAGAAAATGTTGGAAGTGAGGCAATTCGTTTTGGAAAATATGCCAACGAACTTGAAGGAGGCCATGGAGGAATCTATTGATGCAATTGATGGCGACAATGAGACGGAAAGGCTTGACATTGAAGATGCTGCGATCAATGCCACCATTGCGGAGTACAGTAGTTCTAATATTTCTTCAGAAATTATTGAAGGTGACGAGACAGAAATGGAGCTTGCGAAGAAACTCAAAGTGTTCCAATTCCTCAAGTCAGCACTTGATTTCATAAACACGTTTGAGAATGCAAATGTAGCCTTTGAGAGTATGCTCCTTTCATCCAACAAGAGCGACGTCACAGAAGCGCTTCGTTTTTTCGTCAGGGCTCGTCACTTCGAGCTTCCATGCGCTGTGACTGGTATCAAGCAAGCTCTCTCATTGATGTGGTCCGATGAAAAGAGTGTACAGGACGAAGTGATGACAGCTTTCATTGATGTATTCATTTGTGGTACGAATGGAAAGGAGAAGCTTCCTTCCAAGCAGATTGTTGATAACCTCATCCGGCTTGTGGGAAAGGCGAATGCAAGTGAACTAGCATCGATTGAGGAAGCCATTTCACGATTGGTGAAGGAGGAAATCATCCCATCAGAAGTTTTCCTCATTTTGTGGTCTATTGCAGCCAAAGCTCCTGGAAAACCAAGATCTATTGCCATGATGATTTTGTCGATGGGAGCCACAGCTGACTCTGGAATAGTTGATAGCGCTAGCAGGCTTCGCCATCTTCTTCAAGCTGGACTTGGTGAATACACCGAGGACCATCGGGATTGGGCTACTGCCAAGTCTGCTGCTTATGCACTTCAGAGAGTGAGCAGAGTCAAACCAGATCCATCTTCTGCGAAATTTCTTGTTCTCGAGCAGATTGTAGAAAGGCTCTGTATAGTTATTCAAGGCGATTGGTGTGACGATAAAAACGAGGATGATACTCGTGCTTGGTTCAGTGCTGCGGAGGAAGCCATCAATGCTGTCTTTTCCATCTGTCCTGCACCAGAGCAAGTCGCGAAACTCATCATTGTAGGAATGCAAGGGTCCACATTTGGTTTTGGGTTGGGGGGCGGAGAGCAATCTTGTCATTCGTTGAGACTCTCCCGTTTCTTTTTTGTCATTGGCCACATTGCCCTGAAGCTACTCGTATATTCTGAAGCCCTCAGCAGTGCTGTGAGAAATGCTAATGCTGCGAGGACTCTATCGAAACAGGAAGATGCAGACAAGGCAAAGGCAGAGAGTGGCGGAGATGATCAAGGTGACATTGAAAATGAGTTGGGCCTAGCCCAGTCCGCAGAAGCAGAGACTGAAAACCAAATTGCTGACATTGCTGAAAAGGAAATTGTCGGTCGTGGACTTATTGATCTGTTCACTCCTCTGGTTATCCGAGTTGTAGCGAACGAAAGCGGTATCTTCTCCTCGGAGATTCTCATGCAGAGTTCTGTCTTAACTTTGTGCAAGTTTATGAGTATTTCAAGGTGCTTTTGTGAAAAACATTTGCCTCTCCTATTTACTGCTCTCGCAAATGCACCCAAGAGAGATATCACTTTGCGAGCAAACTCAGTTATCGCACTTGGTGACTTAGCTTTTAGATTCCCGAATGAAGTAGAGCCATACACTTCCAAGCTTTACGCATGCCTCAGGGACAACTCTACACGGGTTCGACTTCATACACTGATGGTACTCACTCACCTTATTTTGAATGATATGGTTAAAGTGAAAGGACAAGTGTGTGAGATTGCACTGTGTTTACGCGACCAAGAGATCAGGATCCGAGATATGGCACGACTTCTATTCCACGAACTCAGCAAGCGAAGCAACAACCCTATCTACAATTTGCTGCCAGAAATTGTTAGCAGGCTAAGCAGTATGTCTGTGAAGAAGGACGACTTCCGTGCAATCATGGCGTTTCTATTGAATTTCATTAAGAAAGAAAGGCAGGCTGAGATGCTTGTCGATAAGCTATGCCATCGTTTTCCAAAGTGCACTTCTATTTCGCAAAAGGCGAACATTTCACACTGCCTTGCCCATGTCAAGTCAAACGAGAAGTGCATTAAGATTCTCAATGACAATTTCAATCTATACAAGGATGCTCTATTTGACGAAGATGTGTTGAGGAATTTCATGTCGATTGTTACGAAAACAAAGAAATTTGCAAAGCCAGAATTGAAGCAGTACGTGGAGGAATGGGAAACCAAGCTGAAGCAGCAATCCGAAACGGGACTTGAGGACGAGGAAGCAAACAAAAAGGCAGCACGAACAAAGAGCAGGGCAGCTCAAAGAACTACTCGCTTGCAGTCTAAAGAGTGCAATGATTCATCCGAGGACGAATCATCGGATGAAGTTTCTGAATCATCGGATGACGAAGGGGATAATAGCGGCGACGAGAGCGGCGAAGAGATGGAATTTTGCGAAGAAGGGGACGAGAATCTAAAGCCTGCAATCTCCAGACGGAATGCTGATACTATCAAAAAAGTTGTATCAAGAGGTTCTCGCCAAAGGAAGGATATTCTATCCACTCTTAACTGACTCAATTCAATGCTGTATCTAATTATATAAAGGGGATCTTTTACGTCTTTAAATTTCTTTCTCTCTGCACGCATGTTCAATGTCAACTATTGTAGCCCTAACTAATGTAGTTTAGATTTATGTTTTCACTTCTGCAGAGCCCGACATCGGTTGCCATTATGAAGGAGTAAACTGTCCCCCGCCTTCAGTGTTCAAGTCCCATAACCAAAGTCAATTAACCTACCGTGTTTTCTTGCCCATACTGCACCGGTGATGGCAATTGTACTGCAACGCTCACTTCGAGCTTGAAATTATTGTGTGATTAAAACCGTTAATTAAAACGTTGTTTGTGACGGTTACAGTTGATTATAAATACCAAATTGTGAGAAGCCCCGAACCCCAGATTGAGTTCAATGTTTCCATCATCTCGCTTCTAACCACCTTAAAAAAAAACCTGAACTCGCTGTACTACGGCACCTAACCCTTCCTCTATCGATGCCAATAAAACCGCATGTTCAGATAACGAAAGGGAAAATCTCCCAGAATTACTACCGTGCAGGGGAAGGGGAATGAAGTCAGAAAAGAAGAAGGGACCAAGGAACATGTCAAGACACCTTTCTTGTTTTCTTATCTCTCTCCATGCTCTCAGCAGCGTTATAATATGCATTTTCTAACCACGATCTTCATCAGACGGGTAAGTTGGAAATCATTCCGTCGGTTCTTAATTTTCGCCGTGGTGGCAAGCATTTTCGTTGTGTCGGTTGTCTTCTTGAATCAGAATGGCATTAGTAGTTCTTCGTCACTCAAATTTGATCAGAGACACAACTTACCAACGATAATTGACATGACAACCTTTCAACACGTCGACAATAGTGTAGTTGATCAATATCAATATCAATATCA
>Ga0115005_10004490_pt1 | contig 11042 bp, 12 predicted proteins | sample ArcOceMetagenome_FD_87163 | JGI IMG/M metagenome (GOLD analysis project Ga0115005, IMG submission 87163) | Marine eukaryotic phytoplankton communities from Arctic Ocean - Arctic Ocean - Greenland ARC118M Metagenome | ecosystem: Environmental > Aquatic > Marine > Oceanic | place: Arctic Ocean...
CCTTGAAATGAGTCCACGTTGGATTAGGGCCAATTTTCGTGAGTCCACGTTGGATTGGCTATTGGGGTGAATCCGGGTTTGCCTTGAAATGAGTCCACGTTGGATTGGGGTCAGTCTACTCAGCAGAAACAGCAGCGTAACGAGCACTCAAAACAACCTACAAGCTAGCGAGCTAGCTAATCGCTCTAGCTAGAGTACTGTAGGACTGTAGCGACTAGCGACTAGCGAGTAGCGATCCTTCAACCCTCCTATTGATAAGAAGTATTACCTACCTACACCATTCATTAGTAGTACTCATTCATTCCTCATCTAAGAAACATCAATGGGAAGGACACAAGTAGCACGCAATCAACGCCGCGGAGGACGAGGAGGCAGAGGGTCCACACCCACAACTACAACTACAACATCAAAAACCACCAAACACAACAAACATATCGTGGAAGGTGACAATTCATTTCGGTACCAAGACCAAGACACGCATCCTCCTTCTGAAGAATACAACCAAGATGAAATGGATTGGGATGCAATGGATACAGGACTCAATGCAACCTATGGCCCATCACATGATTTCGTACAAATTGCTTCCATGAAAAGTCCAACGGATGAGGAAATGAAAGACGATGCGAATGCGAATCAGCAGTGGGGTGCCGCAGCGTCCATGTCAATTGATATCCTGCAATTGTCAAAATGTTTGGATAACTTGGATCGATCTACGTTCATGAGATTGACTGATCGGATCACGGATATCTATGATGATCGATTAGGGAAGAGGAGTGGGGAAGAGAAGAAACTTACAATTGCAGAAATGATTGCATGCCCTTCTGCCGCTGCTGCTGTTTCTGTTGTTGAATCAGTGGAAGATGCTGTTTCGGAAGCTGTGAATGTCTTGCGAGTAACAGATGATACGTGTACTGAAACTGAAACAGATTCAAAAGTTCAAGAGGACGTCGACGATGAAGAAGATGATTCTGATGATGGCGAGGACCTCGATGCATGGCTGGATGGTGTCATTGAAACATAAAATTCTCTCACATTAGTCTTGCAATTTATAACAAACTAAAATTCTGCACATATTGCATATTATCTTGATCTGAGCGACTAGCTTCTTCTGGTCATTGATTCGTCGCATACTATCGTAAGAGTTCTTCAGGAATATTTTCTAGAACGCCCTTTTGATCAGATTCAAGCTGATCATTTTCCAATTCTGGATGCGATCGCCAATGGCAATGCGCACCTCCCGTCGAGCATACTTTGCATTGTAGTACATACAGGAGACTCCATTGAAAAATCTACTGACGATGCAAATAACACTAACGTTAACGATACCTCCGAAGGCATCATTGCAGAAGAAAGCGAAGGAGATGTTATAACTATCATCGATGCGGAGTTAGAGGAGGTTGACAGCTCAGAAGGCGAAACGGAAAGTTCCGAAGAAGGAATCACCACTTCCTTACAATTCACAAAATAGTGGTATCTTCAAGTAATGCATTCTGTTTTATTAATCATTTTGATTTGTGTATATTGCATTAGATGGAACTTTTTTATGACATAATTCCTCCTCTTCAAAGAAGCATGCGTATTTATTGGAAGGTGAAGAAGCCGACGTGCTTGTTTATACCAGAAGGAAACGCTAATTATAACAACAAAATAGTGACGTAAAATAATATTAAACTCTTCAAAAAGATAGTGAGTGTGCCTACTATAACATTGCTTGTAGTTTAGTCATTGTTTTTTTATATTTGCTTATTGCTTACTGGTCTCCACCAACCTTGACAAAACGTGCCTTAGCAGCAGCCTTCTTGGTGATCTTCTTTCCAGTAGCACCCTCGCCATCTGCATCGTCATTCTTTGAAACTCCCTCCTGCTTAGCAGTCAAGACGAATTCAATATGAGCAGGCTGAGAAGCATACTTTCCAATACGTCCATGAGCTCTGTAAGTTCTACGACGTCCAGCGGGAGCACGGTTACATTGTGCATGGCTGACGAACAAAGTCTCGGGATCCAAATCCTTGGCCACAGCGTTAGAGATAGCGTTGGAAAGCAAATCCTTGACTACAGCGGTAGCCTTAACAGGCCAACGTCCGCAGTTACCGGGAGCCTTGGACTGCTTGGCCTGAGCCTTGCGTCCAATTCCTCCAGTGTATTTGACAAAGGGAACGACAGCCTTGAATGCAAGGACATCTTCCATGAATTTCATAGCCTTTCCAGCCTTCATTCCCTTGACGTGATGGGTGATTTCACGACAGTGCTTGTAATGCACACGAAGGTGGGAACCTCTGGATTTAGAGGTGTTGGAGGACTCGGTTTCTACACTGTAACGGGTCATGACTGTGAGGACGAAAGAGATTTGTGAGATAGTTTGTTATTTATATGTGGGGAAGTAAGTAAGTAATGGGGTTATTGGATTGTTCCTTTTGTCTTTCAATGTTCTTTCATGGAGTAGTGTGGATGTGATATGTGACTGGCTGGTTATTACGACGGTGCTGTGATTTGTTTGTATGGTTGCGAATTGAAGCAGGACTCTTTGTTCATTGTTTCGTGATTTGGCTAACGATAATGCTGTACTGGTTGATGGTACAGTACAGTATCGTATCCAACCACCAACCAATCCATACACACACACATGTGTGCACCTCCAGTAGTTGCTTCTCCATTCCTTCCAAATTCTGCTCTCTCGCATCACCTCTCCATCTAACATCCATCATCCGCATCCACACGGCTCCAATCATTATTGAACTATTGTTGTATTAGACGGTAGAAGGTCATTGAGGTCCAAGGCAAGGCGCTCACCTGAAGATATTCACTAGGGCAGGGGCAGTGGTTGCTGTATTGCTGCAGCAAAAGCAGTCTCCAGCTTCGTTTCAAGCAAGAAGTAAGTGGTTTCATCTATGTGGGGGCTGACACAAATATATGATATAAAATATCCCCCTCCCACTCGTGGTTGTTTGAAATCCCAACCCAACATGACAGTGTACCGTACCGTATGGACCATGACAAGTCCATCATGACATTCAGTGCATACTCCTCCTCGTGGAACAACGCACACTCATTTTCTTCAATAGTATCGCAAGATCCCATTCAAACACAAAATAGTTGCACTTGTTCTATTTGAATCAATCAACTTCAATCAATCACCAAATAATCAATCATGCGTTTTGGAACCATCATCTCAACTTCATTGGTGAGTGAGTCATTCAGTCATTCATTCTATCCATCAATCCTCATTTTAATGTCATCTCTTTCAATTGGTCGTAAACATTTGACTGACATCCAAACCTCCAATCCCAAAATCCCAACAGCTCCTCATCAACTCCGCCTGCGTATTCGCTAAACCACTCTCGGTAAGCGTAGTCCTCAGCGGAAAGAAATACTCCGTTGCAAACGTCAACACCGTCAGCGAACTCCAATCCTCCCTTGAATCACAATCAGGAGTCAAAGCGAGTAAACAGGGAAAGGTACTCTACGGAGGAAAGAAATTGAAACCGGAGGATGTTCTGGAAGATGCAGGGGTTGAGAACGGCAGTGTGATTAATGTCGTTCCTTCCAAAACAGGTACGAAGGGAAAAAAGAATGAGGTTGCCGCAGCTGGTGCCGGAGCAGCAGCAGGAGCAGGAGGAGCGGGTATGGACAGTATGATGAAGGATATGATGGAGAAGGCAGGTGTCGATCCAGCACAAATGGAAGAAATGATGCAGCAAATGGGGGGAGAGATGCCATCCATGGAAGATAGTATGGCAGCTATGCAGGAAATGATGAACTCACCCATTTTTCAAGAATACATGGATGATCCGGAAAAACTTGAGCAGAGTCGACAAATGATTTTGAATAATCCCATGATGAAGGGAATGATGGCGAGTATGCCTGGATTTGACGATATTTTGAATGATCCTGTTAAGTGGAGAGAGACAATGTTGGCTGCTGCGAATATGTACAAGAATATGGGTAGTGATCTTGGTAAATTGATGGAAGGAGGTGATATGAGTGGTATGATGGGAGGTTTTGGTGGTATGCCTGGAGCGTTCGGAGGTATGCCTGGTATGGGAAATGCTGCTCTAGATGAATTGTCAGAGGGAGAAGATTAAATATTATAAATAGGAGACTAATACATTACACAGTAGTACAGTGCGAGTAGACTTTTTGTATGGACTGCTTGAAATGTTTCTTACTGGCAAGTTTCGTTTGCGGTGAAAGCATAAGAGCATGATTGAGATTTTTAGAGTGAAGGGCTTGGAATTACTTTAATGGCACCATGTACTGTATTTATTTCCTTTAACTTCATAAAGGCAAACAAGGACTGTACTCAAGAGCTACATACACGTACTTGAATCGAACCTGATACATTCGTACTGGTACTTTTGCTAAGCTTCTTTCACTGCTCATAACGAAAAGCAATTTGAAACTGCGAATTGGGCATTGTTTAATTTCATTTGAACCAATCCTATTCTCACAACGAAGCCACCCGCACCAATACTTGCGCAAAGTGCAATGCGTACTGTTGCAGTATTAATTCCTCAGGTATTTATCGAACCTTTTTACTGTTAGAATAATCTACAGTTCAAAGTGCATTTCTTGCTACTACTTGCTACTTACTACCATAGTATTTACCATACCATTCACAACGCTGAGGCAGCATAGCAAATTCGAACCTCGATTCATCTAGCACCAGCTCGCTCGTCGCTCGCCAGCAGCGCACTCGCAACCGAACTAAAGCTGACAGCTGCTGAGCTCTATTTCTTATTTTGCTGCCTTCCCATCATCGAGGCATACAGGCGCGTAATTATTGTTTCAAAGTTTTGGCAACGGATTACAGGATTATCTGTGATCATACAAGTAGCTAGAGACAGAGTTCACAAAACAAATCTGTTTCTCAAGGCCATTGCCTGGATGGTGGGAACAGTTGTGGGAACTATAAACGAACGATAACATTTGTGGGAACTATACACGAACGATAATGACAGGTTTACAGTTGTGCCGATGGTGCAACATTTTGAATTCTATGACTTAATATTAAGGTCAGGTACGCTACCCCTCTGTGATAAAGAAGATATATAGAAGGGTATAGAAGGGGATTCCAAAAATCCCACAATAAATATAGCTGAAGCTGGCGGAATAAAAGTTGCAACCGCCATTTTCCCTCACAGAATCAAAACGGCAATTCTAGTTTGAAAGAAACTGCTTATCATTACATCTTATCAACGGCAAGCACATAATTTAAAACTCCGCAGATCCACATCGGAAGACATTGCAACACTCACGCACTCAAGCTTCATAGTAAAAACCTACAATGATGAAATCGAAGCAAACTAGATTTGTTCTCGCACTTTTGTGCGCACTTACCATCTCTTCTACTGTTTTTGCCAAAGATACCAGATACCTCAGAAGAGTTTTGACAACCGATGAAGAAGGAACTACGCAAGATCTCGGAAAGGTAAGGATAGTTCAGCTTGTTATCGTCCTTACAGGTAGACAACATAAATCTCAATGCACTAACCGTACTTTCACGAAACGCAGGGAGGAAAAGGTAGCAACAGTTCTAAGCAACCCAAAAGTTCAAAGTCTGGTAAGAGCATGAAGAGCTCCAAATCTCCTAAAGGAAAGGGAGGGAAAGGAAGCGATAGCTCAAGTGTTTCTGGCAAGGGAGGTAAGGGAAGCAAGAGCTCAAGGTCTCCTGGCAAGGGAGGCAAAGGAAAGGGAGGTAAGGGAAGTACGAGCTCAAAGTCTTCTGGTAAGGGAAGCAAGAGCATCAAGTCAATGAAGAGCTCAAAGTCCAGCAAGGAAACAACCCAGTCACCCGAACAGACACCAATCCCTACCTCGGCACCAGTTGGTCCAACCAACCCGACCGCGTCTCCTGTGAAAGAACCAACACCAGGAGATGTTGATCCTTGTGGAGAAGATGCAATCAGAGATGCTCTCTTGGAAATCACTCCTAGTGGTGGAATCTTGGATGATGAAGCTTTCAATTGGTTGATCAACGAAGACACAATGAAAGTGTGCGCGGATAATTTAGCTCAACTCGTGCAACGATATGCACTTGCTGCATTCTACTTTAGCACGGAAGGACGCAACTGGAATTTCTGCAGCGCTGACGCAGAGAAGACCGAATGTGAATCGGAGAATGAGAGATTCCTCAGTGGAGGATCTGAGTGCGAATGGTACGGAGTGGATTGCTGTCTCAGTTCAGATTGCGTAAACGACAGCACGGTCAAGACATTCAAGCTTGCGAACTGTAAGTACTCTATACCGCACCTTGTAAGCTACTTTCTGTCACATTGAGTTTGGATAACTAACGTTTCTTTGTCGTTGTGAACAGTTGGGGGCCAAGTCATTGGTCTCAAAGGAAATATCGCTCCTGAAATTTTCTTGATGCCTGATATCAAGGACGTAGAGATCGGATTTGACGACGAAGATAACCCAGAGAAGAAAGGGGGTTTGGATGGAGACATCCCTGCGAATATTGGACTTTCAAATCAACTTCGTCTTCTCGATCTTCAGAATCAACAGATTTCTGGAGACATTCCTGCTTCCTTTTACCAGTCCACTTTGAGAGAGGTAGACTTGGATGGAAACAAGTTGACCGGCGTCATCTCAAATGATGTCAAGAACATGCAGAACTTGGTGTTCTGGAGTGCAAGTGGAAACAACTTTGACAGGCAGGTCATTCCAGATGGGTTTGGAAATATTATGGGTCTAAAGTTCTTCTCTATGAGGAAATCCAAGCTCGAGGGAGCAGTACCTTCGACTTTCTCCTCCTTGAACAACATGACCCTGATGGATCTCAGCGAGAACGATTTGACAGGAACAATTGACTTTTTGGAAAACTACAACAATCTCGAAGGTCTTGCTTTGTCCAATAATAAATTCAGCGGTGACGTCCCAAGTGCTCTGTGGAAGAAGACTAAACTTACAACTCTAATTCTCGACGACAATGATTTCACTGGTGAAATCTCTTCCAATATCAACATGATGGTTGAGCTCAGAAGTAAGTTTGATACAGATTTGTCTGCAGCTACATGAACATTCTTTTAGCCGAACTTAACTCACACTTCAAATTTCTAATCCTCCGATGACAGCCTTAAGTCTCAAAAACAACAAAATGTCTGGACCAATTCCTGCAGAAATTGGAGAATTGAAAAAGCTGAAAAGTCTCGAGCTCGATGGAAACGACTTCACCGGATCTATTCCTCAGGCTCTATGTGATCTTGCAGGTATTGAACCAATCGTTATAGACAAAAACACACTCGATTGCCCAGTAGATTGCTGCCAAGAAGTCTAATCAAATTTTCTTGGAAGCAAACCAATTATTGTAAAGATTCCATCCATGGATCAGATTGGCGCATGACATGATATACACAGCATGTTTTTTGTATAGCGCCGCCCTTCGTTCCTTTAAAATAATCACATTATTCATCGTGAAGCCTTTTGACAGTTATCAATCCATCTTCAAATTTATAGATCAGATTGGCGCGTGAAGTGGTGTACAAGTCATGTTTCGTAAAGCGCCGACCTTCGTTACTATAAAACAATCAAATCAATTATTTTAAACCCGAAAAGCAACACGCCTCCGGACGGTTATCAACACTCTGAATATTCTAATTCTTGTATCATACTGATAAAAGTCAGATAATTTTAATGAGATCCAGTAGCAGGAAGTCCCAAGAGCTGCTTGACGATATCATAAATGACGAGTTGAGAGGTGATGATAGTGCTGACGTGAATAATTCTAGCTCCAGTTCCAGTGAAGAATCCAGGAACGCCTCCCTTCGTCTTGTAAATATCCGAAATAACTCCAAAGAATCCAGATCCCTTGTTGCTCTTATAAGTCTGTGTCAATATCATATCACCAGGCTGGCTGGAAATGCACGCAAGGAGAGATGCCACAAATGCAGAAAGAATAGATACTACCCACTTCAAGTCTGCAGCCTTGATATCCTTATCCCCCAAGAAAGCATAGAGGAAAGTAGCAACGATATCAAACGAAACCTGCTTTGCCATGGTATAAGGAACCTGTTTGCTCAACATTGCATAGATCCCACTAAATAAGCTGATGAAACTATCCTCCTTGATGAGTTTCGGCAAAGTCTGCATTAATCCCATTCCCTTAAATTCAGGGTCAGTGACAACACGTATCCTTGCAGATTCCATGGGACACAAGAGGACAGAAGCAACTGCACCAGCAATAATACTTGCTAGGATGTAAGCCAAAGCAGTGTTTCCCTTCATAATATCGGCCATGATTGGTTTCATTACTTCGTAAACTCCGAACTTCATAGCTCCCTCAATTCCGTATCCTACAACCGTAGGCCCAAGTCCACCAAGAAGAGCGGAGGGTCCATCTGATTTAAGAATGGACATGGTCGCGGCAGCCATTCCTTTATTGTACACTTCGGGTTCAGCCTGCATCTTAGTTTTGACTACGTCAATAGGAGTGGTGATTCCATGGGAAGTAGCAGCGCAGACTCCACCGGCTACGAAAAATCGGTAGTCAAATGCCTTGGCAGCATTTGCAGCGGCTGCAGCAGGTCCACCAGCGTTTACACTGGAGGATCCAGAGGCTAGGAGTGCAAGGGTGGAGAACAAAGAGTATTTTCTCATATTTTTTTCAGTAGATCTAGTGTAGTGCTACACGAAATTGTGATGGCATCGGCTCTTGTGATGGATGGATGATGGGTGATGGGAGGGAAAAAGAAGGAAGGTGCCTGAACTTTGAACTTTCGCAGGGGGTTAATATTTGACCCTAACGCGCTTAGTTTTGTTGAGTTTTTGGTTTTTGTGATGACAGAAGAGAAAGTAAAAGCAATGCGCAATGTTGCCGCCGGGCAACATACACAGTACATTGGAACGAACCAAACCGATTTCATGTCCTGTATATTCAATATACATTCAAGTTTCCATGGTGAAACTGTGAGTGAGTTCAAAAGAGAAGTATTTTGAATTATAGTAAATTAAAAACGTCTTTTCTTTCAAAAAAGTAAGATTGATTTGTAAGTTGAAGAAGACACCGGCGATCAAGACGAAATAAAAGGAGAGAGTTTTGCTCAAGAGTGTGATAGAAAAGAACTACAGGTAAATGAAGTGGCGACGAGCTTTCTGAGTATTAGGATGAAGGCCCTGATTCCTTATGCCAGACCTTCAGATAGTCTCGGTAGATAAAGACTTTTTAATACATGTGGAAGTAGACGATATTAAGAAGCATGGCTGAATGAAGCAGTGCTCAAGCAATTATTGCTTGGGAAGTACTATACCGGTAGGCGAAAATACTGGAGACGAAGCAATTTCAATTGGCAATGGATACAAGTGTTTTCGGAAGAAATGAAGAAGCGACGATTTGGCACCGTCTGGACTCAAGGGAGAAGACACGAAACCCCATGAGGGATTGCCGGCTGGATATCGGCGTAAGGAATTTCATCAAGCCCAATGGAGTAAGCGCGTCGTAATTCCTTTTCCCGAGAGGAGCATCGAATTCCAAAAGGATTCTTCCAACATCCAAATCATTGATCTTTGCAGCAAGATGTAATGCTTGATCACCCTTGCTATCTAAATGGGATAAAATATCACGTACCGCTGAAGCGTGGCTCAACTGCACGGCAATGAAGAGTTCTTCTTCAGTATCCATGATTTACACGTACGTGTTACGTGTACTGGTGTGCAACACTGAGCGAAGCTACTGTCGATTGAGCGACGAGATCTGCCAATTTTGTATCAACTCTAGAAGAGTACACGTGCGAATGATAAAGTATGAGATTAATGAAATGTGATACTCATACAACGCTGCGATACAAAGGCATTAAATAAATATCCATTTCATACAATTATTTCAAATTCACTCAATGTCTAATTGCATCAAAAGTTGTGCACATCATTCTTTCGAGTCTTTCTAGTCTCTTTTCCATTCCCGCTTCCATTTGCATAGGATACGATGGCTGATCGAAATGAGTGATATTCGCTGTCGAAGTGAATAAGGGCCGAGGGGGAGGAGAGCTTGTGATATTGACATCGAAATGTGTGCATTGTCGGTGCCATTGACAATGCTGTTGACATAATCCATGGCTGGATCGAGTTCATTATCGAGAAACGACATGTTAAATAGGAAAACGATTGGTACTGAGCAATGAATGGATAAAAGTAAATAGCGAGTTTGCTGTACCGGTTTTATTTTTAAACATTGCACTGTACTTCTAAGTAGAGTAAGACCTCTACCAAATCAAGTGTTCATAGAGTGTTCATAGAGTGTTCATAGTGGGACAAAATTATTACGGGTACAGTACCACCCACCATTATGTTTAAATCCAACTTCATCGCAAGGACATCAATTTCTTCCTTACCCCTCATTTCAGTATCGGTTCCCTTATCCTTGCGAGGCTTCCTTGCAGGTTTCATCCTGGCCCGTCTCTCATCTTCTGTTAAATCAGGTACATCGATAACATCCAGCAGATCGCGACGTGCTTCATTGCTTTCCATCAATTTCTTCTTCAACCTTTCTTTTGTATCATCATCTTCTATGCCATCAAGGTGGCAGCTAGAAATTTCATTATACTTGGCGTCCAAATTCTTATATTTGGAGACAAGAGAAATACTACTGCGTACCCTTCCGGGATTGGAAAAGTGAGGGACCTTGTGAGGATCAAGACCACTAATGGTAAGGTGCGCTGCTTCGACCAATTTTTGATCTTTATCAATCCAACACGACTTCCCAAATATGGTTGATGCTGTTTTACAAAAGAATTCACATGTCAGTTCGCTGTATCTTTTGAAAGTACAATTACTGAATACACGTTCACTTACCTACGATGTTAATTTTCAGCTTATCCAACACAGATTTTAATGCATCTGTGAACATCCTTCACGATTCGTGATGACGTATCAAAAACGGAATTACGACCTCATTGAAAGTTTCTCGATTCAGCTTTTTGGCTCTAGTCATGAAAAATCGTGAGGGAATCTTCCATCGCCTACAACATTAGACATTATCCAAGACATTTTTGGAGGAGTTGGTGTTGTTGGGGCCACGCCTGCTTCCCGGAGTAAACGGAGACCGATAC
>Ga0115005_10004491_pt1 | contig 11040 bp, 15 predicted proteins | sample ArcOceMetagenome_FD_87163 | JGI IMG/M metagenome (GOLD analysis project Ga0115005, IMG submission 87163) | Marine eukaryotic phytoplankton communities from Arctic Ocean - Arctic Ocean - Greenland ARC118M Metagenome | ecosystem: Environmental > Aquatic > Marine > Oceanic | place: Arctic Ocean...
AGTAAGTGATGCCGGAACGCCTTTAATATCTGACCCTGGCTTCAAACTTGTTCAAGAATGTTATTTAAACAAAATAAAAGTTACTCACGCACCAGGTCCTTCTTCAATTATAAATGCTATAGTTTTATCTAATCTAGCTTCTAATCAATTTTACTTTGGTGGATTTATTTCTTCTAATAAAGTTGGAAAAGAAAAAAAAATTTTACTCTCAAAATATTACCAAATGACTGGAATATGGTTTGATACCTGTAATAGATTATTACATACTTTAAAAACTATGTTTAAAATATATGGCAATCGAAATGTTTCTATTATGAGAGAATTAACAAAGACTTATGAAGAAGTAATTCTAAGTGATTTAGAAAAAATTCAAAATATTATTACTGATCGCATAGAAAATAATATGCCTCTAAAAGGAGAAATAGTAATAGTGGTTGAAGGTTATAAATTTAATCAAGATTTAAATATAGATGAAATTAGAAAAAATATTAGTGAAAAACTTATTAATTTTTCTTTAAGAGATACTGTTAATATGGTTGTTTCTGAGACTGGGTTATCAAAAAAAGTTGTTTATAATGAAGCGATAAAATTAAATAATAAAATATAATAAACTAAATAATAACTTTTTTTAAATTTCATATTACATTATAATTAATTTTTAATAGGATATTAAAATGATAAAATTTACAGTTGCTATTCTCTTCTTATTTACCTTTCAATCATGTGCTCCCATAATTGGAGCCCTTGGAGTAGCTTCAGTGGGTTCTGCAGTAAAAGAAAAAGGTATAGGAACTAGTATTAATGATGGTATAATACATACAAAAATTTTAAATAAGATTTTTAAATTCAATCCAGCTTTAAGCCCTGATATAAAAATATCTGTTGATAATGCTTCTATTTTAGTAACAGGAAAGGTAAAAAAGCCTGAAGAAAAAATTAAAGTAACCCAATTAATTTGGGAGATAAAAGGTGTTGAAGAAGTTAATAATGAGTTACAAATCACTGATACCTCAAATATAAAAAATATTGCTAGAGATATTGCATCAGTTGCTGAAATTAGAACTAGGATCATGAGGGATGAAAGAGTTAATAGCTTAAATTTTTCAATAGATGTTGTAAATGATATAGCTTATATTAGTGGTTTTTCAGAAAATAAGGAAGAAGTGAAATTAGTTACTGATCATGCAGCTAAAGCAAGATTTGTAAAAGAAATATTTAATTATGTTAATATAAATGATGACAGCAGATGAAAAAAAAATTAAAAATTGCTTTTCTAATGGATCCATTAGAAAGTTTAGATTTAAAGGGTGATACTACTTTTGCTTTAGCTTACGAAGCTCAAAAAAGAAATCATAAAATTACTCATTTTAAACCTTCCGATTTAATTCTTAAATCTAATCAAGTTCTTGCTAATATTTGTAAAATTGAACTTTTTTCTAAAAATGGAATAGATAATTTTAAATATAATAATAGAAAATTAGAATTATTATCAAATTTTGATGTTATTATGATGAGACAAGATCCACCTTTTGATTTATCATATATTACAGCCACTCATATACTGGAAAAACTTCCAAATAGCACCTTAGTGGTAAACAACCCTTATGAAGTTAGAAACGCTCCAGAAAAAATATTTGTTACAAATTTTTCTGAGCTAATGCCTAAGACATTAATTTCAAAAGACGTTAGTATTATTAAATCATTTAGGGATGAATATAAGGATATAATAATTAAACCCTTATATGGTAATGGAGGACAAGGAGTTTTTCATGTCCTTCCCCATGATGAAAATTTTAATTCAATACTAGAGATGTTCTTTAAACTAAACAATGAACCACTTATGATACAAGAGTATGTCCCTGATGTAAGAAATGGTGATAAAAGAATTATTTTGTTAAATGGTGAAAGTGTTGGGGCAATAAATAGAATTCCTTCAAAAGGGGAAAGCAGGTCAAATATGCATGTAGGAGGAAAGCCTGAAAAAACAACATTAACTTCAAGAGACAAACTTATTTGTAAAACAATTTCTCAAGCCTTGAAAGATAAGGGATTAATTTTTGTTGGAATAGATATAATTGGTAATTATTTAACAGAAATTAATGTTACTTCCCCAACTGGAATTAGAGAAGTTAAATCATATGATTCAATAGCTATTGAAGAAATGTTTTGGGATTTTATTGAAAAAAAATTAGCTATTTAATGTAATCATTCTTCCTAAATTTTCACCACCTAATAAATGTATATGAAAATGCATAACATCTTGATTTCCATCTTTTCCAGAATTTGTAATTATTCTGAACCCTTTTTCTTTAATATTTTGTTTTTCAATAAGGTTATTTACTAATTTCCAAAAATCTAATATTTCATTAGCTGATGCATTTTTATTAAAATCATATATATTCACATAGGGTTTTTTAGGAATAATTAAAATATGAATATTGCTTTGAGGATTAATATCTAGAAAAGCAAGAGTGTTATCATTTTCATCTATTTTTGTACAACTTATTTCTGATTTTAAAATTTTAGCAAATATATTATTTCGGTCATAATCATTATTCATTTTCTAGGATCCTACTTTTTTTTTCCTCAATACCAGACATTAAAGTTCTTTTAGACAATTCTTCCCAAATTTCATCAGGTTCTACGCCTGAAGAGAGCCAACAAACTAATAAATGATAAAGTAAATCAGAGGATTCATTAATAATTCCTGTTTTGTTATTATTAACTATATCTATTATTAACTCAGATGATTCTTCTCCAATTTTCTTTGCTAACAAATTAGGATTACCTAGTAATTTTGCAGTATATGACTTATTAGTATCAAAATTTTTTCTTGTCTTTAGATTTTTAAAAAGAGAATTTAATATATGCTCTGTCATTTTAATTCTCACATTTTCTGACTAAGATACCATTTTTTTCCATCTCATCTTTTACAGATTTAATAGAATAAATTCCAAAATGAAAAATAGAAGCAGCTAACACAGCTGACGCTCCAGATTTGATTACAACTTCAACCATATCTATAGGACTTCCTGCTCCACCTGATGCAATAACAGGAACAAAAACATTCTCTGAAATTACTTTGGTAAGTTTTAAGTTATAACCTTTTTTAGTTCCATCAGCACTCATTGAAGTTAATAAAATTTCTCCAGCACCGAAATTAACACCTTGTTGTGCCCATAATAATGCATCAATACCAGTTTTATTTCTCCCTCCGTGAGTTGTAACCTCATAACCACTATTCATTTTATCATTGTTTGCTGCGTCTATAGCTAACACAACACATTGATTTCCAAATTTATCCGCCGCTTGTTTTATTAACTCTGGATTTTTTACTGCCGATGAATTAATCGACACTTTGTCAGCTCCACAATTTAATAAATTTCTAAAATCTTTAATATCATTTACGCCACCACCTACTGTTAATGGTACAAAACAAGAATCTGCTGTTTTTGAAATAACATCATACATAGTCTTTCTTTTTTCATTTGTAGCTGATATGTCTAAAAAACATATTTCATCAGCTCCTAAATCACTATATAGTTTAGCCTGTTCAACAGGATCGCCTGCATCTTGTAAATTTACAAAATTTATACCTTTAACTGTTCTTCCATTATGAACATCTAAACAAGCAATAACTCTTGTAGAAAGCATAATTATAATTCCTTTTTAATTAAATTTAACGCTTCAGTAAACGTAAATTTCTTATCATAAAGAGCTCTTCCGATAATTACTCCTTCAATTCCATTAGAGAATTCTTTTCTTAATTGTAAAATTTCATTTAATGAAAATATTCCTCCAGAAGCAATAACTGGAGATAGGATAGATTTTGCAAAATTTAAGGTTTGCTTTAAATTAACACCTTTCAAACTACCATCTCTAGAAATATCTGTGTAAATAATAGAATTTATTATATCTGGATTAAATTTTTTTATTAAATCTACTGCCTTTACCTTAGATTGAGTCTTCCATCCATGTGAAGCAATCATTCCATTTCTAACATCAGTTCCTATAACTATTTTTTTAAAATATTTTTTATCTAAATTTATTATTAAATCTGGATTTTCTAAAGCTGCTGTTCCAAGAATAACTCTATCAACATAGTTTTGTAACCAGTAGTCCATTTGGTCCAAATCTCTTATACCACCTCCAAGTTGGACTTTTATTTTATTCTGCAACTTCTTTAAAATTTTTAATATTGCAATTTTATTGATATTTTCTCCTCTAACAGCACCATCGAGGTCAACAATATGTAACCACTCCGCTCCTTGATCTAAAAACCACATAGCTTGATCTAATGGGTTATCCCCGTAGATCGTTTCCTTATTCATGTCACCAAATAAAAGACGAACGCATTTTCCATTTTTAATATCAATAGCTGGATATAACGTAAAATTTTTATTCATTTTATAATTCTTTATAATAATAATGACCAGCTATATAATTTTCATTTACATAAGCTGCCTTTGGATTAGTTCCACACTTAATAAAACCTGCTTGTTCATATAGTTGTATTGCTCTTAATTGTGTTTCTCTTACTTCTAATGTAATTATTTTAAAACCTTCACTTTTAGCTTTTATTTCAGCTTTTTCAAAAACTGCTTTTGCTAAACCAAATCCCCTTGCCCAAGGTGCAAAAAAAAATGTGCTTAATCCACATGAATGAGATTGTGCCTCATTATTCCTTGCTGGCTTTATCAATTGAGCTGATCCAGCTATAACACTATCCAGTCTTCCAATTATTAATATCCTTTCGGGAATAAGTATTACCCCCTTCCAATAATTCTCTAATGTTTTTAATGATGGTGTAGTAACCCAACCAAAACCTCCCCCAGATGAAATAGCAATATCTGTTGCATCACAAAGTTCTTGTAAATCTATTTTATTTAATGTTGAACAAACTTCTGCTTTTACTCTTGGTTTTACATTGTTTAATGGTATTTTATTATCCATATTGTTAACTCTTTTTTATATAATTATGGTTTCCATTTTAGCCAATTAGTAATTAGTTTATGACCAGATTTATTACTTTTTTCAGGATGAAATTGAACTCCCAAATAATTTCTTTGTCCTACTATTGCAGGTATTTTATGGCTATAATATGTGTCAGCTAATATTTGATCTTTTTTTAAAGTATTTAAATAATATGAATGTACAAAATAAAATTGTTCATCATTTGAAATATTTTCTAGTACTGGATGTTTTTTATTATAAATATTTAAATTGTTCCAACCCATATGTGGAATTTTTAAATTTCTACCTAAGCTATCTTTACTTAAATAATTTATTTTTTCTATATTGCCATCAATCCATTCTAAACCAACTGTTTTCTCTTTTTCAAATCCTTGCTCTGCCATTAATTGCATTCCAACACAAATTCCAAGAAACGGAATACAATTTACAATAACTTTTTCAATTAAAACGTCTATTAATCCATCTATTTTTAATAAACCCTTCTTACAATCAGCATATGCACCAACTCCTGGTAATACTATATAATCAGCATCTTTTATTAATTTTAAATTATTACTGACATAAACTTTGAAATTTAAATTATTATTATTAATAGATATCTTAAAAGCATTTTCAACAGATCTTAAATTACCGGATCCATAATCAATAATTACTAAATTCATTTAATTACTTCCAGTAAGAATTCCTTTTGTAGAAGGTACGTTTTCCGAATTATTTTCATCTATTTTTACCGCTTCTTTTAGTGAAATAGCCAGTGATTTAAAACATGATTCAATTATATGATGAGTATTATTTCCATATAAATTCTCCATATGAAGAGTTATCCCTGCTGATTGAGACAATGACTGAAAAAACTCTCTAAAAATTTCAGTTTCAATATTATTTATAGCTGTAGAAGGGAGAAAAACATTCCAAATTAGCCATGGACGACCTGAAATATCTATACAACATCTAGTTAAGCATTCATCCATTGGCAAATAACTAAAGCTGTATCTCTTTATTCCCCTTCTCTCACCTAAAGCTTTATCTATTGCTTTTCCTAATGCCCAACCTATATCTTCAACGGTGTGATGAGAATCAATATGGAGATCTCCTTCACATATTAAAATAATATCAATTAGACTATGCTTTGATAATTGCTCCAACATATGATCAAAAAAAGGTAATCCTGTCTTAATATTATTTTTACCATTTCCGTCTAAGTTTACTTTAACATCTATTTTTGTTTCATTAGTTTCTCTCTTAAGTTCTGAAACCCTATTCTTAATATGTTTAGTTTCCATTATTTATCCAATAATTTTATTTTTTTATATTGAAGTCTTATTTTTATTTTTAATTCTTATAATTAATGCCCCTTCTCCTCCAAAAGATCTTGGTGCATTAGTACAGTTAATTATCAAATTTTTAATTTCTTTTTCATTTATCCAAATAGGGACTTCTTTTTTAAGTAATCCTGTTTTATTTAAGCCTTTTCCAGTAATAACTAAAATATTTCTTTGTTCATTGTTATAGGCATCAATTATATAACTTTTTAATTTAATTTTTGCGTCTGAAAGGTTATGTCCATGTAAGTCAATTTGTGAATCTGGTATAACTTTACCTTTTTTCATTAATTTTAAAAATTTATCAAAGTTTGTTCTATAAATATAGCTTTTATCATCAACTATATTTACTTTTTTCTTAGTTTTTATTTTTATCTGATCTAATTCTTTTTTTTTAATATTTATAATAGTTTTACTTATATAAGATGTATATTTTTCCCATGTTTCTTTATCTTTTTTTGATAAAAAATCCATTTATTTTATAAGCTTTTAGTTTCTATTAATGTATAATTAGGATTAATATCATTTATTTTTCTTTCAAACACCCATATATCTTTAACTAGTATTTCTTCATTGATATCACCATCAATTATATTTTCAGTTTTATCTTTTAAAGCTTTAATCTGAAATGTTTCAAAAAGAACGTTTATTTTAATATTAGCTTTACTAACTGTTGCTGAAATCAGTTCAATCTTATTAATTGATTTAATATCAATTATTAAAGTTTCTTTTTCTTTTTTTCTTTCATTAATAACTAGATTAAAGTTTTTTAATATACTTGGCTTAATAAAATCTTTTACTTTATCGAGATTTCCAAGGACAAATGAATCAAGAACCATTTTAAAAAAAACCTCTGACCCAGATAAAAATTCTTGTTTATTAAATGATTTGTCAATTTGTTGGATTTTTATAACTTCTTTATCGTATTCATCTTTTGTTTGTTTTTTATCAATAGAAATTACATTAGAAAAATTGTTTGTATCATTATCCTTTTTAACTTTTGTTTCATCTAATTCAGATTTAGTACCTAATATATTTTTTAATCTAAAAACAAGAAAGATTGCAATAATTGCAAATATTAAAATATCTAAATAAGGAAGACCGTTTTGCATTTTTTTACTACCTTTTACTTTAAAAAATTTTTTTTATTTTTATTATAAATAATATGTATTAAAATTTTCTTATTTTGTGTAATTTACAGTTAATTACTAATTTTGTAGAGAAAATAATGACTAATGTAAATGAAAATTCTAGACCAAGTTTAAATATTCTTAAACAATATATTAAAGATCTGTCTTATGAAAATCCTCTAAGCTTTGATTTAATCCAATCTCAACAAAATTTGAATAATGTTTCAGTTGACATGAATGCCTTATTTCATCCTTATAAAAAAGACGTTTTTGGCGTTTCATTAAAAATAATATGTCTCTTAAGTCTAGAAAAAAATAATGTTTTTCATTTAGAATTAGATTATTCTGGTTTATTTAAAATTATGAATATTGAAATTTATAATCAAGATGACTTAACAAGTGAAGCAGTTAGACTTCTTTTTCCATTTGCTAGGTCAATTATAGCACAAATCACTCTAAATGGAGGTTCCCTTCCTATATTTTTAGATAATATTGATTTTGGAACATTACAAAAGTCTCCTATTTAACCTTCTATTTTATTCCATATTGAATTAGGTATTTCTTTAATAAACTCTTTATGTTTTTCATAATCAATTGTATTTAAATCTATATTATTTATTTCTTTAAATAACTTTTTTTCGTAGTATTTAATAATATCAATATTTCCATAAACATCTTTTTTATTTTCGTTATCTATAATTTTTGTATCTAAAAAATTTAATGATGTTTGTTTTCCACCTATCAATTCTAAATATACTAAAGACAAAAGTTCTGCGTCTTTAAGCGCCCCATGTATTTTTCTATTGCTTATATCTATTCCAAATTTTCTACATAAGGCATCTAAACTTACAGATTGTCCTGGGAATTTTTTTCTCGCTAAATTTAATGTATCTAAAATATTTTCTTCTTTTAACTCTCCTAAACCACATCTAATTAGTTCAGAGTTTAAAAATCCTGTATCAAACAAAGCATTATGTATAATAATTTTGCTATCACCTAAAAAATTAACTAATTCTTCTGATATGTCAGAAAACTTTGGTTTATCAGATAAAAAATCTTGTGAAAGACCATGTACTTGTTCTGCTTTTGGATCAGATTTTCTTTCTGGATTAATATAATAATGAAAAAAATTTCCTGTTTTTATATGGTTTTTTAATTCTATGATTCCTATTTCAACTATTCTATCACCATTTTCATGATCTAATCCTGTGGTTTCCGTATCTAATACTAGTTCTCTCATTATTTATTAATTCCCAATTTAAAGTTAATTAATATTATATAAAATATAACTGAAATAAATGTAATAGTTTTTCCAAATCCAGTTGATATAATAATTGGTTTTTGTTTTCTTTTAAAACAATCTGATAATTGGTTTTTATTTATTTTGTTAAATTTATCTATTGTCATACCATCTCTTTTTAACACTCTATCTTTCTGTGTTGATTCTGAAGCAGAGGCTAATAATATGTAATTACATATTTTATTTGTTTTTGTTTCATATAACAAAGGTATATCTAAACCAACTAGCCTAAATTTATCTTTTTTCTTTTCTTGTAAGAAAATATTTCTTTTTTTATTTATAATTGGATGAATAATTTTCTCTATTTTTTCTTTTTCTTTTGTATTATTGAATATTATTTTACCTAATTTTTTTTTATCTATTATTTCTTTATTATTTTGCAAATAAATACACTCTGGCCATTTGCTTTTTATTTTATTTATAATTGATACATTATTATCTAGTATTTTTTTTACCTCTTCATCTGCATCAAAAATTGGGATTTTACAAAAATTAAGTATTTTTGCAATTGTTGTCTTGCCCATTCCAATAGATCCCGTAATGCCTATAATTACCATTTAACCTCTTTTTATTTATAAATGTTTGTAAATTGTTTATAACTTTTTGAGTTTTCATTTATTATTATTTTTATAATAATTTATTAACAATTATAATTATAAAAAAACATATGAACAAAATAAAATAAACAATTCAATGATTGTTAATAATTATGATTGTATGTATATATTCATTATTGTTTTAATTTTAATATGTTGTGGATAATATTGTATAAAATTATTATTCACAATATTAATTATTACTACTACTACATTAACTAATTTTTATAAAAAAAGTTTGATTGATTGTGTATAATAATAAAATAATTAATGTTTTTAATAAAGAAAATGTTTCTTCACCCCCTATCTGGTTTTTAAGACAAGCAGGTAGACATATTCCTGAATATTTTTCTATTAGATCTCAATCAAAAAATTTTATAGATTTCTGTCTTAACACTGATTTAATAGTACAAAGTACTAAGCTACCTTTAAAATATTATAATATTGATGCAGCTATAGTTTTCTCAGATATACTCATGATACCTTGGGCAATGAAGAGAAATGTTCAATTTGTAAAAGGTGTTGGTCCTGTTATGGATCCAATGATTCCTAATGAAACTGAAATATTAAATGATATTGATATTAAAAATTTACTCAGACCCTTAGATAAAGCTTTAAAAATTCTACGGTCTTCAATTCCCAATCATGTGTCATTAATTGGTTTTGCTGGTGCTCCATGGACTCTAGCTTGTTATATGATTGAAGGTCAGAGCACAAAGGATTTTCTTCTTACTAGAAAAGCTGTCTGGTCTTCTAATAATTGGTTTAATAAATTAATTGATTCATTAATTGATTATGTTGTTGATATTTTGGAGATGCAAGCAAATGCAGGTGCTGATGTATTGATGATTTTTGATTCATGGGCACATATGATACCTAGTTTTTTTTGGAAAGATTTTGGTATATCTCCTACAAAAAAAATTATAAACAACTTAAGAAAAAGAAATATTTTAATCCCTATTATTGGATTTCCTTTTAAAGCAGGATCTTCTCTTATTAATTATTCTTATGAGTCAGGAGTTGATTGTCTAGCTCTAGACTGGACAGTAGATTTAAATTGGGCTATTAAAAATATCAATCCTAATATTGTAATACAGGGTAATCTTGACCCTGCTAGTTTAATTGATAACAATAATAATTTGGATAAAAGCGTTAAATTAATTTTAGATACTATGAATAATAAAAGACATATTTTTAATGTAGGACATGGTTTAACTCCTGAATGTAAAATAGAAAATATTAAAAAAGTTATAGAGATAGTTAAAAATTATAATAATTGAGTTTTTAGTAATGTATTATGATGTTTTAAAAGCCTTTCATTTAATTGCCGTAATTTCATGGATGGTAGGACTTTTATATTTACCTCGTTTATTTGTTTATCATAATGAAACAATATTCAAAAGTGAAACTGACAACACTTTTTTATTAATGGAATCCCGTTTAAATAAATATATTATGACACCAGCTATGTTTTTAACTTATGTTTTAGGTTTTATCTTAGTTTATAAACAGAATTATTTACTTTTTGAAAACTACTTTATTATTAAACTTATGTTAGTTATATTATTAACAGCCTTTCATGTGTATTTATCAATGCTTTACAAAGACTTTAAAAAAGGCTATAGAATTAGAAATACGGTTTTTTATAAAATAATTAATGAAGTTCCTACTATTTTAATGATTATCATAGTTATATTGATTATTGTTAAACCTAATAT
>Ga0115005_10004493_pt1 | contig 11035 bp, 6 predicted proteins | sample ArcOceMetagenome_FD_87163 | JGI IMG/M metagenome (GOLD analysis project Ga0115005, IMG submission 87163) | Marine eukaryotic phytoplankton communities from Arctic Ocean - Arctic Ocean - Greenland ARC118M Metagenome | ecosystem: Environmental > Aquatic > Marine > Oceanic | place: Arctic Ocean...
CAAGCATTTGATCTTATCATTAACGATTTACCCGACCCCAATACCATCTCACTTTCACGTTTATACAGTAAACAATATTACCGATTAGCGAAATCAAATCTAACGTCTGACGGTATAATGGTGACACAAGCTACCAGCCCATTTTTTGTTAAACCTGCATTTTGGAGTATTGCAAAAACCATAGAAGCTGCAGGATTTGATTACACCTATCCTTACCACACAAATGTGCCCTCTTTTGGTGATTGGGGGTTTGTACTTAGCGCCCTACAACCCATAAATTTCATACCTAAACGCCCCATAGAAAATAGCTTGTTTTTAACCCACGAAAGTATGCCGTCAATGTTTGTTTTTGAAAAAGATATACAAGAAATAGACGTTGAAATTAATCAAATTGACAAACCTGTAGTACTCGATTATTACCTAAATAGTTGGCGTTATTTTAGTGATTAAAAATATTCATGTTTATTTTATCTATTTATAATAAATCATGAGGTCCTTACTCCTTTATACGGCATTAAATTAATCAAAGTAACGTATAAATATCAATGAATTAAAAGGTTTTATTCGGCGAGACTATTTAAAGTGTGTTTTATCATGCTAATACGACGTGTGGGTTCAGTTCAGATAATTCTCGGCTTGTTGAAAGCTCAAATTTGCTATTGGGGTTATCTAATGCCGTTTCGTTAAACCCCTTTCAGTAAACTCCAGCTTTAATATCCAAATATAAATATTACTTTGAGCGAACAATAGATTATTGGGGCCACTTTGAGATTTTTTATGTCTTAAAAGACACCATCGCCGCCCTGGAAATTTTTGTGTGAATTTATTGGGTAGAGTAAGTGTGGGGGTAATAAAGACATCAAAATTTATGAACATTGAGTTGCTATGGTTAAAGTCAATGTGAGCATTTTAAATCCATAGGTGAAACAAAATAGTCTCAATTATCTGAATAAATCAATATTCAAAGCTGGTTTTAACAACAGTGGGATGCACTTGCTTTTTAGTTTTGAAAAAAGTTGTGTAAAAAATGTTGTGTAAAAAAAGTTGTGTAATAGACGGAAAATCGTCAGGTTTAAATATCTCAAGTATATAAAACAGTGATAAATGTGAAAACGAAATCACTATATACCCTCCTTCTCCCTATCATGAAATGAAGCTTTATTCTGCCTAAATATTATGAAATTTCTGTTTTGCTTGGTACATGGCATTATCACCTTCCTTTAGCATATTACTTACATTTGAGGGGGGGGATTCAAAAATCTTACTGCCCACACTAGCATTAATAGTCTTGTCACCGACACTGGTTCGAACTTCAAAATTTGTTAGCCTTTGCATTATCCTGTTGGTCACTATTTCACACTCGTTTTTCATCATGAAATGTGACAAAACAACAAATTCGTCACCGCCTAAGCGACCCACAACATCTGATTCGCGTGCACTATTTACAATGATTTTTGCTGTTACTTTTAACACTTCGTCACCCACTTGATGCCCAAAAATATCATTAACCTGTTTAAATTGGTCTAAATCTATGTAAAGTAAGCTTAGGTATCCACCTTTCTCGGCATGCAACTTGAGTAATTCTTCGGCTTTATTACCCCAGCCACGACGGTTGAACACAGCACATAACTCATCACTCACTGCTTCTTCTTCCGCGGTTATCCGATTTTGATTGATACGCTTTATACGCTCTGACGTAGCAATAGCTAACAAAAATGACTCAACTGCGAAACTCAGAAGCAAAGCATACCGAGACATAAACGGGTATTGTTCTAATAACAAAACCCTACAAATCATGGCTATTAGCACTAATGACAATGCAAAAAACACTAAATTAGCAGTATGCAACCTCAGATACATGGCATAACCCACCAGGCAAAAAGCAATAGTTACAATAATCAAGCTCATCATAGCTATTGCTTGCACAATCCAAACAATCAATGCATCTTGCAGTGGCAGTAGTAAACTCAATGCCATGACCATCAATATGACAGAAGGCAATATTAGTAGATAATGAGTCAGCGATTTCCAACGTATATGGATATCTAGCAAACGAGTGATGAAAATGACGGCAGTGAAGACAACCAAGCTGGCAAAAATTGACATAGCTGGACAACTGTTGAGCCATGGGATATCAGATAAAAACAGATTTAATTGCCCTTCTTGTAATAAAAAGAAAATGCTTACGCAACTAATATATAAACTATAAAGTCTGAACCTTACGTCACCTAAGTTTCTACCTATAATCAATACATAAAGTGCCAAAGCAATACAGAGACCGTAAAAGAGCCCCATCATCAAGTTATATTGCTGGCTTACTGTCGCAAAAGAAGGATAGGTTAATAAACGAAATTTTGGATTGTAATGATGACGAGCTGTTATTTTCAACTGGGCCTGATAAACACCCGCTGGAATAAGAAAGGTAATATGATTGGAAGTTAGTGGGCTACTGTGACCCTTTATATCTTGCCAGCTGTAATCTATATCATGATTTCGAAAACTTAAAACACTTGACTGCTCTAACTCGCAATTAAGCGTAAAATAACTTGGCCCAGTAGGCAATAATAGCTCAGTAATTTGATCATGAAGCACTAAATGAGTAAGGTCTGGCATATTCTCAGTGTGTAAATTAAATTCACATTGATTGACTGCAAACGCCTTACTGCTAATAAGTAAAATTAAGCCTATGCAGCTTATTTTGATCAAATAAGCTGCATGATGTATTGCGCTGCAAAGTGATTTTTTTAACATGTGGTGTAGATCCAAGATATTTAAATATTAAATAAAAAGATTTAGTTAATTCTAATCAACAGAATAAAATTTGATTAGGTTTATGATAACGGCTTCGACAAAATATTTTTGAGCCAGGTTGCAGCAGCTAATAAATATATCATAAGATTTCGATACAAAGTATGTGGTCAGACTATATAAATACACATAATTATCAGAGTGTCACAGAAAGATTTTTAGCACTATTAACAAAAGCTTAGTTGTGGGTCTTATTGTCTAAATAGATCGAAACCATAAAATGTACTGATGTTTTATATACCTTTTTTGTGATGATGTTGATCGTTATTAAATAATAATGATTTTTTTAATGCGTTTTATATATACCTTAAAGGGCGAGGGGACTCTGATGCTTCGTGAAGAAATTTTACTTGTGTATGATGGTGAATGCCCGGCTTGCAATGCTTATTGCCAAGTAGTGAGGATCAAAGAAAGTGTGGGGGATTTACGTACAGTGGATGCAAGGGAAAACAGCGAAGTGATGAATGAAATCACCGCGCAATGTCTCGACATCGACCAAGGTATGGTTTTGAAAATGGGAGAGCAACTTTATTATGGTGCTGATGCTATACATATGCTGGCATTGATAGGCAGTCGTTCGGGAATTTTTAATCGTTTTAATTATTGGATGTTTAAATCAAAAACGATTTCAAAAATTATCTATCCACTTCTTAAGCTTTCTAGAAACCTGCTGCTGAAAATACTACGGAAAACTAAAATCAACAATCTGAAGACTAAAGGGAATGAAAAATTCTAACGGTGTTTTGGAAACTACGCGTCACCCATTGTGAACATCATCAAATGACTCTAAATATTTGATAAGATTACAATGGGTATCAGCATTATTTATTGGCGTGTTTTACATAAAGTTATGCTTGCCGAAGTGCTTTTTTATCAATTTTACCCACTGGCGTCAGTGGTATGGCGTCAATAAAGTGAATATGTTTTGGGGCTTTAAAGGCAGCCATAGATTCACGACAAAAGGTTAATATTTTATCTTTCACTGCGTTTTGATCCGCATCTTTATAATGGGCAGATAACTCAACATATAAGTTGACTATATCGTTGCCAGGGCGCCCATTATCTTCGGTGCCAATTACCGCACAAGCCCCAATTTCTGGTATACCGGAAAGCTTATCTTCTACTTCAACTGAGAATACTTTGAAACCGCCCACAATCAGCATGTCTTTAGCACGATCACACAGGAAAATATAACCCTCTTCGTCCATATACCCGACATCTCCGGAAAACATCCAGCGTTCGCCATCAATCTCTCGCAGTGCTTTAGCTGATTCGTTTGGTAAGTTTAAATATCCTTTCATTACTTGAGGTCCGGTACAAACAATCTCTCCTGGTTCGCCGAAGGGCATGTCGTGATTACCTGTCTCAACATCTCGAATACGTACTTTCGCATTAGGCACAGGGAAGCCAATTGACCCAAGTTTATATCGCTTAGGTGGATTTGCAGTGTAGCAAGGTGCTGTTTCAGTCATACCGAAAGCATCAGATATCTTATTGTCACCAATAATAGCTGAAAGCGCGTCGTAACTACCGCGAGTGAGTGGGGCGGCTCCCGATACAGCCACTCTTAGTTTAGAAAAATCGATGTCAGCAAATGCAGGGTTAGCAACCATCATGTCGTATAACGCTGGGACCCCAATCATTACATTTGGAGGGTTCTTTTTAAGTTGAGCACAAATAAAATCTGTATCCCGTGGATTGGGTACCAGGATCATCTTGCCACCATAAATTGCTGAGGCAATAGCATTGGCAAGTCCTGCAATATGAAACATTGGAAACGCGCTTAAGAGTGTCTCTTGGCCTGCATCAAAAGGGTTCACTGCTGATGATTGTGCTGTGTTATGCATCACATTTCGCTGAGACAACATTGCACCCTTAGGCTTGCCTGTGGTGCCGCCAGTATATTGGATCATGAAGGTATCGTTCCAATGAACATCTGTTTGATTATATTTATCTGATGCCGATTGAGTGAGACTTAAATAAGATAACACTTCACAATCTTTAATTTTTGGAAGGTCAAAATCTGTTGGCGCTAGAAGGTCTGTCGCTGCTGTTAGAATTGCATATTCTAAGCAATCTGGCGTTTTAGGCATAGCTGCTAATACTAACGAAAGTTCGCTTAACGTGATAATGACTTTAATGCCAGCGTCTTGAATTTGATATGCCACTTCTGGCGGGGCTAAGAGCGGCGAAATACCCGAACCGATTGCACCTATTTTACTGATTGCCGCTAGCGTGATGGGATATTGTGGAATGTTTGGTAAATGAATGCCAACCACATCACCTTTGTTAACACCCAAACTAACCAAAGTATTGGCTAATCGATTGGCTTGTTCATTGTATTCTGCATAACTAATTCCACGTGCTACATACCACATAGCGATTGAGTCTGGTTGACTACGGGCATGTTCTTCAATGAAACTACCAAAGGGTTTATCTTCAAACTCTGGGGTAATAATGCCCAAAGATTCGTAGTGTGCTAACCATGGTAAATTCATTATGCGATCCTTTTAGTTTAATGATTATGAAGTTATGTTCAAGCGTTTCAATAACTTATAAATGTTAATGTAATGTGTCAGGTTATTTACAATGCGTCTAGTGCTTTCATTCCGCTAATTAAATGTTTTTATGATTTTCATATTAATTAATCTGAGCCTGAGAAGGTTAAATAAGATGGTTAAATTTGTGCCTGTCGCTTTGAATTGTAGATAGTCTATTGAATTAAACCGTTACCAAATCACCTAATATAAATGTGCTCAGGTGACTCTAAATATTTGATTAAGTTATGCAAGCCTCTGTATGCTATGTGTGTTTAACCATATCGAACTGAGATTTAGGCAGTTTTGTCTGATATTTGCTTTGTGTCATTAAGGATTTATATGCGTTATGAGATGTTGTTAAGTTGTTTTATAGTGTTAGGTTTAACTGCTTGTGCGCAATCAAGAGTGGTTGATGCGGATCCTACTGAAGATGGGAAAAGTAATATTAACCAAAAATTTGGTGAAAAATGTGAGGATGCCAAATATCAACTTGATAAAACGGTTCAAGAAGGCCAATTATCTGAATTGAGAGAACTAAAACGTAATATTGAATTGTATTGCGTTTGGCGCAGGAATTAGTATTTTGAAAAGCGAACTGGGTATCGTTAAAAAGAATGTACATATAATGATTTAAATGACGTTAAGCCCCTTGTTGAGTTACAAGGTTATTAACACTCAGAGTATCGGACGCTTTGTATCGATTTCTACGCAATTTGAATGCATAGGTAAAGATAACCTCAAGATTTTTATTCAAGTTTTTTCTTTGGATTTTAAGTGACTCTAATGAGTTTTCTTCTCTGTGTTAAGTCTCTGTTTGGTTTGTGAAGTAAGGCTTTTATTTTCTATCTAGTGCAGTATTTAGTAATGAAACAAACACTTATTGTTAATATACTCAAATAATTCTATGTATTTGGTTAAATTATGATGGTGGAAGAGATTAGACTCTTACGCTTTTGGCATAAAACAGTTTAAAAGCTCCGCATTTGTAGGATATTTTTCAAGTAACTCAGCCAATTTTCTCGCGCCTTCTAAAGGTTTAAGGTGAGAAAGTGCCCTACGTAAAACTACTACTTTTTCAAGATCTTTCGGATTTAAAAGTAGTTCCTCACGGCGCGTACTACTTTTTGCAACATCTAGTGCGGGAAAAACCCGCTGATCTGCAATCTTCCGTGATAAAACAATTTCCATGTTCCCAGTGCCTTTGAATTCCTCAAAAATCACCTGATCCATCTGACTTCCGGTATCAACAAGTATCGTAGCTAGGATAGTGAGAGATCCACCGTTTTCGATCTTTCTGGCGGAGCCAAACAGTTTTCGTGGTACTTCCAAGGCTCTAGCATCAAGCCCGCCAGACATTGTGCGACCGCTGCTTTTTCGACTTGCATTATGAACTCGAGAGAGCCTAGTAAGAGAGTCGATGACAATCATAACGTCATGTCCTTCTCCTGCTTGCTTGCGAGCGGTGTTAAGCAGTTGATTCGCTACGCGCACATGTTGCTCATAGCTTGAATCTGTGGATGAGGCGTGAACTTGTGCCGGCACACTGCGCTTAAAATCTGTCACTTCTTCTGGTCGCTCATCTATGAGTAAGGCATAAAGCTTTATTTCGGGATAGGCTTTTCCCACTGCCTGACAAATATGTTTTAAAATGGTGGTTTTTCCACATCCCGGAGGAGCAACAATTAAACCTCGCTGACCCATACCAATTGGCGTAATCAAATCCATCGCCCGAGTGGTGAATTCTTCAGAACCTAATTCTAGTTGAATACACTGAGTTGGGTTGATGGCTACGCCATTTAAAAAACGTTTTTGTGGATCATCGTGATTTAGATCTTTGACCACTTCATCAACTTTTTTAGGTTCTTCATTTCTTTTTACTTTCAAAGATAATATTTTTCTTGTCATGATATTACTTTATAACTCTAGATAATCGTTTAATTCTTTGGTCTACCCGGAAAAAATATACGAGTGGTTTGTTGATATCGTTTATATTCGGAACGTTTTTGCACCGAGAAATACTCAGCTCCTGTTAAAAAACAAGGGTGGTATACATAAATTTAGACGCATAAAATAGACCCAACAATAGCAGTATCCACACAAATAAGCTTAAACCTCATAACATGCAATTAGGGATGGAACTGCTGCAATAATAAGCTCATTTCAGACTATCCACTCTGCAAAATAATTTGGATGTTTTAAATAACGCCAAAAGCAAAAGTTGCATACTCTATTCTTTTCATCTGACTTTTTAATCGCTTGCAGGTATTTAAGTTTTTGCATATTAGCAACAGATCATATGCCAGAAGCGCCTAACCAAACTTGCAACTCAATTATTTCAAACAAAGTAAATTTAGGATTGGGATTTACCCAATAATAAATGCAGGTATAGATAAATGAAACAATAGCAATACCTTGGACCAATACTGCATGGCTAATTGAAAATACGTTCATCCTGACTGTTGCCAGCGAATTTTCTGACACTCAATGCGGGAAACTCTTTCTTTAAATAATCCATTTTCCACATCTTTAAAGCAACAATTCCCATTCTTGTGCCAATAAATGCATAATTAAGACTCACTATTCCTGAGCGAAGCTAGTATCCAACACTGAATAGAAAATTGAGTGCACCAATCAAAACCACAAGACCATCCTATATCTAGGTATGACATTCTGCCAGTTCGCAAAATGTGAATACATACCACACCCAGAAATAGTATCAAATGCAAAACACCATTTAGCAAATTAATGGCAAGCATCAAAGATGCTGATTATTTACAAGCTGCAACCGACTGTAAAGGGAAATATGGAATTTAATAATTGCTTATTGTCTGATAAATAAAACAAATACTCAAGCTAGATTAGCATTAATAGCCGCAAATTACGTTGACCGCCAGCTGTAAAAAAATATCAAACCAATACTTTTAACTTTTTAACCGGTTACTGTATTCATTTGTGGGTATACCTTATGTTTTGATACGTATTCATGCATTAAAATCAAACAAATATCCACAATCTGATGTGTAAGAGAGATAACTATTTTTGAGATACTTGTATTGACGAATTATCTCGGGGCTTGATCGGACAATTTAAAATCAATAAGTTGGATAAAACATAAAACATAAATAGGGTGAAATTATGAATAGATATTTGGATGGAAAAATTATTAATTCAACAAAGATTATCTCTGACTCAGTATTTTTTATGATTTTTTTGCGGTTGTATTTAACGCTGTAAATACAGCGAATGAAATACTCATAGGCATTGTTAAGCGTCTGGGGAGCAACTTGTGTCACCTAAGGATGCCCAAAAATGCAGTGGCACCGCCATATTTCAGTTTGGTGAGGCGCAAAGCTCCGTTCTCAATGCTTTAAAATTAGCTTACATAGGGGCTGATGCCAGAAATTTAGGGATCCGAATCTTGCCACATATCTATAATGATGAGGATGATATCGAGTATTTGATTCAGGCAATCAATCAAGCCTGTTAATTTTAGGTAGTTATTTACCCCATCATATACATAAACATTATTGCTTATGAAAGATAGCAGACTAGTGGCTGCCGTTTGTCATAGAGGTTAAGTACTTAGATTTAAAATATTATTTTAGACGCCATTTAAAGCACTATTAAAGTACTATTCAGGCATGTTTTGCTTCAGGAAAAGGCTGTGTGATGCCACTTTTCCATCCCAGTCAGCGACTAGCCAAATTTGTTCAAAAGGATGAGTCGAGGGAGTTTGTATACAATGTTTCTGAGTTAGTATTTCCTTTTTGTCTCAAGCTGGGTGAACATTTCGGATAACTAACTTAACCCGCTAAGTTCTCGCTTCAATATTTGCATGGCTTCCTGCTCACCACCATATAAATGAGCCACGTCCAAATCCAATCTGTCTCCCTCAAAACGGCAAGACACATCTGGTTTGGCAGATCGGATTGCCCGTCTAGTGCTCATACCAGCGCATAAATATTTTTGCAGTCTAATGCTATAACACTATTTTTCATGTCCGCTGTTGTTGATATCAGTCACTACAATATCCTCCAGCCAAATTGACAATAATTAATTACTATCAACGATGCGAAGAGGTCCCATTTTTAAATTTGGGCAGGTTTAGACATATTTTCTTTAGTTTTTGGAGGATTTTATGTATAAAAGAGAGTTATTTCTAAATACTGTTGCCTTACTATTTTCTGGGTGTGTAAATTATTGAAAATTTTAAATGTTAAAATAATGGGATTGATATTCATCTTACAGTTGACTGCTGCACATAACTCTATGGCTGGCTTGATTGGTTCAACTGACTGGAATGGAGATAATATTAATGGATTTCTAGCAAGTAGCGCTTTTCCTGGAATTGAAACCTCAATTTCCTCGCTAGACTTTAGTGGAGAATGGATATACACCGCGATAGGAAGAGAATCAGGCAATACAAATGATATTGTTCAATCTGCTATTGCAGGTGCTGGAGCGACAGATTCGTTTTTGACATTTTCCACTGCCAACACTGATAATTGGGGAGTGTGGGAGACTATTGACTTTAATACAGAAAACCTGTTTTTTGAAGATTCTGATGGTCCTTGGAATGTTGAAATTGATTTTTTTGGAGGCACTAATGATCCCGGTTTTAAATTATTTAGACTAACTCAGAACACCTCTCTTAATTATTTACCTGGAAATAACAACTTATCTCTTTTTGTTGGAGATATTATTGTTGGTTTCAACGATAATAATATTTACAATTCTGATGGTGACTATGACGATATAATTATTGCGATGCGTGCGACGTCAGTTTCAGCACCAGGAAGTTCAGCTTTATTGGGTCTAGGCCTATTCTGGTTATTGCTAATGAGACATAAATCAGTTTAAGGTTGAACTGGTAAAGAGGCGGCATTTCTTACAAATTTTTATATTAAATATCATCGCTATCCTTCGCTCATGGTTTGTATATTAAATTCATTGTGAACTTACGAATATCAGGATTAGTTTGAAACGTTTACTCAAATTGTCCGATATAGTAAGACCTGCTAAAATTAATTCTGTTAACACCAAGCGACTTTGTCTAAGTCGCCAATTATTTGATTCAACTGCTGGGTTTTTGTGTGTTTTGTGAGTGATTTATAATGAAACGGTCATTCCCACTCATTCTTACTTGTATGTTTATATCAGCCATCTTGATGGTTCGCCTTGTTTTTTTGATTATAGTATGGACCTTTAACATTCCTACTATTGCGGAATCATTACTCTATGTTATCCATTACCTCTGGTTTTTCTCTTACCCGTTTGGAGCGCAAAATGCGCCAAGCCGACAGCTATGCTGATTGGAAAAATGCTGCCCTTGAGCACGACGCTAAATCTGGTTTCGAGGCATGGAAAAGTAAAGAGGAGTCGAAAAGTTATGATTATGTGAATATTCGTACCAGAATCGATGCCCTTAAAGAGTTCAGACGTCAGGAAGATGACATTGGACTGTTATTTGCGCTGAATGAGGGAATTCATGGTAATCAAGGAGGTATGGGTAAATCAATTCTCTATGAAAAAGCCAAATTGGGTACAAAACATCTAATTGAAATGTATGTTGATGAAATAGTGAGTGCCCTTGATTATATCTCCACTATTCCAGAATCAAGTGAGATCACTAAAGAAGATAAGCTTGATTTTTTTGAACGTGCCAGTCACTGTTTTGGCCGTTCAGC
>Ga0115005_10004496_pt1 | contig 11033 bp, 9 predicted proteins | sample ArcOceMetagenome_FD_87163 | JGI IMG/M metagenome (GOLD analysis project Ga0115005, IMG submission 87163) | Marine eukaryotic phytoplankton communities from Arctic Ocean - Arctic Ocean - Greenland ARC118M Metagenome | ecosystem: Environmental > Aquatic > Marine > Oceanic | place: Arctic Ocean...
TGCAGGTTGGGCATTCATGATTGCACTTGTGTAAGCTCTCCTTTATGCATTTACCACAGAAGCGATGATTGCATTCCGGGTTGACGAGCGTGTCGGTGCAGGATTCCAAGCAGATGGCACATTGGAATGCTTCCTCAAGGAATTTCTTGAGGGATGCATGGACGGAGGATAATGTTAACAGCATGATCATTGAGCAGAATTGTAGATGCTGTTATTGATAATTTATTAATATGATTATGTATTATGTTGTTGTTTGGCTGATGCAAATAATATCTTGTTCGGTGTTCGGTCGGTGTTTGGTGTTCGGGTTCGGGCCGGGTGTTTCGGATCGGGTCTGTCTCGTTGCGTTATCGCTATCTATGCAATGCACACTTCGTCGTATGTACACGCACATAAAATGTATTATGCCATCATCACCGAGATTGGACAGATCTGATTGGACATCAAGACTAGATCTTGAGTCCCGGGCCGGATCTCTCGGATGATCTCCCAAAACTACTTCCAACAGCATCAAAGATCAGTACAATCAAGCCTTTCTGTCGTGCACCCTATCATACCGGTACGACTCCTCACTCCACTACAGCGTTTCCTCAGCTACTAAATCGATAAGCAATGCAAGCAACGAGCCGCAACCGTGAGGGACACCTCTACACCAACGATGACTGGCCATCGGATAATAGAGAACACAATCCTGGAATACTTCCACCGCCGATCATCACCAATTGCCGTACATATCACACTCATCTTTACAATTCCGATGGTACTATTTTCACTGACACAGAAGGTATTGATACCTTTGAAGTTATTGTGCCACTAGGGGTCAACATGCCCATTCATGATGAGTTTTCATGCACTACACGTAGTAGCAATGTGGACAAAATGCGTCCAACTAGCAACAGCGGTATCCATCATGAAGCTCCTACAGACTATGCATATTGGCTAATACGATCAACAAGAGATAACGGAATAGAAGGAGCCATCTACGGCAGAGTGTATCATGGCCGAATACTGAAATCTCTAGCAGCATCAGACGGATCTTTGAAGTGGGAAATAACTCCTGATAGAATCGCCATAAAAACTATGCAGCACGATAAAATTGTACAAGGAATGGAAGTAGATGGGTTTACTGAGGACCCTTACAAAGAAATTGCTGCCATGCAATACATTCAAAATCATCTTACTGCTGGAAATCAAGCCTCGCAAGATGAATATGATGAAGTTTTGAGTGTTGAGGAATTGAAGACTCGCACAGAACAAATAATGATGAATCACAATATCATGACTTTAATTGATGCGCTTTCAAGTGAAATTCATCTTTTCCATGTCATGCCATTTTGTGATGGAGGAGATATGTTTAACTTACTCGACGATGCATTCCCAGAACCAGAAGCAAGGTACTTTTTCAAACAGATACTGAATGCAGTAGAAACATTGCAGAAAGTAGGAATATGTCACAGAGACATTAGTCTGGAAAATCTCGTGGCCACTCGTAGTGGTTGTGTACTTGCTGTCGCCATCGATTTCGGTTTATGCTTAAGAATACCGTACATTATGAATGAACATGGGAATAGACAACGTTGTCTTATGAGAGTACGCCGTGGAAAATGGGGAAAGGTGAGTTGCCCTACTTATACGTGTAGTCAAATTGGAAAGGTTTTGTACAAACATCTCACGCATGATTTCTATCAAGCCATATTATAAGGCACCCGAACTAAGGGAGGAGGATGAAAATCATCGACCTATCGAATTTGGATATGTTGACGGACATGCAGTCGATATGTGGGCGCTTGGGCCGATTCTTTTTATGTTGGTATGCAAATTTCAACCATGGGATTTAGCCATGATGGCTGATACAAGGTTCGGTGCTTTCTCCAGAGGTGATTTTGCACCAACATTGGCAAGTTGGGCAACAATGGAAGGCGGTTTGGATCTAGGGCTATCCCCGAACCTTGTGGATTTATTACAAGGGATGTTTTGGGCAGATCCAAGACGTCGCTTAAGCTTGGCACAGGTCAGAGCTCACCCATGGATGGATGGACCTGTGGCAGATCCACAACTGCTGCGTTAAGAGAAGAAATCAACGGCGTTGAAGTCTTTGAAGGAAGACTTTGCACAGTTTTATCGGTTGGCAAAAACCTTTTCTTTGAAAGAACTTCTATTAAAGTTGCAATCAAAGTCATGTCGAGCCATCGAATTAGGCAAGGGTCCAAAGAAGTTGCTGCAATGAAACACTTGCAACGCCATATTGCACCAGATGATAAGAATCAGGAGACGAGCATTGATGAATTGCGGGACCGTGTGGAACAAGGCATGTTAAGTCACCGTGTCATGACCTCTATCGATGTACTCATTGATGGCAACAGCACATCTCATGGTGACGCCCAGCTTTACATTGTTATGCCTTTTTGCGAAGATTTATGGTCTTTCTTAAGACCGTGCACAAACAAATTTTCAGAGCCAGAGGCAAGACACTGGTTCAAACAGATTCTGAAAGCAGTGGAGACTTTACAGGAAGCGGAAATATGCCACAGAGACATCAGTCTCGAAAATATTGTCGTCAGAAATAATGCAATTGCCGTTGTCATTGACTTTGGTATGTGCCTGAAAATACCTTACATCTCCGATGCAAACGGGAATAGACAACGTTGTCTAATAAAACCTGATCGGGCATGTGGGAAGGTGAGTTGGCGCTCTTGCTTGCTTGTGCAACAACGGTTTTTTGCGATAGACTTACGCAAGGTCGGGTTTTCTGATACTCTTTCGTTCTTGTTTGCAGTTGTATTGCATGGCTCCAGAAATACTAGATAGCACAGTACCATTCGACGCACATGCAATCGATATGTGGGCATTGGGGCCGATCTTATTTATGATGGTATGTGGTTTCTCTCCTTGGGATAAAGCCTTTGTGAATGATAACAGGTTCCAACTATTTTCTGAGGGTAAATGCGTCCAATTAGTGACCCATTAGAATCTCGGATTATCCCCGGATCTTATGGATTTGCTACAAGGAATGTTTTGGTCAGATCCAAGGCGACGCTTAAGCTTGGAACAGGTCAAAGCTCATCCTTGGATGGAGAGGGCAAATTTTAAGATATACTTGTTTACGTGTATGTAGTCTTCAAATTAAAAGTTAATGAGAAGCAACTTTGAAATCCATCACAATGGGGATTTCTCTAAGCAGGCTAAAGTAACATATTAATAGTAAGGGAGAAAGACTATCTATATTCTCCTCAAACAGGACCACAGCGCAATGTTAGATACTTGTATATGTTTGTGAAGTTTCATGAGCCGTTCGCACCAGCGAATTTTTTTCTCAACTCTGTGCTACTTATGTCAACCCTGAAATCTTCCTCCTGGATAATAGTGAACATATCCTTCACATCAGGGGGCAAACCATCTAGCTCCTCTTTTCCAGTGACGAATTTCTCGCCGCTTCCATCCTTGCTTTGTTCTAATCGACCACCGACCACAAAATGAACGCCCTCCTCTCCCATTTCTCTTACTGCTTCAAGCATATTCTCATATTCACCACCATAATACTTTGGATTGATTATTCGTGTCATTGTGTCTGTGCCAATCACAAAAGTGATTTGTCGTTTGTTGGGTAGGAAGGTGGCGCCTGATGGGGCCAGGTATTTCTTCATCAATCGTGCTTTATCAATAAAGAGTGCTGCACTAGTTAAAAGTACACCCCAATCCTTTGGTATTTGGCTGCTAGATTTGCTGCTATCATTATCATCACCATTTGCATCGTTGAACAGATCACCAAAAAGCGATACACGTCTCGATGCTTCGGACGCTTCCATGGCAGGTTTATCGGCATTTGTGAGAGACATTTCGAACAGTACTGAAAATGGACCTTCTTCGATAGAATCATCATTGGTAATTTGTCTGAAGGACTGATATTCTGTTGTATTCCACATGTCTTCCATCATTGAATGACTGCTCTGGTTGTCAGCCTTATTATCAAAGTATTCCTTGAGCTCCTGCCGTTTCTTTTTTGTCATAGTTTTCACTGCCGCTTGAGCAAGAGATGCATGCCCTATGTGTGGAGGGTTGAAACTGCCCGGGAAGATTATTGGTTCTGGTGGTATGATTGTAGATGCGAGTGGGAACATGTAGGATGAATCCTGCTGTCGCTGCTGTGTAACAATAACGGCATCGATATTACTACCGTCATCAATCACATTCTGTGCAGAATTCTGCACAAAAATTGCGCAATTCTCATTGTAATGTGTTCCTTGAAAATTGAACAAGTCCAACTCATCCCCACTCCGGTCCAATAGGGAATCATGTCCAAAGGCATCGCTATCTTTGGACAAAGACGAATTGAAGTGATGAACGGAGGATAGTATCAGTTGCGCCAACAAGTCTTCTTCTTCCCCCCGACTCCTCCTTTCCATTTCTTCATTTTCATCCACAATCCTACCCTCGCGACTCAGTTTAATAGTCCATAGTATACCCTCTCCATCGCCCCTGACAACACTAATATGCGCCCGACTATTCCTCCCTTCCCGGCCATGACTAACGAGTGTGGACGTACATCCAATCCCCAGTGTTCGATTAGACATTTCCTTCAGAGTGCACTGTTGGAATGCATGATGAAGTGCCGCCTTGGATAGAAGTACAGCTGCACCACTCGACGCAAAGCCAAATTGACTCTCGTGGTTTATATAACTATCAATGGAAGATGTTGATAATGTCTGATCGGTATCAACATTTGCACCACTATCGGCATCAAAACTAGTTTTTTCAAACACGTCACCGAGATGCTGGGAGATATATTGACAAAATGAAAGACGGTCGTACAATACGCTACCATTCAAAAGAACAGAAGAAGCGCCAGGTGTGGATGCGAGAGATGATATGGCGCTAGATCCCCCTCCTGCGACTGCAAAAGATAATTTGTGCATTTTTGAATGAATGATGGATTTTGTCAGTTTCGTGATGGGCAAATCATTTTCGTGGATGGATGATGATGTGGACGATAGCGACAAAATCGAAGACGACGAGGACCGAGAAATTTTGGATGATCGGCTAGCAAATGTTCTTGTGCCAATCATTTTGTAGGGGGCGTTGTTGCTTATGAAGGCGAGGGAAGTGGATAATGATTTGTGGACTTCTTGTGCTCTGAAAGTGTCAAGTGCTGATGTATTCCAAAGAATGTTGAGTAGCAAGAGGCCCTGGAAAGTCTGCATTGGTTGGTCAATACAGTTAGAAGTACGGTGGATCCAAATCGATTCGTAATGTACAATACTCGTCCATCATTGTCGAAGAGCGAGGTCGAAGCAAGGAAGGATAAAGAATGTGAGAAGCCGTCATCGGCGGACGGTGACGAACAAACACTTTCAACTAAAACTAATTTTATGCTAATAACGGTTCTTCAGCGGTAATTCAATAACTCAGAATTTCTTCTGCCATTCTCTCCTTTTTGTGGTCATTATCTTCAATATACGATTGTGTTTCCCAAGCATATCATCTTTTTTCACCAACTTTGGCTTGACTCCAATGAAACCTACTGCTTCTGCTCGAACAAACTCGCCTCCCAGCACCCCGATGCCCTTCAGTACCGAAAATGCATCTTCAATTGTAGACCCCGGCTTCATAATGAGTACATCTCGAAGAGCTTGGAATTCTTTGGAATCTGAATTTTGCTGAAACGTATAGCCCGACTTTTCATCGTCCCATAAAGTTGGGGGGGATCCCCCGGCAGCAATCAAACAAGCCACCATTCCTGCGTTGGGGAGTGACGGGCTGTTAATTGCATATTCCGTCATGGCTGTAAGAGGTTGATAGGTTTCCATATCAGATACAGGAAAGACAAGAACAGGTTGTCGCATTTTGATAGCTGATTGGAGGCAATTCCATACTCCATGGGGTGGGGTTGGTGATATGGATTCGTTAGACTTCTTTAATTGGTGGCCTAGTGCTAGGAATATGTGTTCTTTGACAAACAACATTTCCTTATGCGCACTCATCTCAGTACCACTATGTGCTCCATGAATTGGAAGTGCTTCTATTATATCTTTGCAAAATTTCTTGGCTGATGGAAGATCGTTCTTGTTGAGAGCAAGGGCGACGGGGAATCGAGCTGTGGAGTGAATGAATGAATTGTTCGTAAGGTCGTAGATAGCGAGGCAATGAAATTCGTGTAGCCAATGTACTTACCTCCTAAAAATGCTGCGACCAACCTGTACAAGTCACCTTCGTCCCAAGTATCTAGTTTGTCGAGAGCGCGATCCCGACCTTCATGTTCATATAGGTATTTTTCCGTTGTCACCAGCACGTCATAAACAAACGTTTGGTTTTGTTTATAGCCACTGAACATTTGCAGTAGCTGCAAATAAAATAGAAACGTAAAATCAATTAATGCGAAAATAGAGGCAATGGTGTATGAGGTTTGTGAATGTTGATTGGCGCACCTTTTCTTGCCCCTTTTTCAAAACAGACTCCCATCTTGACATTAAATTAAAAAACACCCATTGAATCAATTCATTGAAAACCCAATCAAGATCATGCATTGGATTAGAACCGACGGAATTCTTGTCGTTGAAATCGGTAACCACTGTGTTTCCCTCGGTGTCAGCTGTTCCACTGGAGTCAATAACATGGATAAGTACATCAGCATCTGTGAGGTCGTCAAGAAACTAAGGCAGGTTTTGTGGGTTTTGAAAAAAAAGTGTGAAATGATTCAATTGGAATAATCGCTTCAATCGTAACGTAACAATAAATACATTGTATGATCCTACCTTATTTCCTCTGCCCCGTCCTTGATAAGCGCCAGGTACTAACCCTGCCACATCCTTTAGCATTACTGGTATGAGTCGACGCCCAAATGAGTCCCGACCATGAGTGCATGCTACGCTACTGAATGCGTTGGTTGACCCTTGACTACTATCTTCAGGACATGAGCCAGAAGGTGCTGGGATGAGACAGAACCCCACATTTGGGTCAATAGTAGTAAAAGGGTGTGGAGCCATAGTCGCTCCACCAATCGCAATTCCATCATCGTCGACTTCATCGCCACCTCTCTGTCTAGCGAATGCCGATGCAGCATTGAAGAACGTACTTTTTCCTGCGGGATAGATGAATATTAAATGATGTGTGTCCCAATTGTATGCATTTCACATCTACGAGTAGGCGCGAAGAAGATTGACTCACCTGCGCTTGGTTTCCCAACAAGACCAATAGTATATTTCCAGCTACCTCCTTTCCCACTATTGGTGCGTTCCTCGTCTTGTGATGTTAATTCTTTGTCATTCATTGAATTGCGTTTGAGAATTGTACTGGCAATTTGTAAACCTTCCTCGATACACGCTTTCACTCTTTCTTGAGATGCCGGTTTCAAGATCATTTCTTCTCTTTCATTGTGCCCTATCTCCGGTTCCATAGTGACATCCTCGTTTTCGATCTTTGTATCTGAAGTGCCCTGACCTTGATTTTGCAATGAGGACGCTAGACCGCCTTCTTCAAAGAATTCACGCGCTCTATAAATGCAACTCATTGCTGAAGGCATTCCCAATTCAGCCTCAGCCGTCTCTTTCACTGCATTGAGACATCCTCTATCCTGGCGTAACTTGAATTCAAGCAAATTCATGTCGTGGTTAAGACTAAACAGAGGCATGCTATCAGGATAATCTGTAGTGTATTCAACCTTTAAAGCGACATCTTTAGCTGGCCATAGTTTTGCACTATCTGGGTCGTCCTCGAGCTGTTCAGGTGGCGGTTTCAACTGGATTGCATATGATATTGGATATGTATACTTTATTTTCTCCTCGCCATACTCATCGATAGTTACTCCATTAGTCGCAGATAGCAATTTGAATTCATCTGGAAAAATTACTGCAAGAGAATCACACTCTTCTGCTTGCATCAGAGCATGTTCCTCGTCTGGTATTGTTGCTGGAACTTTGTCAGGACTTGTTGGTTTGAGTACTGCTTTCTCTGTATCTTCCTTATTAAGTGGTGTACTCGAAGATTGTTTGCTCGACACAGAGTCAATAAACTGTAGTATTGCTCTTGCATCTGCAGCACGCATTGGAACATGATGACCACCATCATGCTCGTGGACTAGGGGGTCAACATAGGAAGGAAGTAGAGCTCTACTTGCTTCTAATGGCACTAACCTATCCTTTGCTCCCATGATATGCATTGATGGCACTGACAATGGAAAGTACTGACATTCGCCATAATCTCCAAAGTATTCATCCCACAATCCTCCCTTTGGAGGAAAGTTCGTCGGCATGGGAACATGACCATACGCAGATGCTAAGATCACGTATCTCAGATTCGGAAACAGTTTTCCGTTCGAAGCCTCATGCAACGATGCCACTAAATGACCAAGCCTCGCGCCCCTCGAAAATCCAAGAATCCCCTCAAAAGTGGGATCATTTTTCCATATATTATGCAGCATTTCCAGAGAATCTGTTAGACCGCCATATTCGTCGCCATTTCTGTTCCACCAAGTTCTCATCAAGTGGTTTTCTCGTTTTTCTTCCTCGGTCAATGATTCTTCATTTGTTTTCTTCACGTGAACAGATGGATCAAATTTCCAGACAAAGGGACCATTCGGAGCTTCTAACCCAATCTGATAGTTGGAACCACTTTCATTCGATCCACTAGTCTTGTTTTGCTTCGAATTAGCAGATGGACCTCCGCGATTTCTTGAGCTGCCATTGTGAGTGTCCGAATCGTAATTTCTTGGTTTTAGGAGTTTTCTTTTTAAACTTGCAAGACGCGAAACAAAAAGATCCCCTGTCTGCCGATCGCCGTGGAGGACAAGAATTTTTCGCTTCGATTGACTTTGGGCTTTCATCATTCTTTTAGTTTTCCCGATGTTATCTTACGTATGTTTACGAGGTAGGGTACCAGGTACGGCACGAGCAGAAGACTGAAGATACATATACCCGGGTAGGACCTTGTTAGGACATACCGTACCGTAGATAGGTTACGAACATGTTACATGTTACAGGTACTACACAATGTGAAATGTATGTTCATTTTTGTTTATTTGGCTCTTCGCTCAAGCTCCTAGTCGGATAAGGATTTCATCTTCAAAATTTGATTCATTCGATTGATTCATTCGTAGTTCGTCGGAAATGTATGCATCCGATCCCAATGACCCTGAGACACGAACCAAAGTACACGGAGTTGAAGATGAAAGTCCGACATAATCTGTTCCATATCACACTGAAACCTTTTTTAAACCAATAGCTGCTGCTTGCATTCATACATTTTTAAAAGAAGTATACTTGCTAGTCCAAGGAGGTGATGATAAAGTCAACACCAACAAAGTTCAATACTACGGGTACACCACCCCATGGGCGAAATCATGACCATTGCAGCTTCCAAACCCCTCATGTCAGTGTCATTGCATCAATGCTTGACCAGCACCCGCCTGTGCCCAAGAGATATCAGGTTATCACCACCTTGCAATTCAGCCCTAATATTGACATTTCTTTCCCCGATAAACGAGCTCTCACCACTGCATTTAAAAGTGGTAGTCGTTTCCTCAAATTGAGACCAAAACGGAACAAAACTCACATTAGACATTCAGAAACACCATTATTTTGTGTCATTCAAGGTCATGAAATAATGCCACTATCTACGCATAGCGTTCTGGATGAAAATATCAACCATATGTGCGATGGAGAGTGTCATCATCGGCCGATTCCGACTCGTATTGCTGACGGATGCGCAAGCGTGGAAATTTCAACAGTTGGACGTTCTATCGCCAAGCTTTCTTGGTCTCCAAGTTCATTATCTGCCTTTGAAACGATTTCCGGAGAATAAAGCCAATAATACAGTGTTGAACTCGAAAAACAGCTTGCACTCTGAAAAATGTACATGAGAATAGGCTATCGCTTGATGAGAACTACTGTAGTGTCGTTTCTTTGACCACATTGCAACTTCTAGTACCAGGTAGGAAAAGCGAAGAATTGCAATCACTTCAGCACATACGTGTACTATTTATAATTTTTGTCAATAAAACGTGCATATATTGAGCTTCCACGTGATACCTGAATTAGAATATTGATTTTAAATCATAAACAGCATGGAATTGCTTTCATGTTATCTTTGCTCAAATTCGAAGTTGCAGAAAAAATCTCATACAGAGTGCTCGTACACTTATGATACTCATACCTATCGAACAGCACAAATTAGCGGTCCTGTTGGCCGAGTAACAAACCTTAAAAAAACATCACCCAAATAAAAAATTCTCCCGACAAAAAAGCCCAAAAATTGCCACCGTCATCGTTTACTTGTTTCGAGTGTTCTCCTGCGTACGTCGCCAACATCTGCTTGCTATTGAATTACTTGATGCAATGCCTTGATGCTCGAAGGTAGGCAGAAAATGGAGACTTCTTCATTTTCAAAACGATCCCACACCGTCATCAAAGACATTTTCTATTACAGTACATGTTACATGAGGTTCATGTCCTCACCTCATTTTTGCTCTTCGCTCAAGCTCATAAGGATTGCATCTTTCGAGAACACCAAACTGAAAACAAACAAGATTTTGTTTGCTATTTGCATCAACCAAGCATCAACCAAACAACAACATAACATATACTATCAATACCAGCATCTTCAATTCTGCTCAATGATCATGCTGTTAACATTTTCCTCCTTCCTTGCATCCCTCAAGAAATTTCGCGAGGAAGAATTTGAATGTACCATCTGCTTGGAACCCTGCACCGACACGCTCGTCAACCCGGAATGCAATCACCGCTTCTGTGGTAAATGCATTAAGGAGAGCTTACAAAAGTGCAATCATGAATGCCCAACCTGCAGGGTTCATATTCCAACATATATTATAGAACATGTCGCAGGGATCCGCAATTTGATCACATTGTAAGTAAGCCGAAATGATATTCAATGTGTGGTGTATCTGTCTATCATCATCATGACGCCGCTGGGCTAGTCATCAATACTGTACATTGCTAATGGAGAATTGTTATAATGTTCAGCTTGACCGATTGGTAAAGGAATTCATTGTTCCCTTGGAGAAACAAATCAGTAGTGAGCAAGAA
>Ga0115005_10004498_pt1 | contig 11031 bp, 9 predicted proteins | sample ArcOceMetagenome_FD_87163 | JGI IMG/M metagenome (GOLD analysis project Ga0115005, IMG submission 87163) | Marine eukaryotic phytoplankton communities from Arctic Ocean - Arctic Ocean - Greenland ARC118M Metagenome | ecosystem: Environmental > Aquatic > Marine > Oceanic | place: Arctic Ocean...
CATAGTTACAACAATGGCCGTACTGATGGCCGCATTGACGGTTGTAAGCTACTAAATCAGATCAATGGCTTACGTCATCAGTGGCAGTTAATCAGCCGGCTCTAAGGGTGCAGGTAGTCCCTCAAAGACGGTGCCCCAGATTTTGATATCTTTTATGCCCTTGGGACCGACCTTATAGGGATCGGCCTCAAGTATTGTAAAGTCGGCTTTCTTGCCCGCACGAATCGACCCAATCTCATCTTCCCAACCCATGACCCAGGCTGCATCTATAGTTATCGCTCGCAGACCTGCCTCCAGGCTGACGCGCTCATTGGCACCGCTGAGATTGCCATTAATGGTTACTCGATTAACCGCCGCTGAAACCAGCGTCAGGGGTTCCAACGGTGCCATGGGACTGTCGGAATGAAAGGCAAAGGGCATACCCAGCCGCTCCAGAGAACCGAGACGCACCATCTGGCTGCCGCGATCGGCACCCAGCCATTGATCGCTGTACATATCGCTGAGCATATAGTGGTAGTAGGGATTGGCGGAGACCACCGCGCCGAGCTCGGCAAGCTGTCGATTTTGATCTTCTGTGGTATAGGCAAAATGCTCTAGCGCCAAACGATGATCGGTTTTAGGGGTGTTTTTTTGCAGGGTTTTTAGCAGGTCGATTAAGACTTCAGCACTGCCGTCGCCATTGGTATGGGCATGAATCTGATAGCCCGCATCCCAAAATGCCTGAGCCCATTGTTGGGAGACCTTAGGCGGCACCATCCAGACACCCTCATGACCATCGATATAGCCAGGAAACTTAAACTGCGCCAGTCCACTGTAGATGGCCCCATCAATCATCAGCTTAAAGCGCCGGTCAAACATCACTCGATGACTGTTTTGTTCACGCCACTGATCCACTTGTACTAGGGCATCTTCAATGGATATCCCGCGACCCATAAAGTCGGTAATAATCGGTGTCAGGATTAATCGGGCTGGAGCCTGGAGTGTTTCGACTGTATGGCGAATCAGGTCGATTTCCGCATCGGGATTACCAAATACACCAGTGCCCATATCCAGGGCTGTAGTCACACCGCCCTGATGAACCATTTGAATAAAGTTCTCCATGCCTTTGCCAAAGCGAGCAGGGTCAAACAGGAATGGCATCTTTGGAATAAGGGCGTACATACCATTCTCAAAGAAATGACCTTTTGACCAATCGGTTAATGGGTTGCCCGCGAGATCAGCTTGTTTTATACCGAGCATATTGAGTGCCGCATCATTGGCAACTATTTCATGAAATGATCTGTGCCATAGCATCACGGGTTTGTCGGGGAATAGGGCGCTGAGCTGCTCGCGAAACAATTCCCCATGCCACAGTGGGTGGTAGCCCCATGCAATAAAGGGAATGTCTGTATCGCTGTGCTCGGCCACCAGCTGGGTAAGACGTTTTAGATAAGCTTCTGGGGTTTTGGCACCGGGAAATTCTCCGGTGGGCAGTGACCAGTCATCCGGGGCAATAAAGGGAAACTGTGTCAGTACCGCTGGCAGGGAAGGATGCACATGGGGATCAATAAAGCCGGGCATCATAACCTTGCCCTCAAACCGGCGGTCTATACGCGCGTATTTTTTGTCGCTCCAGCTACTCAGGGATTTGAGTGAACCCACTGCAACAATGCGGCCATTGGCTACAGCCACTGCGGTGGCCTCGGGCAGGGCGGGTTCCATAGTGATTATTTTCTGGGCTGTATAAATCACCAAATTATCTATAGAGTCCGCATCAGTTTGACTGGCACTACTCAACGGAATAGCTGCAATTAGCAGGCAGACGATAATGAGGTTTGCTGTTTGTGCCATTGTTACCCCCGATTGTTATTTTTGTTATTAGGTGGTCGTTATTTGATAGCCAAAATAGCGCCTTTTGTCCTAGTATGGCAACCAATAAAAGTAAACGAACGGCTTAATATTTAAGATGCTCTTAAGACATTACAAGGATTCAAAGTATGAAAACAAAGGCAGCAGTGGCATTTGGCGCAGGTAAGCCATTAGAAGTGGTAGAAGTGGATCTCGACGGGCCCAGAGCGGGAGAAGTACTAGTCGAAATCAAAGCCACAGGGGTTTGCCATACGGATGCCTTCACGCTCTCTGGCGATGATCCCGAGGGCGCTTTTCCCGCTATTTTGGGCCACGAAGGCGCAGGTATAGTGGTTGAGGTGGGCCCGGGGGTGAAGAGCCTCAAGCCCGGCGATCATGTGATTCCTCTTTATACTGCTGAGTGCCGCGAATGCGAGTATTGCCTAAATCCCAAAACCAATCTCTGTCAGGCCGTGCGATCAACTCAGGGTCAGGGCCTGATGCCCGATGGTACCAGCCGCTTCTCCTTCGAAGGCAAGCCCATTCTCCACTATATGGGTTGCTCTACTTTCTCCAATTACACAGTCCTTCCCGAGATCTCACTGGCCAAGGTGCGTAAAGACGCCCCCTTCGACAAGATCTGTTATATCGGCTGTGGCGTCACCACCGGAATTGGTGCCGTTGCCTTCACCATGAAAGTGGAAGCCGGTTCTACAGTAGCTGTATTTGGTCTCGGTGGTATTGGCTTGAACGTGATTCAGGGAGCCAAGATGGTCGGCGCCACAAGGATAATCGGTATAGACCTAAATCCCGCCCGAGAAGGCTTGGGCAAGCAGTTTGGTATGACCGACTTTATTAACCCCAAAGATGTCGACAACGTAGTCGACCATATTATTCAGATGACCGGCGGCGGTGTGGATTACAGCTTTGAATGTATAGGCAACGTCGATGTGATGCGCCAAGCGCTTGAGTGCTGCCACAAAGGCTGGGGCGAAAGCTGCATAGTCGGTGTGGCTGGGGCTGGCAAGCAGATTACCACTCGTCCATTCCAGTTGGTCACCGGCCGCTCATGGCGGGGAACTGCCTTTGGGGGTGCCCGCGGTCGCACCGATGTGCCGCGTATTGTCGACTGGTATATGGACGGAAAAATTAATATTGATGATTTGATTACTCACAAGATGCCTCTTGAAGATATCAATAGGGCTTTTGATTTAATGCATTCTGGTGAGAGTATTCGTTCGGTCGTGGAGTTTTAAATGGCGTTTAAGTCAATAGAACAGGTTGGCGCAAACCAAAGCTTTGGTGGCCAGCAGCTAAGGTATAAACACCAGTCTTCAGTATTGAACTGTGAAATGACTTTTAGTATCTACCTGCCGCCTCAGGCGAAAAAAGGTCCGGTGCCCGTTTTATATTGGCTGTCGGGACTAACCTGCAACGACGAGAACTTTGTTCAAAAAGCGGGAGCCCAACAGCATGCAGCGGAACATGGCATCGCCATAGTCTGCCCAGATACTAGCCCCAGAGGGGATGGCGTCGCTGACGATCCAGAGGCAGCTTACGATATGGGTCTGGGTGCCGGTTTCTATGTTAATGCCACACAGCGGCCTTGGGCAGAGCACTATCAGATGTATAGCTATATCTTAGATGAGCTGCCAGCGCTAATTAACGGTGAGTTTCCGGTGGATGGCCGGCGCGTCTCGATTTCGGGGCATTCCATGGGTGGCCATGGGGCCTTAACCATTGCCCTTAAAAATCCAGAGCGATTCAAATCGGTGTCGGCTTTCTCACCCATCTGTTCCCCGCTCAATTGCCCCTGGGGTGAAAAAGCACTGAGCAACTATCTGGGTGATGATCGACAGACTTGGAAACAATATGACGCGATTGAACTCGTCAAACAGGCTAAACAGCATGTGCCAGTACTTGTAGATCAGGGGGATGCCGACAATTTTTTAACTGAGCAGCTGAAGACGCAGTTACTTGTCAGTGCAGGTCAAGTGGCGGATTACCCCATGCAAATCAGAATGCAGCCCGATTATGATCACAGCTACTTTTTTATAGCTACGTTTATAGCAGAGCACATTGCATTTCATGCCCGCGCTCTATTTTAATCAAACGGCTTAAAAGACAGCGCTAATGGAGAGGTAATAAGCAGTCCTTATTAGGTAAATAAGAGTCGCTTGGGTAAGGCAGAACTCTGTAGTGATAATGCTAGACTGCGAGCGTTGGCGGGCCGTTCAATAGACGAGACGCCAAACATAACCACAGGAGTAGTTGAGTTGGGTATCAGCCAAAATGAGCAGCAATCTATCAGTGATTTAGTCGGGCAATATAAACAGTTGCCCGGTGCCTTACTGCCACTGTTACATGCGATTCAGGGGCACATAGGTTATGTGCCAGATTCAACTGTGCCGATTATTGCCCAAGGCCTTAACCTGTCTCGCGCCGAAGTGCATGGCGTGATCAGTTTTTACCATGACTTTAAAACCACTCCCGTAGGCCGCCATACAGTACAAATTTGTCGCGCTGAAGCCTGTCAGTCTATGGGCTCCCGTCAGCTAGAAGCCCATGCCAAGCAAACCCTAGGTGTCGACTACGGTGAAACCACCGCCGATGGAGCCATTACACTAGAGCCGGTGTACTGCTTAGGCAACTGCGCCTGCTCACCCTCAGTGCGCATTAACGATGATGTTTTTGCGCGCGTGAATACAGACCGCTTTGATGAGCTGGTGTCTGGCCTCTCGTTAGACGAGGGGGTCGCCAAATGATCTTTTATATTCCCCAAGATACTACTGCGCTGGCATTAGGTTCAGAAGCCGTGGCCCGTGCATTGCAGGCCGCAGGTTTAGAACCGATTCGAAATGGTTCCCGTGGACTGTTTTGGTTAGAGCCTTTATTAGAAGTAGAAACGGATCAGGGGCGCATTGCTTTCGGCCCAGTTTCGGCCAAGGATATTCCCAGTATTATTGACGCGTTGGAATCAGAGCCAGCAAGTCATGCCCTCTATCAGGGTGAAGTGGCAGATATTCCCTATTTAAAATCCCAGCAGCGACTCACCTATGCCCGCGCCGGTTTGGGCGATCCGGTTTGCTTGGATAACTATAAGACATTAAACGGCTTTGAAGGCCTTAACAACGCCCTACAGATGACCGGACAGCAGATTGTCGATCAGGTTAAAGACTCCGGTCTGCGTGGTCGCGGGGGTGCAGCATTTCCTGCCGGTATTAAATGGCAGACTGTGCATGATGCAGGAAAAGATGACTGCCAGAAATATATTGTTTGCAACGCCGATGAAGGTGACTCAGGAACCTTTGCCGACCGTCTAGTGATGGAAGCGGATCCCTACCAGCTGATTGAAGGCATGATCATCGCCGGTTTAGCCGTGGGTGCGAATCAGGGTTATATCTATCTGCGTTCGGAATACCCGGTGGCCCACAAACTTCTGAATACCGCCATCGAACGGGCTAAGCAAGCTAACTTCCTCGGTGACAATATTCAAGGCTCCGGTAAAACCTTCAATCTGGAAGTGCGTTTGGGTGCCGGTGCCTATATCTGCGGTGAAGAGACCTCGTTGCTAGAAAGCCTAGAGGGTAAGCGTGGAATGGTTCGCGCCAAACCGCCACTGCCTGCCATCGAAGGTTTGTTTGGTATGCCAACCGTGGTCAATAACGTGCTCACCTTAGCGGCGATCTCAACTATTTTGGCCGAGGGCGCAGCAACTTATCAGAACTTTGGTATGGGTCGCTCAAGAGGCACGCTGGCGATTCAGCTGGCCGGTAATATTAAACGTGGTGGTCTGATTGAATTAGCTTTTGGTGTGACACTGCGTGAAGTGGTCGAAGATTACGGGCAGGGCACTTATAGCGGTCGTCCGATTCGTGCCATTCAGGTGGGTGGGCCATTGGGGGCATTTATGCCCGAGTCTCAATGGGACACTCCCATGGACTACGAAGCCTTTGCCGCCATTAAAGCGATGATTGGCCACGGCGGTATTGTGGTGTTTGACGACACTGTCGACATGGCCGCTCAGGCGAGATTTGCCATGGAATTCTGTGTGGTGGAATCCTGCGGTAAATGCACACCCTGTCGTATTGGTTCGGTGCGCGGTGTCGAAGTGATCGACCGTATTATTGCCAATGAAAATCGCGACAATAATTTAATTCTGTTGCATGAGCTTTGCGACACCATGGAGTTTGGCTCTCTCTGTGCCATGGGTGGTATGACGCCATATCCAGTGCGCAGTGCAATCAAGCACTTCCCAGAAGACTTTTTATTACAAGAGGCCGCGGGCTCTTTATTACGCGACGCCACAGGCGCTAGCCTGGGAGATAAATAACATGTTGGAATTCTACGAACCCCAAGCAGATTACGGTACCCCAAAAAGCACCAGCACCACCATGGTCACCCTAAGTATTGATGGCGTTAGCGTCACAGTCCCAGAAGGCACCTCAGTGATGCGCGCCGCCGCCGAAAACGGTGTCAAAATCCCCCGTCTCTGCGCTAGCGATCAACTTAAATCCTTTGGCTCCTGTCGTGTCTGTCTGGTCGAAATTGAAGGCCGTCGAGGATTTCCAGCGTCCTGCACGACCAATGTAGAAGCGGGCATGGAGGTCAAAACCCAGTCCGATCAAATCGGCAAACTGCGCCGCAATGTGATGGAACTGTATATCTCCGATCACCCACTCGACTGCCTAACCTGCCCAACTAATGGCGACTGCGAACTGCAAGACACCGCTGGTGAAGTGGGGCTGCGTTCTGTGCGTTATGGCTTTGAAGGCGAGAACCATTTAGTCGCCGAGAAAGACGAATCCAATCCCTATTTTACCTTCGATCCCTCCAAGTGCATCGTCTGCTCACGCTGCGTACGGGCCTGTGAAGAAGTGCAGGGCACCTTTGCACTGACCATTGATGGCCGTGGTTTTGACTCCAAAGTTAGCGTCAGTCAGGACGAAGACTTTATGGGTTCCGAATGTGTCTCCTGTGGTGCCTGTGTCGCTGCCTGCCCAACCGCCACACTCACCGAAAAAAGCATTATTGAAGCCGGTAAACCCGAGCACTCAGTGATCACCACCTGTGCCTATTGCGGTGTCGGCTGCTCCTTTAAAGCCGAGATGAAAGGCAATGAAGTCGTTCGTATGACCCCCTACAAAGACGGCAAGGCCAACGAAGGCCATGCCTGCGTCAAAGGTCGCTTTGCCTTTGGTTACGCCACTCACAAAGATCGTATCACCGTGCCGATGATCCGCGATAGCATCGACGACCCCTGGCGCGAAGTGTCTTGGGACGAGGCCGTGACTTACACCGCCAAACGCTTCAAAGATATTCAGGCGCAATATGGTCGCAACAGTATTGGCGCAATCTCGTCTTCAAGATGCACCAATGAAGAAGTCTATCTGGTGCAAAAAATGGTTCGCGCTGGCTTTGGCAATAACAATATAGATACCTGTGCCCGGGTCTGTCATTCACCCACCGGCTTTGGCTTAAAAACCACCTTGGGCGAATCTGCGGGTACTCAAACCTTTGCCTCAGTGGCCGACGCCGATGTGGTTATCGTTATGGGCGCTAACCCAACCGAAGCCCACCCGGTGTTTGGTTCACGCCTAAAGCGCCGTCTGCGTGAAGGCGCCAAGTTAATTGTTATAGACCCACGCAAGATTGAATTGGTTAGCTCGCCGCATATTACCGCCGACTACCATTTGCCCGTGCGTCCCGGCACCAATGTCACATTGCTCAATGCACTGGCCCACGTGGTGGTTAACGAAGGCCTTGAAGCGCGGGATTATATTACCGAGCGCTGCGATGTCGCTGAATTTGGAAAGTGGTTGGCCTTTATTGGCGACGAACGCCACTCCCCAGAAAATACCGAAAGCATTACCGGTGTCGATGCTGCGGATCTGCGCGGCGCTGCGCGTCTCTATGCCACTGGTGGTAACGGCGCGATCTTCTACGGCTTGGGTGTTACAGAACACAGCCAAGGTTCAACTGCCGTGATGGGCATTGCCAACCTCGCCATGCTCACCGGCAATATTGGCCGCGACGGTGTAGGGGTAAACCCACTGCGCGGACAGAACAATGTGCAGGGTTCCTGCGATATGGGTTCATTCCCCCATGAGCTGCCCGGCTACCGCCATATCTCCGACAAAGCGACCCGCGATTTATTTGAAAACGAGTGGGGCGTCACTCTGGATTCGGAGCCTGGCCTGCGCATCCCCAATATGTTCGACGCCGCCCTCGATGGCGACTTTAAAGGTCTCTATTGCCAGGGCGAAGATATCGCCCAGTCCGACCCTAATACCCAGCATGTGGAAGCAGCACTGCGCTCCATCGAATGTTTGGTAGTGCAAGATATCTTCCTCAATGAAACAGCCAAATTTGCCCATGTATTTTTACCCGGCGCTTCATTCTTAGAAAAAGACGGCACCTTCACCAATGCCGAACGCAGAATCTCAAGAGTCCGCAAAGTTATGCCGCCACTCAGTGGCAAAGCCGACTGGGAAGGGACTATGGCTCTCGCTAACGCTCTGGGCTGCAAGATGGAGTACAACCATCCCTCAGAAATTATGGACGAAATTGCTCGTCTAACTCCAACCTTTAACGGCGTGTCATACGATCGCTTAGAACAGTTGGGCAGCATCCAGTGGCGCTGTAATGATGACACCCCAGAGGGCACGCCGATCATGCATGTGGACCAATTTGTTCGTGGCAGAGGCTTCTTCGCCATGACCGAATATGTCGCCACCACCGAACGCGCCAACCGCAAGTTCCCACTGCTGCTCACCACTGGGCGGATACTCTCGCAATACAATGTTGGCGCTCAAACCCGCCGCACGGAAAACAGTGAATGGCACGGCGAAGACGTATTAGAAATCCATCCCCATGACGCAGAAGAACGCGGTATTAATCATGGAGATTGGGTCGGCATTAACAGCCGCGTTGGCGACACCGTACTGCGTGCCGACGTGACCGATAAAGTAAAGCCCGGCGTCGTTTACACCACATTCCATCACCCGGTTTCCGGTGCCAATGTGATCACCACGGACAACAGCGACTGGGCCACCAACTGCCCCGAGTACAAAGTCACCGCCGTGCAGATCAGCAAAGTCACCCAGCCCTCAAACTGGCAGGCGCGACAAAAATCCTTCGATAAGCAGCAGCAAGGTTTGTTACAGCGCGGCTTGTCACAAAGTGCACGGCACTAAGCTTGGCAATCACCGGTGCGGATAAGGTCACTCGCGTTATCTGGAAAGCGGGAGAGACTGTCGAGGGCACAGATTGGGTCGCCACTGAAACTGCCGTGGCGTTGGTCTATAACGGCATCTCCCATGTGGTGATGATGGCCACGCCTGCTGACTTAGAAGACTTTGCCCTGGGCTTTAGTCTCAGTGAAGGCATCTTGCAAAGCGCCAAGCAATTACTCGATTGCGAAGTAACAGAAACCGATAAAGGCATAGAACTGGTCCTAACGATCACCGCCGAACCCTTTGCCAAACTAAAAGAAAAACGCCGCAACCTAGTGGGCAGAACCGGCTGCGGACTCTGTGGTGCTGAATCCTTAGAGCAGGCCATCAGCGAACCGGCGATGGTCACCGCCGAATTATCCATAAGCCACGAAGCCATTCAAAAAGCCTCCAGCGCCCTAGCCTCAGAACAAAAGCTACAGCAGCAAACCGGCGCAGTTCATGGCGCCGCCTACTGCAATAAACAGGGTGATTTGTTATTGGTGCGCGAAGACGTGGGCCGCCACAATGCCCTAGATAAGCTTTTAGGTGCGCTGGCCAAAAAAGAAAAAGTACAAGATAAAGAACAAAACAAAGAGCAAGATAAAGAGCAAGATAAAGAGCAAGATAAAGAGCAAGATAAAGAGCCAGGCTTTGTATTAGTTACAAGCAGAGCCAGCTATGAGATGGTCTCAAAAACCACCAGCGCTAATATACCCTTACTAGCCGCAGTCTCAGCCCCCACCTCTCTAGCCATAGAGCTGGCTGAGAAAAGTGGCCTAACCCTAGTAGGCTTTACCAGAACTGGCCGCCATGTGGTTTACGCCAATGGCCAAAGAATTCACTAAGAGAAATCCCATGTCAGACTCAAAACTCCAGCGTCTCGTAAGTCAGGTCAACCAAATTGCTCTCAATATGAGTGCCAATGGCAGCGAGGAAATGGTCGCCGATCAGGTCGCTCAGCATCTCGAGAAGTTTTGGGCGCCGCCGATGAAAGCGCTTATTGCTGAGCAGCCAGTGGGTGCGGATATTGGCTTGACGTCTATCGGGCAGATGGCGGTTAGGGATTTGTTGAAAATTTTAAAAGCGAAGCAGTCCTAAATCTCAGTTTCATTCCTTTAAGCTAATCTTAACAGGTGCGATAAACTGGTGCTATTAATAGGTCTTTACGCTGATGAGTATAAATCCCATGCCGACTAAATTTTCTGAAGACGTGATCTCCCTGTCAGACCTAAAGGTCAATCCCGGCAAGGTAGTAAACCACGCCACTGATTCCCGCCGTCCAGTACTTCTCACTAGCCGTGGCCGCGGCGTAGCTGTGGTACAGGGGCTCGCTGAATATGAGAGAAATGGCGAAGAGCTGGCGTTTGTGAAAGCGGTTGCTCAGGGGCTTATGGATATCGAAGAGGGCAACAGCTTCAGCTTAAGCGAGGCAAAAAAGAAATTCGGTATAGCTTAATTGAAGATATCATTTTCTAACTCCGTAATTACCGACCTGGATGAGATCAAAAGTTATTACCTTGAACAGGGCATCGCTGAAGTGGGTGATGATATTAATGCATCCGCTTTTTCTCATATTGAGACATTACTGGATCATCCAGATATTGGTAGGGTTGTCCCCGAGTTTGAGCAACAGCATATTCGTGAATTCATTCACCCTACCGAATTATTTACCTGCGTGGCGATAGTCATATACAGATAATTAGAATATGGCGCAGTGAACGGCTGCTTAGCATCAATCAGGTTAATGAGCTTAGAGCAAAGTTCATCTAGAGCCACACCCCTGTAATCTAGACCTCTCCATCTGTCATCCCGACCACTCCACCTGTCATCCCGACCACTCCACCTGTCATCCCGACCTCTCCATCTGTCATCCCGACCGAAGTGGAGGGATCTCATCCAGTTGGCAGGAGACCCTTTACTAGCTCGTCGCCTTAGGCTGCCATTCTGCACGGAGATCCTTCGGTTCGCTTTGCTCTCTCAGGATGAC
>Ga0115005_10004499_pt1 | contig 11030 bp, 10 predicted proteins | sample ArcOceMetagenome_FD_87163 | JGI IMG/M metagenome (GOLD analysis project Ga0115005, IMG submission 87163) | Marine eukaryotic phytoplankton communities from Arctic Ocean - Arctic Ocean - Greenland ARC118M Metagenome | ecosystem: Environmental > Aquatic > Marine > Oceanic | place: Arctic Ocean...
ATACCACTGTTTATTCTCCACGAGTCGCCATCTAGGTAGCCACCACTCCAACCTGCTAGAACTTTATAGAACGGGAATGTGCCTTTGCCTGCCTTAACTTTTAACACTACCCAACTGTCTGGACTATATTCACTCATACGTTGTCATCCTCATCGATAACTAATGCATTATGTAAATCAAAGTAACCACAATGCATACCTTGTGTATACATGTTAGGAGCAAACCCAAATACATTATACAATGCATAACGATATGATCCTTGGTCTTTTATTTCTGCTGTGTGCATACGTTTAATGACTGCATAAAAGGCATCTTCACGTTCAACCTCAGTTAAACCTTCCCACCACTTATCGTTATCTGCTTCGTATACTTTTCTAGCATCACTGAATGCTTCTTGTATGTTTGCAATCTCTACAGAGCCAGCAAACTCTTGCCATTTATTCTTTGCCATTTTCTCGGAACTCCACATCACGTTCCATAGCAACTTTAATTGCTGGGTTTATTGATGGCACGTTTGCCAACACTGCGTTAACATGAGCAGTACTCATATCACATAACTTTATATACGATAACGGTTGATCGCTATCCTTACCGTATGTTCCCCATTCCAAGGCTTCTCTAACCTGTTCTTGTGGGTCGGCAAGTGTAACGGTCAAATGTTCTTCGTCACCATTAGCACTAGAGCGAACATAACTTAGTCCACCGTCGAGCATATATTCTTTACCGTTCGCATCCTTGTGGGTAACATAGTCATGTCGGTGCCGGCTTCGTAATATTGTGCCGTCAGGTGTACGCATTGCATTGCGTATCATACTGTAATTCACATCTTCATTCATACTATCATCTCCACTAAATTCATTAAAACTGCTGTGCCACTTATAGCACTTCCTATCATAATTGCTTTATCATTCCAGCAATGACCTACATATACCCAACAGCATGCCGCCAGTGCGTAACATACTTGTCCTAGTGTACCAAACCCAGCACTCATGATAAACACGCCAACTACACCTAGTATAGTTGCAACCCATTTAACATAACTATCAACAGTCCCTGTTGGAGTTGCTGGCTTTAAATCGTCTACTTCTAATTGAAGTTCTTCCATCTCTTGTTTGAGACGTTTGCGTTCTGCATTAAGTTCCATTGCCAGCTTGGCACCGCGACCCATAGTACTGTCTTTGTACTGATCCTGTACTTGTTGACTTATTTCTTTTTCAGTTGCTTCTTCCATCTCTTATCCATTGTTGGCGAGCTAGTAAGGATTCGAACCCCAATCGCAAGGTGTTGGAGACCTGCATCTTACCATTAGAACACTAACTCATGTTACATTGAAAAGGCCCCGCACCTGTTTGTTCAGGCTGTACGAATAAACTGTACTGCACCTCACGACTCCTGTAATATCAGGAACCGCCTTTTCATGCCCTTGCATACCCACTATTTATACTTATGATTTGTCCTTATCGTCCAAATCGTTTTCTTGATCCACTTCTGGATGTTCATTAACCTCGTTCTGTACTTCTTGCTCGTTCTCCTTGTCTTTAAATGACAAAGCGTTAAACTGCATCCGCCTACGTCCTTGTTTGTTTATCTGACGCTGATGCTGGCTTCTCCGCTTGTTCACACACACTTCCTTATTATTATTAGTATTGGCTCTCTAGTTTACCCTGGGAGAGCCTTTCCAGAATTCAATTAGTACTGGTGCCCGGCACCTCTTCACGGGACGCTTTCATGAAAGACATCCTCCGACGCTTCGAACTAACGCACCCAATTGTACGGACTACTGTCATCGTGCTCCAATTCCTAGGAACTACCCTAAGTTCTTTCATAGAAGGAGCAACTTACTACTAGCACATAGTTACAGTGCTTGTATGGTACCCGGAACTGGATTCGAACCAGCAAGCCCTTTCAGGCGGGAGATTTTAAGTCTCCTGTGTATACCGTTCCACCATCCGGGCAATAAACATTAAATATCTAACTCCAGTTGATCAGGATCTGATATGTTATTATAGTCTAACGTATCGTTAATTGCATCAGTTAACACTTTAAGGATGCCTATACGAGCAAACTGCTCTTTGGAACTTTCGTCCATATCCATGATGATGTTTGCACCACCGTCTGGTAAGTCAACTACATCTATTACTTCTATTCGCATAACACTCTCTTTCTAATTTGGTACGCCTTAGTGGATTCGAACCACTGACCTACGGCTTAGAAGGCCGTTGCTCTATCCAGCTGAGCTAAAGGCGCATTAAACTTTAAGGGTTCTTGTTGAACTCTTCTAGCATTCTATCCTGAAGACGTCTTGCTTCTCTCTCCCAGGGCTGATCCCAATACTCAATATCGCCACAGTATCTGTTGCTTTTCCATTGAGTTAATTGAGCGTCTAATTCTTTGCGAGCAAACTGTCGAACATGTACCATTTCGTGTGCCAGTGTGCTGAGCCAGTTGCCGTATAATGCAACATCGATAATGAATGCTCTAGTACCAATCGGTTCACACAGACCCTCGCATCCTTCTTCTACTACAATGTTATGATGTAGACGTAAATGTATCGTAGTTGCAAGTCTGTGTATGCCAAGTTGTTTAGCAAAGCTCTCTACAGCTAGATGAGCCATAGCTGATAGACCTAAGTCTACTTTGCCGTCACGTGGTCCAGTTACCATTAGATCCATCATTACACTTCATCCTGTGTGGATTTAATATTCATTGCACCGTTATATTCATTCTCTGATAACAGCTCGTCGATCTCAGTGTCACATGCCAGTACCCATTCTTTATTTTCTAACTGGACCATATCACCTGCACCAATGTCCACAACCTGTAACCACAAGTCGCCACGTCGAACATAATCGCCTATAAATACTATCACTTTTAAATCCCCTAACTGTTTAAAGTTTAACTATTATACTACCAACGAACGTCAGTGTCAACAACTATATTACATATTCAGTGTTCTTTTTTAAGAACCAACGCTCCAGGATCGGACCGCCGTCATCTTCATCTACGATCACATAGGCAACCGTCTTCTTAACATTCGCATAGCGCCATCCACTGTCGCCACCTATCTGACCTGAACCAACCCATACCTTGTGTGGGTAGTTCTCTACAATACTCAACGTGTAAGCATCCTGCTCTTCGTTCAGGCTATACTCAAAGTTGTTACCATGTTCCTTCTCAACGAAGTTACCAATTGCTTCTTTAGTATAAGTGTAGTAGCCCATATAGTACTGCCCTTTTGCGTTAATATGTATATATTATACAGGTATCTAGTACCAAAGTCAACCTATTTCTACCAATTAAACTGGCTATTTCTGCCACGGAACTCAACGATTGTTTGTTCCTTTATTGTTTAATATGTGTATATTATACTGGATTTACTGGGTATAGTCAACCTTTTATGGCATATCACCCAAAAAAATACCCCACATAGTGAGGTATTTTCCTAAGTATTAACTTGTCTTACGACATGAATTGATACTCTAGTGTTGCTGTCAATGCACCTGCTGTAGGTGTAGCTGACGTACTGCCATCTGCCGCTACAAACGCCACGGTCACTGCCGCTCCGCCTGTAATTACTTCTGCACCTAAGTCCACAACGTACATACCTGATATAGTAGGATCGTTCTGAGCCGCTACCATCAAGTCGTTAGTTCCGTCGTTTACAACAATACCATCAACACTGCCACCACTATAAGGAGTTGTTACCTTAATAGTAAGTTTAGAACCAATGTAAGTTCTGCCTGCTGTGTTTGGCATAGTACCAAGTGCCGCTGAGGACACGCTCGCACCAACTGTTGCTCTTAGAACAGTATCATCTACTGCCGTTACTGCTGTATCAACATAGTCTTTAACTGCCGCTGATGTCGGTACTGTAGTATCGTTATCAGTTGCGCCAATGCCTGTGCCTTCTGTAGTGAATGCTGTAAGTGTTACAGTACCATCACTCAAAGAAGCAAACTGGACTGTTCCTGATGATGTAACATCACCAATTTGTAGTCCTGCGTCAGCTATAGTTAAATCACCAGTTGAAGAACCAGTTGCTGTTGTAGTACCAAGTATGAACTTGTCTGCTGACTCGTCCCAACCCATAAATGCGTTGTCACCTGTACTGCCTCTTTGTAATACAAGACCGATATCACCAGTTGAAGAACTAGCACCACTGTTCAATTCGAACACTGTATCAGTTACAGTTGTGTTAACTGAACTAATAGTAGTAGTTGTACCGTTAACTGTTAAGTTACCGCCAATTACTGCATCGCTTGATAATGCTAAAGTTGCACCAGTTAATACGCCTGAAGCTGTAAGATCTGTACCACTAACTGTACCTGAAGCTGTTACGTTTACCGCACCAGTTAAGCTACCAGAGGCCAATGTTGCTGTACCGTCTGTTAATGAACCACCTGTTACTGCACCAGTCATATTAGCAGTTGCGCCTGCAATACTACCAACTACATCACCAGTTACGCCACCAGTTAAATCACCAACAAAGTTAGTAGAAGTAATGCTAACACCACCTGTTACTGTACCTGCTGTTGAACTAATTGTGCCGTCTGTTAATGTACCACCTTGTACTGAACCTGAGAACGTTGCCGCTGTCATGCCAGCTAGTGTAGTATCCATTGCAAAAGTTACGTCATCTGCTGAGTTACTAGATGTAATGTTAAGACCACCTAATAGTTTCAACTTGTCAGAACCTAATGCTACAGTATTATCTGCCGCGTCATCTGATTGGATAACCAATGATGTAGCAATAGAGACTTCAGAAGCCGCTGTTACTAGACCTTTTGCGTTAACTGTGAATACTGGAATTTCTGTAGTAGAACCAAACTCACCAACGTTACCGTTAACTGTTGCTAATGTTGCCGCACCAGTTACATTGCCAGAACCATCAAATGATGCTGATGTATATGCTACGTCACCTGTTGTTGCGATTGTTACGCCTGCCGCTAATGCTGTTGCTGTATCTGAATTACCAGTTACATTACCAGTTAAGTTGCCTGCAAAGTTTGTACTTGCTGTAATAACTGTACCACCGATAGTACCAAATGCCACGTTGTCTGATGTTCCGACAGCCTGTCCAATTGCTACTGCACCAGAAGTAATAGTTACGCCTGTTCCACCAGTAAAGTGAGCTCTTGCTTCCGCCGCACTAGGACCAGTATAAGTAAGTGTTCCACCTGAGTAACCTAAACTGCCGTCTCCGCCAGCGTCTGTTACTGTTAATGCACCTTGACTTCTAGCATCTGTATAATAAAGGTTAGTTGTTCCTTCTGATAAAGCGTCAGTGTCGTGATTAGAAATACTTGAAACTGTACCTGTTACGTCACCAGTTAAATCACCAGTTACGTTACCTACTACTGTTCCTTTGAAATCACCTGTAGTTTTAATGTCTTCAGAACCGAAGTCCCATTCTGTTCCAACTGCTGTATAAAGGATGCTCTTAACACCACTTGCCGTGTTAGCTTCAAAACCAGCGTTAGTGTTCGCGCCAGCTGAGTTAGCCTGAATAACTGCATCTGCTGTTGTTACTGTTGTTGATTCGATTGTAGTTGTAGTACCCTGGACTGTTAAGTTACCAGAGATAATTGCATCACCGTTAATACCAATACTTGCTGAAGTGATGTCGTCCGATGTAAACGTACCAGTTGCTGTTAAGTCATTAATAGTTGGAGCGTCTGCAATTGCAAAAGAGACTTTGTTATTGCTAACAGTAGTATCAATGCCTGATCCGCCTTCAAATTCTAATGTATCTGTTCCAACTGTAACACCATCATCAGCGCCGCTATCTGCGCCTACTGTTAATGTGGAAGATATAGCGGCAGTTGTTGCCCCTGTAATTCTACCTTTCCCGTCAATTGTTAATACTGGAACTGCTGTGCTACTACCAACAGAAGCGGCATCTGTATAAACAGTTGCTAATGTTGTTGCTAATGCTACTGCACCTGTGCCGTCGAAACTAATTGCTGGAGCAGTAATATCGCCTGTAGCACTAAAGTTCTGAGCGCCAGCCAATGCTGTTGCTGTATCTGAATTTCCTGTTACGTCACCTGTTACGTTACCAGTTAAATTACCTGTAATTGCTCCGGATGCATTTACTGTAGTGAAACTAGCCGCGGCAGTTGCCGCTCCACCAATGATTGTGCCATCAATAGCACCACCGTTAATGTCAACGCTTGAATCTGCTTGTGTAGCCAAAGTTCCCAAGCCTAACGTAGTTCTACCAGCCGCCGCATCTGCGGAACTTAATAGAGATAGACCGGTTGCTGTGACCGATGCGGTGCCAAAAGTGTCTGTGCCTGTCGTGTAAAGGATTTTATCTTGTGCTACTGATGTTAAACCAGTACCACCTTTTGCGACTTCAATTGCTGTACCTGCCCAGGTTCCAGCTTCGACAGTTCCGAATTGCACATTTTCCAATGCACTTCCACTGTCTTTGAATTCAAATCGTCCCGCGCCGCTATTGTATACTACAAAGCCGCCGCCTTTACCCAACTGTACATCAGACGCAATACCTTTGATACCAAAGTTTTTAATATTCGCCATTTTGTTACTCCTATAGGATTATATATATAATTAACGACACGTGGTGTGGGGCACCGGTGTGTCGCTTACTATATTTATCAGAATCTAGGTATAGGCGTGAGTTACACTTACATGCATAGATAAGAGTGTATGCTTAGACGTAAGTTACACTAACTGTGACACTACCTAAGGTCGCACCTGAGTGTGTGATCTTAATTCGGAGGTCTAAGTCAGTGGTTTGTGTTGCTGGATATATGTAATTAGGTGATGCAGTGTATACACCGCCTTCGGATAAATCGGATTCATCGGCTGTCATATAAGCATCATTGTCACTGGAATCACCTACGTCGATTGCAGGAGCAGTGCCACTATAATTTGTTACTGGTGTGTCTACCTGTACTGTTACTTCTACAATTCTAGCGCCAGGTGATATATTTCCTATTGATAAAGTATCTACTCCACCGAAGCCGCCACTGTGTGGCATTGTGAATTGCTTTGTTAATGTTTGAGCATCTGTGTTAGCACTGTCATGGTTACCAACTTCAACCCAAGTCGATCCATCGTAAACAAACAGACCCCATTCGCCGCCACCTGCATCGGTAACATACGCCATGTCGCCTGCTTGAGAAGCAAGACTATCACGTGCTGATATGTTAGCAACAATAGTTGTACCCGAACTCTTAACACCGTGTTCTATGTAAAGCCCTAACGGAAACTGTCCGTTTTGCTTACTTGTGATTCCCATAGATGATTGAGGTGTTCCTGACTTATCTTCTAAGTCGATTGCGCCGCCATCTGATCTGCTTAATGCCAAGTATACACCTGAACTAGCATTTGTTGATGTTGGCAAACCTGTTACACTGGCATCACCTGCAAAAGGAACATTACTATTAGCATCGTTTGTGGTGTTTGAAATTGATATTGCATTACCGTTCGACTCAGTTAACTGAATAGCGCCTGAGCCAAGCACTTCTGCTGTCAAGCCAGTAATTGATGCATTGTTAATTGCGTTAGTGATGTCAATTGCATCTGCAATGCCGGTACCATATGCCGCATTACCGCTTGGTGCAGTTGATACTGTTACCACTGTGCCGTTTATAGTTCCAGCAAACGGAATGTATCCACCTAGGATACCGTAGCTGTAATCACTTGAGTCACTTGATACTGATCCTGGTACAGCTTCTGTTGCCGCTGTCACACTTGTTGTACCACTAAGTGCATTTATTTCGTTTACTGTAGTTGCTGTATTGCCACCAGAGAATGTAATGTTACTGCCATTAACTTCTAAGATGTGGTTAAGTGTACTACTTGTATTTACTACGTTGCTCACTACCTTTGTGGTAACAGCATTCTTAATCTTTAAGAATAAAACTTTACCAGTGTCAGTTGTTGTGAGGTCACCGTCAGTGTCTGCATATATAAAGTTGCCTACTACTCCAGGCAATGCAGGATTAAAATCTATAATTTGGTTTTGCGGTTTAACTTTAAATTGGTTTGGTCCTGGACCTAAATAACTTACAACACCAATTGTTCTTGCTATCGTACTACCGTTTGCTTTTTCGTATGAACCTGCGGCTGTAACAACAACCACATCACCTTTTGCAAATGTATGTGCATCCTTGGATAGCCTGTAATGCTCCATAGGATTTAAGTATTGGAATCTACTAGTAACGTTTGGATAGAAGTCCGAGCTAACTAAACTTGCTGGGAGAGGATCTATCATTGGTAAACCTTCACCGTTAAGTGTAAACAATACTCCTGTACCTGGTACACTAAAAATTGGTGAGCCTGTACTGCTCCTGAACACGTTGTATCTATCAACATCTTCTGCAATAACTGTTACTGCTGTTGTGCTTTTACTTTCAACACTTACAATTTGTAAGCACTTACCGTCTTGTGATCCTGCAATCCAATCGCCAACACCGACATCCATGCCGTTATACTTTCGTGACTCTCTTGTTTTATGAGAACCATGTGTGTATTCGGTTACAGAGAATGTTACTTGGTATTGATAAGGTTTACTAGAGCCTGAGCCACTCCACCATGGATCGCCTTCGCCATCATTGTGGGGCCAGTTCTTATGACCAGAAACGGCACTAAACGTAAGTTGTAGTACTTTTGCTGGTTTGTAAACATCTAATTGTGATTCTGCACTTTTGCTAAAAATTGTTTCAGTCATCTATCTTATCCCATCGTAAAGTATATCCAAGCATGAGAGCTTTGACCAAACCCACTGCTTGAACCTGTTTCACTTCTCGTCAAACTCATTGTAATGTTTGCAGTTCCTAACGCTCCGTGAGGATTACTGCTACCATCCAGTTTCAATGTTGTGTTGATTGCACTCTGTATCATGCCCTTAATGTTATACTCCGATGTGGATTGGCTGTAACCATATGCGGTTATACCTAACGGTGGATGATTATAGTTACCACCGAAGTCTACTATAATTTCACAACTGTTTGACGCACTGTTATTTACAGTAACGTTGCCTATGCTACTACTAATATTGGAAATACCGCCAGTGCCTTGTGTTGTATCAATTGCGCCGCCAGAAGTGTAATGTAATTTAAAGTAATCGAATGATGTGCCACCACCGCCACCTCCTCCGGAGATTGCTTGGTTGCTTACACCTGTAATTCGTCCTTGCTGGTCAACAATAATTCTTGCTGACTGTGTGCTAGAACCATATGTTCCTGGAGTAACACTTGTATCTGCTAAGTTAACTGTGGCTTCACCAGTTGAAGCACCGCCACTTAAACCTGTGCCTGCTACAACGCCTGTGATATCACCTGCTCCACCGCCGCTCTGTGCTACCCAGTCATAATCAGTACCGTTCCAACTTAGTACTTCATTAGTACTTGCTGTGCTTTGATTTAAATGCGTATCAACTGATGCGTTAGTATAACTACTACCACCTAAACTACTTACGTCTAGAGTGTTACCACCACTAATTGTTAAGTTTGTTCCACTTAATGATAATGTTTGGTTATCAGCATCTGTTTTGGTATACGGTGACAACATATTTGTTAAGTCTACTGTATCGTTGTTACCACTAATAGTAATAATATTACCTGAAGCACTTAATGTTTGATCTACTGTGCCGTCAGTGCCTGCGGCACCGGCCGGTCCTGTGGGACCTGTTGGCCCTTGGATGTTTCCAGTATCTTGTGTAGAACTATTCGAATAGTTTAATACTAAGTTGCCAGCTACAAGTGCAACAGATGTAATGCCTACGCCTGCTGGTCCTGTAACACTCGATCCTGCTGGTCCAGTATCACCAGTAGTACCTGTAGTACCTTGAGTACCTTGAGTACCTTGAATACCCTGTGCGCCTGTGGGGCCTTGAACATTACCTGCGTTAACTGTGCTTGAATCTGCTAGTGTTAGTACTAAATCATTTGCAACGATCGCCGCTGAAGTTATTCCAGCATTGCCATCGCCTTGTATTCCTTGGACTCCTTGGTCACCTGTCGTTCCCTGTATTCCTTGTGTACCCTGTGTTCCCTGCGGTCCAGTGGCACCTAAGCCACTTAAATCTAAAGTAGTACCATCGTATGTAAAGTCACTGCCTGACACACTAATTGTTGGTCTACTTGTTAAATCTGTATATGTTCCAGTAAATGCAACTGTTGAAAGCTGTGTATTACTGTTGTTCAATGCATTGGCTACTTCCGCCAAACTATCTAAGTTTACATTAGCACCACCTTTAAGCAGTGTAACTTGACCGTCAACGTATGCCTGCATATTTGTATTTGCAGTTGTTAACTGTGATTCTACTACAATATTACCTGTGGTCGCATCTGGAATAACTGCATTACCGAATGTTATAGCACCAGCCGCTGAAGATATAGTAGTTGTGCCAAGTGTAATAGTGTTACCACTTAGATATAAATCTCTAAATTTATTTGATGCAGAACCTAAGTCATAGGTTTCATCTGTATCTGGAATAATATGCCCATCCAGTGTTCCTAGTAAGGCTGTTACTCTTGCGTCTTGATATGCAATTGTTGTTAAGTCTGCATTGCCTGCCTGCCCTGTTAAACTAACAACATTTCCTGCTAGTGTTAAGTCCTGGGCATCGTTATCCACGTTGCTGTATCCATTAGCACTTAGATATGTTGCAACATTACTATCAGCGTAATTGCCTGCAACACTACCTAGTGCTGTCGTTATATCTACATTTGAACTACCACCACTAATCGAAATAACATTTCCTACAATGCTAAGTGATTGAATTGTGTCGTCTAACAGTGTACTTAAATCAACTGTGTTGCCGCCACTAATTGTTAGTGAAGTAGAGCCTGCGTCCCAACTTAAACTTTGTGTATTTGAGACTGCTGGCGTGAATGTAAACACTCCTGCGTTATCATATGTTAAACTGCCGTCACCACTAGCCGCCGCTGAAGTTACGCTTAAATCTGTTAATGCAACACCTGAACTAGCAACTGTGCCTGGTTCAAATCTGCTGTTCGCAGTACTCCATATAAGAGCCTGCCCGTTTGTGATAC
>Ga0115005_10004500_pt1 | contig 11030 bp, 12 predicted proteins | sample ArcOceMetagenome_FD_87163 | JGI IMG/M metagenome (GOLD analysis project Ga0115005, IMG submission 87163) | Marine eukaryotic phytoplankton communities from Arctic Ocean - Arctic Ocean - Greenland ARC118M Metagenome | ecosystem: Environmental > Aquatic > Marine > Oceanic | place: Arctic Ocean...
CATGGGAAAAGACCCAATGATGTCACCAACACAAAGGCCGACGAGAAGACGGTTGAGTGTGGTGCTGAGTTTGGCTCTTGATCTTGAAATCACATAAAGCATCGCCGAGGACCCGAAGAGGGAAAAGGGAGCGGCAATAGTCACTAGCGTCGAAGACTACAATTGAGGATACTGTGACATTTTAGTGACAAGTGACTCAGTAGTACGGTAGGCACGATAATGTAAGAAGCTGAAGAATGCTAGTAGACGAGATGGAACTGTTACTGTAAGCCTAAAGCAACAAGTAATAATACGCAGTTCACACAAATAGTATGATACGCCCTTGACATTTTTCTCGATCAGTGTACAGGGGTGAATTTCAAGTAAAGTACACACGGAGTAATTATTTGAAATAGTTGTTGGGTTTTCATTCGTTTTCGCAGGCCCTTTAGGGCCTGCATCAGCTGTAAGAGCGCGCATATAATTCAGACGAATTGTATCCTATTCTTCAGATAGTGTCAAGTTCAATGCCAAAATCACAAGGTTTTATGAGTACTCCTGCGCTGGATCCTCTTCACCACTACAGAGAGAGTCGCTCTTGTGAAACCTCTTCTTGATCGCTTCAGAGATGTGCAGCATGGCGATCAACCTCTGGATCTGACAGACTGGTGGTTCCCTAGAATTATGGGCAATGACCAATGACCAATTTTTGAAGGAGTTTTCATTTTTTTAATTACATAAGCCCTTATTTCCAACGGAAAGTGTCTTAAAAGTCTTGGGAAGAAGTACGATGCTTCATTATTATTGTTCAATTGAAATTGTCTATTTGACAATGCAAAAACGAATGCCTCCTGGCTCCTGGGCCCAATTTTGGATTTATTGCTGTTCTCTTCTTTCCATTCTTATTTACATTAATAAACAACACCTAGTTGACATGCCCTTCCTCGCGGACAGTGCCGCAGACTTTGCAGCACTTGTTCCTAGAATAACAGGAACTTTATCTGCTGTGTCTTCCTCTATGATCATCTTCCTCATCTTTCGTTCGCAAGTAAAACTTTCAACGATCTACCATCGGATCATGTTCGCTATGAGCATTGCTGACATCCTGGCTGCTACTGCAATGGCGCTCACTACTCTGCCGATGCCTAGAAACGGTGATTCAGTCTGGTTTAATGAATTTGAATATAAATATGACGAGCAGCCTTGGGAGAAGCAAACCAAATTCGGCAACTATCAAACATGTCAAGCGCAAGGTTTTTTCTTCTCAGCTGGGATCAGTATCATGTTTGCTTACAATACTGTCCTATGTGTATACTACGCCTGCGCCATCGGTTTCAATATGCGTGACAAGGACATCTGCAAGAAATTCGAACCGTACTTTCATATTGTGCCACTACTGCTAGGGCTAGCTCCGTCGATTCCGGCGTTCGTGCTCGGTTACTATCGTCCAATCTCAAACGATGCTTGGTGCACATTGCAACCCGGTAGACAAGGCCAGAATCATGCAAGGTTAATCTTTACGCAGCTAATGTTGGCATCCATCGGTACCTTACTTCCAGTAACCCTTATATGCTTTGGACTCATCATTTGGAGAGTCAGAAAAAATTATAAACGCCTCGCGTTGCTAGCTGATCAGAATAAGATTCATGTCGAGCAACGAGTGAACGATGCTCATCGAAATACCAAACTGATCATTTTGCAATCTGCTGCATATTCCGGGGCGTTTGTGCTGACTCTCGTGTTTCCCTTTGTGCGCACTATACTTCACCAAAGTTTACGAGGATATTTGAAGGACTCGGAGAAAGCCGAGTTTTCGTATGTTTTTATGGGGAAGCTCATGTTGGTTTTCATGCCTCTGCAAGGTTTTTTTAATTTCATTATCTTTCTTTGGCACAAAGGTAAGGATAAACATTGCAGCATTGGAACCTTTGACAATTTTCCATCATTGTATTCTTGTCAAGTGGTTCTTATACAAATAATCGTTCCTGCTCATGATTTGAGAAGTGGCGACATATCGACATGCATACCCTGATGCGAGTGTCCGCCAAGCAATTTTTCATCAGTTCAAGGCCGCTGCAACTGATCCAGTATTATTTTCGAGGCTGTCCATAGTAGTTCGAGGAGAAGACGAGGATGAGCTTGAGGTTGTTGTTGTTGTTGTATATGATGAGCTTGCGAATTATGTAGATGGCGAGAGAAGCGATGAATTTGAACAATGTTTTCCTTCTTCGAAAGACCCTTCTTCCTTTGATATTTCTTCGTCTACAGGCAGTCGTCGGCATTATTGTGATATTGTAATGCCTAGGGCGCAAAGGGCTTGATCTTACGTGGCCCGTAATGACTTACACAACTCTTAGCCACCATTCTCCCCATTACAAAATCATTGACCTACAATTTGTGCAACCGCCTTTCATGTATGCCGATTTCTCTATGCTTTCAAATAATTGTAAATAGAAAATATAGTAGTAAAGTTGGTGAAATATAACTATTAGGTTTTAGAAGAAATGATCACTTTTCCGTGGTTGATAATCGCCATCCCCTTCTTCATAAGTAATTGCAGAGTAAGAGCTTTCAAAAGAAGCCGTCCGTTGTCTTCCAAATCTAGATTCCGGTCCGTGAGTATAGTTTGGATGAGATCTTGAAGACAGATTGGTAGGAGATGTCATTAAAGCACCTCGCTGCTTTGGCAAGAGGCTTCCAGCATCTCGTTTCATGGCACCAGTTACAGTTTGTTCTTTCTTTTTCCTTTCTACTGCACTCATAATAATTTCTTTACTTGTCAGAAGACCATCGTTATCTCTATCCAATTTCTTGAATGCTGCAAATGTAGATCGCACATCTTGCTCCGTGATACGACCAAGTCTGACAAGCATTGCCAGAGCAAACATCTCGCGAGTACATTGACCTAAACCTCCAGGGACACTTTCAGATATTTGGAGTCTTTGTACGAGAGGACCAGTGGCAAGTTCTTCCAACGCCGCATCATCTAATTCATCTCCAAACTGTAATTCAAGAAAATTCTGAGCCACACATTATAAAATGCACTTGCAAAGGCTAATGATACTATCAAACAAACTTACCTGCATCAAAACTGAGCGTTCTATTCTTCGTTTTCTAAGTTCCAAAGGAATCATGCTAATCATTGACATTTGGTGAAGGAGCACACCCCCTGCTATCAATCCATATATAGTACAGAAGAGCTTTCCTGCTTGAGTCACTGGAACTATATCACCATACCCAACTGTTGTAAGAAGTACAGTGGTAAAGTAAAATGCATCAACGACAGTCATGTTCTCAATGTAGTAAAAACCAGCACTCCCAATCAACACCACAAACAACGAATTTGTAAAGGCCTGCTTCAAAGTGAGGAAAACATACTTTGCTGCTTTTATTCTGCTCACTGGTGTGAAAAATTCATTGCCGTCGGCTGGATTGGAGGTGGCAGACCATCTCGACGAATTTGAATCATGATCATGATCATCATTATCAATATCAGAAATGTTATCATCAATGGGACGACCGGCACTATTTCCAACACCTGCATTCGAAACATGTCTGGTAACATCAGTGTCCAATCTCTTCCTACTCGACGCCATATAATTTGGATCAAAAATATTCTTCATTCCAGGAGAATCAAGAGAGAAATGCCGTGTGTGAGACTGTCTGCCCATGGTTTCAACTGGTGCCGCAGATCCTGGAGACGATGCCATGGACAGTTGAGCGACTGGAGATGAGAGACCGTCCCAGCTTTCACTAGAATGACCATGTGCCTCATCAATGGTCTTCAGTGCCTGCGACGATCTCATGTATACGGGTTCAGTGGTACGATCTAGTTGAAGCAAAGATGTCCTTTCATTCACACCCATCTGATCTTGATAACCTGCTGCTGGTTTCCTCTTCCGCAATTTAGGAGGAGACGGCCATTCACCATCACACAGTTCTGATTGCAGCGAATGCATACTATTATTGTACAAACGGGCGCAATTGGGACAATTGCTGATCATATTCTCCTTAGCCTGTTTTTTCGCTGCTTCATCAAGTGAACTAACGTGCATGGATCCCAATAGTAAACCGATGCAAGACACTCCAAAATATATAAATATGGAACAAATGATTTTAGCAGAGTCGGTTGTTGGTACATAATCTCCCAATCCAGTGGTGGTAAGGGTCGTCACAGAAAAGTATACACAATCCAGTGGCGGCCAGCCCTCCTGTTGTTGGTTATAAGACGTTAACTGCTGAGGAACAAGTTGGAAATCAAATGAAAACAAAACACAGATAGTCTAGGGACTCACCTCCATACCAAAAATGAACAGCGACATTATCATGTACATGAAAAAATAAAGCGCAATATACTGCGCAGGGCTCTCGAACCTTTTCCCCGCAGATGCAACGGTGAAAAATTCTCTTTGTACCGTGTGACATCTTGGGCACGTGGATGTAGGAAATTCTCCTGGTTTGCCAGAAGCTTGAAATCTAGGGGCTTTGGTAGGCGACGGAGGTGCATTCCGCAATTCTCTCATGTGCTCATCATAAAACTCTTCCTTCTTCATTTGCTCTTCTTGCATTTCAATGTCTTTCTCTATGCTAGGTATGGCACGAGCAATCATCATCGGTTCGAGGAGTGAAGTGGACAGACGGAGCTTATTTGTCATTGGCGGAGTTAGAATGTTTGAGGCACGAGTATCATTTAGTGGTGGTGAAGCACTACCACTATCTTTCGCCCTATTATTTAACTCAGCTTCCTTGGCAATAGTAGCCGTCCCTCGTGAAATCCACGAAAAATTCGACTCAACTGTACTTGCAGAAGCATCCCCGAAACTCATACTGCGTTGAATTTCTGACCCAGGCGGAGGTCCAAAGGGAGGAGACGACCCCCAATCATTCATAGTAGTTGGGGTTACACTCATATCAGCAGTTTCTGGATCTGGTTTCACCGCCGCCGCCCCCGCCACCCTCGGTGAGAATCTTGTGGAAATACCCTCCTCCAGTGCATTCGGGCTCCTCGCCATATCCATCATCAAATCAACATCATCCGCTGAAATCGATTGAAACACTAATGTTTCCCCAGCAGGAGAAACAGTGACATTCCTCCGCGATTTCCTCGTCCGCTGCAGTTTTCTACTCGCCAAATTGACATGACCATGTGCATGTCCTTGTTCCCGCTCCCGCGATGAACTCTTATCCTTTTTGTATTCCGGGAGCAAATTCAAATCTTGTTCATCCTGATCATCATCATATGCTTCCCTATCTTTCGGCAGAGGCAAATTATGCAATTCCATTCCAGCCCATTCTGCACTTCCCGTTAACAATGTCGCTGCAGCATCATCCCCAGATCTCGTCCTCCTATGCCGTTTACTATCCACGGAATTAATCCTTTTCCTCCTCGGTTTGATATTATTTGCAATTGCAGTTCCGGTTCCGCTTGCATTTGCACCCGCAAACCCTGCAAAAAACCCTCCACCAGCACCCATGTCATCATTCCCCCCGAGCGAAAGTGGAAGCGACAAACTCTTCATCAATTGTGATCTCCGTCCACCCCCGTGTCCGGACATTGCCTCTTCCGCACCATTATTGATTTCAGATGGTGAATTATTCACAGAAGAAGGACGATTCGTTTTCCGCTTGGGGGTGATGGTATCTGCCTCCTCCTCTTCCAATGTACGATTTTGGGGCATTACTTTGGGTGGAGAGGAAAGCATTGCCATGGACATTGCCTTTGCATTTGTGCCAGTTCCAGTACCATTGCCAGAGGTGCAGAAGTCATTATCGGATGGACTGGTAAGAATAATGTGGCTGAGGGGTAATAGATCCATGGTTTTGGCATCGCTATTAGATAAGAGAAGTTCTCTATCCGATTCTCCACTTTCGTCATTGTTTTTGGCATTGATTTTTTCGGCGGAAGAAGTTTGTTGTCTGTTGTTCTTCGACTCTTTCTCCTGACGACTACTCGTAATATCTTCACTCTTGTCCTTGTTCTCATCTTCCTCATCTTCATCTTCATGCTCGTCTTCTTGACTCGATGACTCATACGAAAGACCACTGCTACCACCTTCCTCACCATCATCATCATCATCATTGTTATCATCCGAACTTTCATTAGCAGTCAAATACCTCTGACTCTCCGTTGTCGGCGTTGGAGAGCCCTCTACCAATTCTTGCACCGAAGGGGAAGGCGGCGGTTCCAATATTTTGATATAGGCTGCACTCAGCAGATCGAACTCATTCTCTTTTAGGGCATTGGGTGTAAGGGAATGCGATTTGGGTGTTGGAATGCTGGATTGACAATCTTGCGTTTGTGGCAATACTTTTATTTGTTGATCTTTATCAGCATCATTATCATTATCATTGCGCTTATCAGCATCAGCATCAGCATCAACATGAACATGAATATCACTGCAGCGATTATGACTGTTACTATTCAAATCTGGAAATAATTCAGGTTCATGCTCCTGATGCTCGCTCCCCGCCTGAATGGGACTCAACAAACTGCCCATTCCCACAGTATTGAAATTGACATTACCATTGCCAATACCAATACCAATACTACTACAGCTATTTATATCCGCAAAATGATACATTCTCTTGCGGGCAATGGAAGTAGTTCTAGAAACGCCAGGACTGCCGAGTGAACTGAGACTGGTACAACTATTGGAAGGTGAGTTGGTCATGTGCAGCGGTAGTGAAATGGCTTGATTGAGTGGCGACATGGGTGTTGTTAATTGAGTGTATGGATTGTTGTTATTGTTGTTGTTGTTGTTGTGTGAGGAAGATGCTACTGTGCCTTCTTCGCTGAGGGAGGGTTCGGACATGTAATTGGGGTTCGGTGAGTTTGTAGCGCTATTCGTGTTTGTAGTACTATTATTTGTGTTTGTGTTTGTGTTTGTGTTTGGATCATGACCTGTGTTTCTCGGCGGTGTGAGAGGAAGTCCGCTGCTATTATTGTTATTGGTGGCCTTGCTTGATACCATGATTGATGTGATTGATTATCTTCTAATGGTTGCTTGCCGTGTAGTATGTAGTATTGTATATATGTTGATTGTATTGAAACTGTATGATGCAGTGCAGTCTATTATAATGCATCTAGACTCTTTTCTCTTTCTCTCCTTCTATTGTTCCTTCAAAAATGTGGAAGCAATAATCAATCAGAATTCACCAAAGATTTGGACGACTGACTCAATTTATTCGATTTAGGATTTAGTAGTATCAGCGTCTACTACAGTACTAGCTAGTAGTCAAGAGAAGGACGGATCTTTTATAGGAGGTCGCAACCAAGGTACAAGGTACGGTACAATGTACAATGTACTATATGTACGTACTAGCTCAAAGTGCCGTATTCAATGAAAGAGGTTGACCGTTGACCGTTGTGCAGTACATTAACTATTAGACTATTAGTAAAGTAGTTCGGAATCAGAATAGACTATTACTTATTCAGGACTTCAGGACAGACAGGACAGACAGGACAGACAGGACTCCGCCTTTTTTGAAGTTGCACAAGTTACGTTTCACGTCACAAAAAGATTTTTTCCCAAAGTCATGCGGGAGTGGCGCCAAACTCCGCCAAACTCAAAACCATTGAAATTTCCAATAGCACTATATTTGTATTATATGCGTTATTGATTGCATTCCTTTAGTCGAGGATTTCTTCTCACGTTTCAAAGAGGAGGGGAAGTGTTCCAAATTGAAAATGTCAATTCGATTTCTTGTGATTCTTGACATACAGTACAATACAGGTGACAGTTTCTCGTTGAACATCATCCTGCAGGATCTTTCTCGTCAGTCTGCGGTCTGTGGACAAACACACATTTTCTGAACATCACGAAACCAAAGATTGGATGGATTGCAACTTCAATTTGATTCAATTGTAAATGTAAAGTACACGTACTATTATACAACGCAAGGAGGAATTTCAATCTTATAGTATTGGGTTTCATAATCCAGCAATATGAATAGCAATAATACCATGTCTTATAATTCAGGATCATATCATATAATATCATCATATCGTATCTTCTAACTAAGCCAACTTACTCAACTTAGTAACCTTTTCCTGCAACGACTTGGGCCAAGACAAACTATCCAAAAATTTCTCACTCTTGAACCTCGAAAAACTACTCTCCACTCCAGCCGTATCATCAATCGTATACTTCAATTTCTGAACCTTCACAGCCGGCATAGCACCACTCTTAATCCTCGCCTTCTCCCTCACATCCGCATCGGCCTGCAATTGATCCAATCTCCCACATGCTTCTCCCAATTCCGCCTCTGCCGCTGCCTTATCCCCATGACTCCATAACAAGGAAGCGAGTGCGATTCTAGCTTCTCCCTCTTTGGCAATGACACGTTGGAGTAATTCGACATCCCGTCCTTCTACCAATGTTGTACTCTTGATTCCTTCCTTTAGGAGTTTGACCGTTTCGTCAAATTTACTGTTGCTGTTGCTGTTACTGTTGCTATTACTGCTACTACTATCTACAATGCCTGCCAAATCAATCCCTGCGTCCAATTTCGAAATGGTGGACCTGGCACGATCACCAATTTCCTTGAACGCCTCGGACGCCAAAATATGTTTCTCGGCCGCCTCCTGCAATTGCAATTGTCCCTGTCCTTGTCCTTGTCCAGTACCACTTCCATTGGCACTGGCTCGGAGCGCCATTCCCCATTCCCATGCCGCATAAGGGTTGCGCTGGGCACCATCAGCTTCCAATTCAGAATTGGTATCCCATTCCTCTCTTGAAGTCAGACGCATTGCCAATTGATAATCTTCCGACGCTTGTGTGCCTTTTGAGAGTTTGGTTTCAGGAGATGATGCCATGGTGGAACGGGCACGACCTAGGTATGCCGCGGGGAGTTCTTCGGGGTCAGCGAGGTTTCCGCCAGGGCCTGTGAGGAGTTGGATTGTGGTGGTGTAGTCTTGATTCGCTGCTTCTGCATTGCGGAGTTCCTGTGCGTGTTGTTTGTTAGGTACGTTGTTAGTTACGTAACGTTGTTTGTAGTGTTTGTTGTAACGTTGTTTGTGAGAGAATTATATGATAGTCTGTGAGATGGATCATGTGATTCAGAAACAACAATTTGACATCATTTTATTATTGCCTCACAACAATACATATCATATACATATCATATACATATCATATCATATATTAATAATACAAGACAACAATCAACAATCAATAATCAACAACAAAGAATCACAATATAATATAACTTACCATGTAACAATCACCCCTAACACGAAACAAAGCCGCCTTTTCATCCGGAGGTTGCCTCTCCCAAACAGCAATCGCCTTGGTGAGCAACTCCAGAGCCTTTTCAGGATTGCGCTCTCCATACAATGCACCAAGTGCTTCCCGTAACAATTTAATTTCATCATTGGTGGGTGGCTTGTTGTTCATGTTGAGCTTTACGTTTACGTTGACCGTGTCTGCAGCGAATGCGGGAGGGGGGAGGAGAAAATTTTGGATTCCATTCATGAGAAAGTTGGTATTGGTATTGGTATTGGTATTGGTAGGAGCAGCAGCAGCAGCAGCAGTGATATCATTAACAATAGTAGCAGTAGCAGTAGCAGCAGCAGTAACAGCAGGAGGAGGAGATTGAAGGAACATGGAAAGTCTCATGAGGTTGTGACGAGGATGCTGATGCTGCTTGTTCACGTGTCCAGCTGCTGCATCAGCATGACGAGGAGCAAATGCATTTGCACTGGAGAGGCAAAGGAGATATAAACTGACTTGGGAAATCTGCATTTTGTTTTCTTATTGTCACTACCGGTATCTTTGTAGACTACTGTATTATATATAAAGGCTGTTATCTGAACAGATTCAATATATGCTACTATGAACTGCAGAGATTGATGATGCTGACATGTGACATGCTGTTGTGTTTTTTTTTCTCTGCTGTGGTTGTTTTTGCAGCATCATCAGATTCTCAATGAGGTGTTCATTCATGGCGCGAGACTTACTCCAATATGGTCATCTTGCTTGAATAGTGAATATTATTAACTAATAGAGGTTATGAGATATTAATATGAAATCACTTCCTGATGATGAGTGATGAGTGATGAGGCTGAATAACAACAACAACAACACACTGATTGATGAATGCCTTCTTCATGCCTTCTGCCATTGATCATCATATCAATCAATCAATCAATCATTCTATTACTACTAATATCACCAACAATAAGACATACATAGACATAAAATGAATGGCGGCAATTCAATGAATGGAAATGGAAATGGAAATGGATCAGCATCAGGAGCATCGTCATCGACCGTTGTCCAATCCTCCTCCTACCAATTTGTAACACACAAGAAGAAGAGTGGCACTTTGATTCTCAATGATTCCGCATTTACTTTTTATCCTGCTAAAACCACTACTACTGCTACTAGTAATGCTACTGATACTAATACTACTGGTACTACTGATACTACCACTACCACTACCACTACCACTACCACTAATGGTACTACTGATACTACTACCACCAGTATTACTGCAACCACCAGTGGTGATTTCGATGCCATGATTGCGCCCTTGAAATTTGACTATAAATGGCAGACAATTCAAAAACATCAAGTGAGCCCTCTTTCACATTCTAAATATTTGCTCAAAGTCCTTCTCTTTCCAAATGCTGCTTCAGCTTCAGCTTCAACATCTATTACAACTGCTACTGCTACTACTACATCTATTACTACTACATCGAACAAGAAACCAAAGGCGACATCGCTCACATATGAATTCCAATCCAGAAATGATCTCGAACGGATACGAAAAGATGTTTCCACACGTCTCACTCATGCTAGAAGAGTACAAGCACTCAATACTGATACCGATCAACCATTGCAATTGCAATCGCAATCTCTGTCGTCGTCAAAGTCACAATTACAATCACAATTACAATCACAATTACAATTACAATTACAATCATCTTCCAATCAAAACCAAAACAATGCAAAACGGAAATTGGACAGTCTCAGTCAAAGTCACGATGCATCCTCCAACAAAAAAGGAACAGGAGCGGGAGCGAGAGCTATAGGAGGATCTTCTATTCA
>Ga0115005_10004501_pt1 | contig 11028 bp, 9 predicted proteins | sample ArcOceMetagenome_FD_87163 | JGI IMG/M metagenome (GOLD analysis project Ga0115005, IMG submission 87163) | Marine eukaryotic phytoplankton communities from Arctic Ocean - Arctic Ocean - Greenland ARC118M Metagenome | ecosystem: Environmental > Aquatic > Marine > Oceanic | place: Arctic Ocean...
ATGAGACCAATGAGAGCCTCTTTTGCAGCGTCCAATCTTGTCTGAGATGCTGCGGGGATCGTATTGGCATTCGTTTTATTGACATGCTGCTGATGGTGATGATCAGTAGATGGGTACGGCTGGTTCATGGACGGTGACGTATCGATGATGTACACGACCGCTTGTTTCGACGGAGACGCTGCCGCTGAGGTGGGTTTGCTTCGTTTCATTTTGCGTGCTGAGTGTCGAAGGGAGTTTGCAATTATATTTGAAATTGCATTGCTAGATAATTGTTTGTTGCTTTGATTTGTCACCGGTGATGTACTGGAACCTGTAGTATCATTCTTCAAGACTATGCAATGGATGCTGTAAACTCAATACAGTATTGATTGAAGATGTCTTTTCATTCTTTTTGCTGTAAAAGTTCAAAGTCTTCTCTCTGATGTCTCACATTTTCGTCGTTTGTCGCTAGTATTTTTTGCCCTGCAAACGAACACGGGGCCAAAAACCAGTGATCCACTTGATCGCTATTTTATTCAAACAACTCGCTTTTCACATCTGTCGAAATACTATCGTGAAAGTAAAGAAGACACTAGACTAGACTACACCACGTACTGCAACGATCGAAGGTTTTTTAGTGCATCCTGATCAAACTGCAAATATTTGCGTCTCTCTGGAATGCATGGATGATGGGACTCTGAATTCTGCACCGTGGCTTGTATGATAACACAGATGGAAAAGTGAGAACGGTATCGGCATAATGCATGCATGCATGATGGCAATTGTGACCCCAGTCAGGTTGGGAAATAAACAACGCACTTTTTCCTTTTTTTGATGGATGATCTAATGATGTGAAACTCGAATCTTGAGACGATGTGATATGTGATGCTTCTCGATTCTCTCATTCACTCTCACATCATCACATACGAGTACATACATACCAACTCTTCAAGAAAGATACAATGTTACTGCATGCGAATAATCCGAGGTCGCCCTCAAGTTTAACGTCTTTGAATATGTCATCTGATACATTGAAGTTTAGAGATCCAGATCGCATGGCAAAAATCCCTTTTCAAAGTTCCTTTCACTCCTCATACAGAACTCCTCGAGTTAGTAAGTACTTGTATTTATTTCTACATGGCAATTATTTCTCTATTGGCATTTTTAATTCGAACCAAACGAATGAATGAATCAATCTAATCATTCTAATCATTCTACAGTCGGTCCAATAGCAATCATAGGCGGAACTGCGTCAATATACTCTGCAGCACTCTCTCACAGTTCCTCCACGCTCACCCCCCTCTCCGTCCTCTATCTCATGCTTTTGGCACTCAATTATTCCATCATGCCACGGATATCCAAAAGATGGGTCCATCCCGAAACAAACAAACAATCTCTTGCACTGGTGGAAGAAGTCGTGAAACTTTCCATGGGTGTCATTGGATTTCTAGTGACAGATAATCTTTCCTCTATCAAACAGTGGACGTTGCAATCATCCCTATTAGCAGCGGGGTTTCCTTCTGCCCTCTATGCGATCCAAGGCGTTTGCACATATACGTCTTACCAAAATTTAGATTCGGTAACTTTCAATGGTTTGACTCAAATGAAAACCTTGACGGCTGCTCTTTGCTGCTATTTTGTTTTGGACAAGGTTCAGAGTCCGATGCAGATTGTGGCATTGAGTTTATTGAGTATCACACCCATTGTGTTCCAGGGGCATACTTTTATTAGGCAGCGAAAGAAGAATCACAACAGTGACAGTGACAGAATGAAAGACGACGGAGAGAAGAAAAAGGTTGCAAGTCAAGTTGTGGATCAACGAAAAAGATTTCTATTTGGTATAATTCCTTGTTTGGCTGCCACGACACTATCTGGCTTGGCTGGAGCATTCTCGCAGAAAAGTTTGCAAATGGTTGTTGGATCTATGGAAAGAAATGCTTATTTCTATTCCGCAGAGATTTCTTTCTTTACAGCAGCTTGTTTGATCATTTCCATGGGGAGTGAACGTATGAAGAAAGGAACAGGGGCTTCGATTGTCAAAGGGAATTCAATTGGTGGTGGACTTTTTAAGCACTGGTCATGGCAGACTTTCATACCAATAACCGTGAAAGCCACTGGAGGAATTTTGACTGCACTGGTGCATAAACACTCAGGATCAGTGATGAAGGGATTTTCTCTGGTGCTAGGCTTGGTGTTTTCAACATTGTTGCAAACAGTTGTCGATGGAGATGATTTGACCCTGGGACAGATTTTTGGAACAGCGATGGTGTTGTTGAGTAGTTGGTTGCATTTTACCTCGCCACCATAAATATGCGTACAAGGAAGATTTCAAAAGAGGTGTGAACAATTGGGACTCAGAAATACAGTACGCGAGGCTTGAATGTAGAATACCAAGTGTAAGTCTATGCTTGACACTTTTATATTGCGCTGTCCAGTGAGTTCTAACCAACCCCCTTCTCTCCTTTCACCAACAATCCTTTCAACATTACCCAAAACCTTAGAGAACAAAGTCTATTATCTGTGCGGGGGCCATCAATGGCTGAGAACTCTAACGAGTAAGACCGCTTGAACCTGATCACGGTAATTCGTGCGAAGGAAACAGATATAGACCTACGTGTAGTTCAATAATATTTATAAGTTCTTTTTTTACAGTACGTGCAGTATATATTATTGCATGCGTTTCCAACTTTTTCATAGCACTAGTGATGGTTGCAAAGAGTGTTATGATCGGGTGCCAGGATTTATACCCACATCTTCATCACGAATACGAAAGATATGGCTTACTCGCGGTAGTACGAACAGTTTTCTTGTTTCTAATAATGCACAGGTTTGTCACTCTAATATCCCAATTCTCTGACCAATTCGATAACTCCACTTGGATTTTCCCAAGGCATCACATTCAAGCCCCTAATCGTCTTCAACGTGCATTGATTCAATTTACTTCCATACAATTGCCTATCTACCACTCGTTTATCACAATCACCTGACACGATCAACTTATGTTGATTCAATTCTTTCAACTCCTCTTCGAAACTACGGTGCTGCAATAGACCTGCATTAAATGCTTGAACCGGAGGTCTGGCATCACGACAAGATTCTCGCTGTGTCTCATCAAGCCATTGCTCATCACATTCATCTGCAAATAGAAACAAGTTCGAGAAGAATCTGATAATCTCTTTCGATTCTAATATGGCAAACGCGAAACTTCCAAGTATTGGAGATCGAAGAAGATTGTAGTTCCTTTCAAGCTCTTTCTCAGGGACAGCAGAAGTCACATCCACATAACTTGGCGGCGAGGTAAGCATCAAATCACCAACCGTCAGAGGATTTCTTTTCGCCAACATTATCCCTACTGGTGCCTGTGAATTGTTTCATTGAAATAGTCAGATCTTAAATATTTTCGATGTATCATCGCATCTCCGATCGATTTAATGTCAACTCACCAAACCCCCTTGTGCAATGATCAAACAGCCGCTATTGCCAGTGTTTCTTTCCGTATTGCCAAATAAATTGATCCAAGATGGCTGCTGTTGCCACCTAGGGATTACAATCGTTTGTATCAGTTTTTCTACTCCTTCAACCCAACTCAATGGGAAAAATAAACCAGTCTTTTGTAAAATACACGCATAAATTGGTCAGATTGGCAATGATGAATGAATTCGAAACATTCAATTTGACACTACGTGTATTACAGAGAGCAAGGCTGTATCCTACCTTGTTGGGATCCCACGCATCTGCCCCGTGATCAAGGCCGCAACCAATCAAATCGGGTGCATATATGGGCGGATTATCATCATAGGCTTCCAGTAGCTTCGTCCAGAACCAAGATGCTATTCCGATTCCAACAGGGTGGATTAGAACTATAGGTTTATCTTTTTCACGCCCCGGGGCCGCCTGTTTATATAGATAGGTTAATTTGAAATCCTTGTGTTTATAACTTTCGATGGATGTTCTAGAGCCCAAATTTCGGCTGCCTGATGTTTTGGTACTGTCAAGTTGAACGGCAAATAATTGTTGAAATGAGTTCTTTTGGAAAGACACATTGTCGATCCTGCTACGTGTACTGCTAATGAAGGCAATTGCATAATTCAACAGCAAGACAACAACCACCACGCGTAATTGATTCATCATTATCTCTATGTTAATGCGATCAAGATGCGATGTTTCGAGGTGTTGGAAGCCTTCTTGAGTCGACATATTTGTCGACATCACCAACAAAACACCATACGATACGTGGCGCGCCACATCTTTTTAGTTGACTCAAAGACGTTATTCGTATTTTCACATTTTTTCGGTTTGATTCTGAGGATGGATCAGTTTTTATAGCCCTCCCTCCTTCTTCCACATGTATGATACCACATTGGCTCTTCAGAAGCAGCCTCCTGCTATTTCCTGGACCAGGGCGATTACCATGGACTGTAGTACGTTGGGGGTGTACTACGTACTAGAAGCATTTTTTGAAATAATCGGGTATGACTACTAATAGTAGTACTACTCCTAGCTAGTACTACTACGTAGTACGCACACCAATACTCCATCCTATGGTGCTCTGGCTGTGGTAACCTCAATGATGACGAGGCAGATAGAGAGTAGTAAGAACCCGCCCCCAACTGTGAACGTATGATACTCTATACATGGTGTCAGCAAGACTAGTTTTTTAAAAAGGTTAAAATTTTGGGTACGTTTCATACAAATTTTCAAACTACGACGGAAGAAGACGAGCAGAGAATTGCTCTTTTCAAATCTTTTTTCACGTTACATCATATCAGTACATACTCTACTCGAACTTGTAGACCCTACGTATGTACACTGCAAGAAGATAATTTTGTAATCTGAGTTGGCGCTGTACTCGTCAGGTTGGGGATAGCTAATAGGGCAGGCAAGCAAGGCCCAAGAAAGAAGACAGAGAATTCTCTTTTCAAATGTATCAGTTCAATCATCATCACCAAGTAGCTAATTTACAAGGAGAATTCTCTTTTCAAATTTATCAGTTCAATCACTAAGCGGATCAATTGGGAACCACCATTGAGGCCTAAAGCCGAACAAGCCATGCTACACGTTCCACATGTTGCAGCCTATCTCGTCCATAGTAAAATGAGAAGAAATGCTTCCACGGCATTGATAGTCGACACAGCGTCATGATCGGCAGACCTTCCGAAGACAGCAGAGAAGATATTTTCACACTATATATTCTGCCAAGAATAGAATTACGACGATATTCGGACCCATGACGACGTTGAGGTTGAAAGTGCCGGCAGCATCTTGAATCTTTTATTAACACTTTCCTAAATTTCGCCGGACTTTCTACGGAGTCACGGGTCCTAGGTCAATTTTGAGAACTTGAAGTAGAAAAATTATTCCTGCCAGGCGCCCAGCGTCGCCAGCAGCAAGCCAGGAGTGGCCTGATGACGAGGCCGTCCTTCCGGTTCCGAGGGATCATAATATATATTCTTCAACTATCAATTTTGACTCAGCATCTCCACCATGAATTTCAATCCAACACGAACAAAATACATCAACCAATCTCCTAAACTTCCTCGTGCTACTGGACTTGTTGCAATCACTGCTGATGCTTCTTGTTCTTCAGCCCCCAGGAGGAGGATAGGACGTGGTGGTGACATCAAGCATCGTTTCTTGTTTGACTGCTGTCATCAAGACAGCATGCATCCGATCTGCAGCGCTGCAGGCAATGTCACGCAGATCGAGTCAAGAAGATATCCCATTGCACCAACAAGTAACAATACGCCTCCTTCACCTTTCTTTCATGAATCATCCTACTATGGACAGGAAGAGGAGAACAAGAGTGATCGCCAGCATCAAGGTGAACAACATTATATATTACTAGGTTGTGCAAGAACCCCATCCTCTCAGCAGCCGATGAGCAGAAGGAGAAAACTGGATTCAATCCTCAAATCTGTGGATGACCTTTTACTCAAATCTAGTCGTCGTGCTTAGGCATGAAATAGTAGTCGCTGATTTACTCACAAGCAAAAATACTGCTACAATACGTGTACATACTAGTGTAAGAAGGATGCTCCCGTTTTTGGTACATGATGCTTTTCCTCATCACTCGGAGTAGCCTATAGATTAAAATTTTGAAATAAATAACTCATTTTTTACGGATCCTTACATATTACTAATACTACAATGAACATTTGTCATTTCTTATTATAATTGTGACTGCTACTTTCTAAATTTCATTCTTACATCAGAACAGCCACCCACATCACAGTAGTCCACTGTACAAGAGGGCAGAATATATGCTTCTCCATTTCATACCTCCTGCGTTCTCAGAATGATGTTCTCAGTGATCCTCATCTAGTAATGCATCTTCTACAGGCAGGTACTACGAAGGCACCATCGAATCTACCATCAATATATTGATAGATATAATGCATCACGGCAGAATTTACTAAGTTTATCATGTCCCATATGCTTTGATTTGACGAACGAAAACGGAGAAGAAGGACGACAAACAAGGATTAGGAAGAGCTGGTGGAAGAGCTCGGAGGGGGACGTCCGGTTCTAGTAGTACTACGTGTGCTGGTACGTTATTTTCGAATGGAAAGAATGCTCAGAAGCGAAGAAGAATCACTAGAGGCTACTACTACACGTACACCACGTAGCTAGAAACAACTTTCTGCAGAAGAATTCTACTAATCCAAGAGATCTCACAAAAGACTGCCTAACAAAATGGTGGTGCAACAAAGCAAGTTCCAAGGGGGTGGCGTCTTTGCTGGGTGTTGCACCCCTTGCTAACAGCTACTACCTGTAGGAAAGTTCCCGTTGTTGATAAGTAGTTTTGTTGACAAGTCCATCAGGGGGACGGAAGTTTAGCGAAATCGGTTGTTTGTACTAGCGTTATATTTTAGCGGCTTTGTGTATACAATACTGTAGCATGGGCACACACGGCTAAAATAAAACGCTACAAACAACCGATTTCGCTAAAGCAAGTTGATGACTTTATCCCCTTTATCAATAGAAACATTCTGAGCAAGATAGAATCAACTTTGGTGGGGTTTCGTTGATTATGAGATATTTACATTTTAGTGTTTGTGTTGAGATTTGAGATCCGTCTTTCAGTTTCAACGAAAGTTAGTTGATTAATTACCGTCCCAAAGAGGATAGAATCCTTTTTCTGAGTCACGAGTGCAAGTGACCCGCTTTTACTGTAAAATCGGCCCCCCCCCGCGTGTTTTTTACTCGTAGTTTATTTTTGAGCGCATACTCGTAGTGCGTGCGCTACTGTAGCTCGCTAGAGCGCCTCAACAACGAAACGCCCCATTTCGTAGTAAGTTTCGGTCAGTTTGCAAGCTACTACGTACTGTAAGACTACTTGTTGCAAAACGAAATGAATATAGAAATGAATAGCCGCTCAAAGATTAGATCGAACGGATCAGCTAATAAGCCTCTAAGGGTTTTGTTTCTGTCGTCTGATACTGGCGGGGGGCATAGAGCATCAGGTATGTTTTTCTTTGAAAACATAATTTTTAGCTACACCACGAGTAGTGTTCTCATGACTGATTACCTGGTACGGACGCGATCTCGTCATTTTGAACTTAATTCCATCCAAACTAATGTTGCCACTGCACCTTCATAACCTGTACTGCTTTGGAACCCATCAGCGGAAGCATTAGGCACACAATTCGAAGCCCTATATCCTGGATCCACATACACCCTCCTCGACATTCACAAAGAACACTCCTATCCTCCCTACAACAAACTTGTCGAAAGCTACAAACACCTCTCGGCTCACCCAAAGCAATGGAATTTAGTTTACAAAATATCAAACGCGGAACCGGTGGAATCATTAGTAAAGACGCATTTAAAGCTCACCACGGAGGCATCCGTTCGAAAAAGAATACTGAGTTGTCGTCCTGATGTAGTCATTAGCGTCCATCCACTCATGAACTATGTACCAGTCATTGCCTGTCAGAAAATATCATCTGAGACAGGTACGCACCTGCCATTTTTCACAGTTGTGACGGATTTGGGCAGTTGCCATTTCACCTGGTTCGATAAAGGCGTGGAAAAAATGTTTATTGCCTCGCTTCAGATCCGAGATTTGGCAGAGAGAAAAATGGTACCGAGGGAAAAAATGGTGATGAGCGGATTACCGATCAGGAAAGATTTTGCGACAGAGGCAGAGCGGCTGGGTAAAGGGGGCAGGATTTCGATGCAGGGCAAGATCTATCAGATGCAGGTGAGGGATCAGTTGGGAATTATGCGGGAACAACAAAGTCATTTAGATTCGAGTATGGATCATCACAAGGTTGTGTTGGTCATGGGTGGTGGAGAAGGAGTTGGATCGCTATCTGATATTGTTGATAGTTTATATCTAGAACTGGCACATGAAGGAATAATGGCTACAATCATTGTTGTTTGCGGGCGCAATGAGAAATTAAAGGCTTCGCTTGAAAATCGAGATTGGGACGAGATGCTGTCGTCATTGCAAGCGACGAAAGAAGGGTATGCAAAATTAGTAGGATTGAAAAGAATTGCATCCCTGCCATTCAGTGTATTTCATAAACTCCAGATAGGCAACAATCAAAATCAAAGTGTAGAAGAAAAGAAGGACGGCGCCAATGGATCTGAACAGTCTAAGGTTTTGATTCATCCGTTAGGTTTTGTGACGAATATGGCAGAATACATGGTTGCGGCTGATGTTTTAGTAACTAAAGCTGGTCCCGGTACTATAGCCGAGGCTGCATCGGTTGGCTTGCCAGTTATGCTTACTTCCTTTTTGCCAGGTAAGGAAGTGTTTTTTCATACTGTACCGTCTTTACTATTTCTTGACGAAATCATCTCACCATCAACTACACGTACTATGCAGGACAAGAAGAAGGGAATGTCGATTTCGTAATCAAACATAAATTTGGAGACTTCAAATCAGACTGTGATCCACCATCCATAGCAAAGGCAGTCACAGGCTGGTTGAAAGACTCGAGTGGAAATTTACTCACACAAATGAGTATCCATGCTAAAGAAGCTGGGAGTCCAAACGCCGCCGAGGATATTGTGAAAAATATTGGAACGAGTGTGCATCGCTGGAAGGAACTACACTCGGAAGAGGGAGCGAATAGACATCAATTGAATAGATCAGTTTCTCAAGTTTCCTGCTGATCTGGCTCTTGCCTGTTGTATGTTATTATGTAGTCTTTCGAAGGTATCATGATGTATTCATGCTGCACTTTGTGCCAAAAAGATAGAATAGAATCGACCTGAAGAGCAAGAATTAACAAGAAGCTAAGCGCAATGATGCTCGCAGGTATTTTAACAAATAGAACCCACACAAAATGAAACAAAGTTGATCAAATTCAGATTACGTGTACATGCAGTAGTCCTGGAAGATGTTTTGTTCAAATCTCGACAGAAGAGATGTAACTGAAGTCGCACCACATCTTTCATGAAAATAGCGTTGTATCAGCTACCAATAAATTAAATGTCTCTGCCTATTGAAGAAACCACGAAACCGTGCATTTGATGGTCAAATCTGCAACACAACACACAATAAAAGGTTTGGGTTTGTTTTTATTTATTTGTTCAGACTAGCTAGACTTCCTCTCAGAACCTGCCATCTAAGCACTAGGCTTAGAAAGAAAGTTTCTGGAAAAAGTAAGAAGATCCGGCAGCCTTCTTCTCACTTGTGACAGCCTTCTGGTTAAGGTACCTATCCTCAAAAACCTTCTTCAATCCCTTCTTGACATCAACCTTTCTTTCGTCATCAACGAGATCAGCCTCATCAACAGCCTTCTTCAAGTCCATATCAACAACATAACGTGTGGGGAATACATGGCGAACATTGACATATTTGACAAAGGGCTTCATGGTTCTAGATCTCTTTTCGACCTTCTTCTTGGACATGCCGCGTACGACCTTGCGGGGACCACGGGCGATTCCAGCAACGAGGACGTGGGCAAATTGCTTGTCGTCAGATCCCTCGTCGAAGGTCTTGACCACTACAGCCTTTTTTCCAGCATAACGTCCAGCGAGAACGATTACTACCTTTCCACTCTCTGTTTGTTGGTGTGAATAAATAAGGGGGAGTTGTTGTGTGAGTTGAGTTGAAAAAGTCGAGAATATCACATATTGCGCGATGGACCAAGTGCTTTTTTTGAACACCGGTAGTGAATTGTGAATGGATGTTGTGTGTGGTGCAATGTGTGTGTTTGCATGTGCGGTCTTGATATTTCGTCGTCGGTGTAACTGCCGAAAGTTTGATTTTGTTTGTTTCTCCCCTATATCATCATCGCGATGACTAACTACAAAAGTGCCCATATGATGTTGGAATTTCAATAATCGCAAACATTTTCCTTCAATAGTACCAAATCGGTGTTTCTTGATTGGCGTTGTCTTCTACAATGTCATCATCACATGGCTACAACTCCCTTTCTCTGATGAAGAGAGGACGAGCTTTCTTATCTTTCGTCATGAGTGCACCACCGTTCGGTTCGAAGTAACCAAGTCACTTTAATCCCGACACTAAACCGTATTGTTATCGAGATCCAATTGTCTTGCGGGTATGCCAGCATCAGCATCTGACCACACTCACGACACGGTACACGGTGCGGTCCACTAAGCAAGGAACACAAGTACCTTTCCTTTGACACACATGCCACACTACACTACCACTTTGCATCCAAATCTGCACCCAATCCATACCAGCAATGATTCACAACATGAATATGAAGTGACGGAATGGAACGGTATATACTCACTGAGTACAGCCATTGTCTTGATGTATTTTGATTCGATTTAGTTGAATACGGTTAAGAGGAAGGGTTGATCAAGATGCTAAAAAACACAAAACGAAAACACAAGAAATAGTAAGCGGTACAGATGAAGTCGCGCATTATGCGCACTGTTATGTGGATGCAATAAATACCCAAGCCAACGGGGCTCCTCCCGCGCCAACTTGTTTTGATTCCCGGGTTACTTGTCGCCATTTGAAAAACTTGAGATAAGCCCTTCACGGCTAAACCTCCTAAACTTTCTTTGCAACAAATTTGAGTCGAAATTTCTGAATTTGTGCCTGTGCTTCACATCATG
>Ga0115005_10004502_pt1 | contig 11028 bp, 5 predicted proteins | sample ArcOceMetagenome_FD_87163 | JGI IMG/M metagenome (GOLD analysis project Ga0115005, IMG submission 87163) | Marine eukaryotic phytoplankton communities from Arctic Ocean - Arctic Ocean - Greenland ARC118M Metagenome | ecosystem: Environmental > Aquatic > Marine > Oceanic | place: Arctic Ocean...
GAGAAATATGATTCATTTCCGTCGCATAAACTTCTCCACTTCCAAACTTCACAAAGTAGACATTGTTCTCTGAGGAAGAGATGACAGTACCAAAGGAGATGAACAATAGGAGAACAACGGAAAAGGATATCAGGGAAGTCATTCGCGTGGTGGCAGTAGTCGTACTTTTTTTTGGAATTCCCTGTGTCCCCGCCCGCTGGTATTTGTTCAGTTTGAAAGGATTTTTACTGGATGATTGAGATATTTGAGTTGTGTGCTGTATGATGGTTCATTTTTTGTCAAAACTATTGAGAGGCGTTGAATGAATCCTTAATTGAAAAGCCTTTGAGGTCTTGGAATGAATCTACTCGATTATTATCAAATCTAGAATAAATATTTTCCACAAAAGCGTTGGATCTTTCTCAAATCGTCAAAGGCGTATGTCTAAAACTCTTGAAATCTACTATATTAGTCAACAAAAGATTTCAAATCAATCGCCGATGACAATAATCTTTTTGACAAGTTCAAAGTAGGTCTACCAAGAACTTCTTGAATGACGTTTGACTTTTACTATCTATTGAATGAACGAAGTGAGCAGAGCGGACCAGGAAGTCGGGGAGGAACGGACCGTTAGACCATCTGTCCGTCGATACTTTCAACTTATGTCCAAAACTCGTTTGGATTTTCCTTGTTTCTCTCCTATTTCGGAGGCGCGGAGGAGATGTACTTGTACGTGTATATGGCAGCAGAAGCGCTTGCAATTGGCATTGAGTAGTATCTCAACGGCACCGTCTCAAAGCTTGAAACTGGTTTGAATGAATCCCCAAGATCTGGAGCTACAAGATGAAGAGGCTTCCTTACATCTAAAGAATCGGATAAGAAGTCGCAAAAGAGTTACGAACATAAAATGTTGAAGAGAAGTCACCATAAAATGGTTTTGCAGCTGAAGTGCCGTCTCACATCCATCTCATCACGAAAATGGAGTTGGAAAAACTCAGGAAGACTGACGAGTCTTTACTACAGCTGGAGAAAGATTACCAACAGCTTCAAACAAACGAAATATAGAGAACATACACGTAAAGCCAACGAAGAGAAACGAAAGCTTCAAGAACAGATTGTTGCTGTGTAGAAATTTCATATCCTTCTTGAGCTAGTACAAAGTCAATTGGCAGAGGCCAAAGATACTATCCGTGAGAATACGGAAACAACTCGTATTGGCAATGATTTTCTACATTTGTCGAAAGATAAACGTTGCAAATTGACTAATGAAGTGTAGAACTTCATCATGACACCCTAGACTACTCTTCCTAAAACTTCTGCTAATGAACGGAGGACTATCATCGTCCTTTCCTCTCATCATTTTTGCGTTCCTCGCGGATCTCGGCTTCTTGGATTTACTGGAGGATTAAGCTGACATCGCTGACATAGTGAGGTGTGTGTTTATTAGTTTTGTTTTTCGAGTTTCGAGTAACGAATTCTGGCCAGAGGAGGGCATCAATGTTTCCACCTTGGACAAAACCAACAAGATGTCGAAGCTCACCATCTCGACACTCTAGTACATACAATATAGATCAGTCAGATCTTCCTGAATTACAATCTTCAGAAAGATTGACAGTACGTGTACACGGACTGATACCTTTTTAATTTGATGCATATTTTGCAGGGGGCTGATGCATGCCTCCTTTGCAATAAATTTCACCAGCATCATCCTCGCGTTTTTCCCCTTTCAATTTTATTCAAGCAAGATTCATGATTGATTCTTTATTTCTTTTCATGCTCGACCTCCTCCTTTTTCTATGCGATGATGCCAGTCAACAATTTCAAATTTCGCGCCCAGGATTTTTTTGCTTTTTTGTCATTTTCAAAGTGTCCTCCTGCTGTCAGCGTTCTGTCAACTAGCGACGTCCAGACGCCGAGAAATACCTCCCAACCAAACAAGAATGATTTGAGTGTCAGTGTTCAGTGCGACGTGCGACAGCCAACAAAAAATCTAAGATATTCATATCTTCTGAAAACTGAAAACGGCGAAGAACAAATTCAAAATACTGAATCCATCACTCGAATCAAACTGAAAGGTGCAAAGGTATTGTATTGCTATTTAAACCTTGTTGTACATTTACAAGACCACGATGAAGCTTTCGTTCTATTTGGCAACGTCTGCGTTGTTCCTCCACAGCAAACAGATATGTGCCTTCTCAATTCCAGCACCAAAATCAACAGCAAGTCCAACCAGTAGCACAATTAGTTCTGCTGGTCAGACTACAGGTACACGTCCACAACAACCAGACAAAAAGAAGAAAAAGAAGAAACCCCTTCCAGAAGCAGAACTCGTGAATCGTCGTAAAAGCCCTGCTCTCTGGAGGGATGATCTCACCCTGATCACAACAGAGGATCCTATCGACTCTACAAATCTTAACTCCCAATCGCAAGTATATCCGGGGCCTCAAAGCCGCCCAGAAGTGATGGCACCCTGCGGAGGATTCCCTCAACTCAAAGCGGCCATTGCCAACGGAGCTGATTCCGTCTACCTCGGTCTCACAGCCTTTAGCGCTCGAGCTCGAGCATCGAATTTCTCCCCGAGCGAACTGAACCAAGCTGTCAAAATAGCTCATCGATCAGGTGTCAAAGTCTACGTCGCTATGAATACCCTTGTCTTTCAGAATGAATTGCAGGAGGTTGCGGAATGGATCCAGGTTTGTGACGAGGCAGGTGTGGATGCTCTCATTGTGCAGGATATTGGTGTTACCAAGTTGGCAAGGAAGATCGCGCCTGATTTGGAGATACATGCTTCGACGCAGCAAACTGTGACGAATACGGATGGAGTTATGTATGCCAAGGAGAGGGGTGGTGCAACGAGAGTAGTTCTTGGAAGGGAATTGAGTGTGGAGGAAATTAGATCTGTCACGAAGGATATTGCGAATCTTGGTGAAGAAGATGTGGAAGTGGAAGCTTTTGTACATGGGGCACTTTGTGTTTCGTATTCGGGACAATGTTTTTCGAGTGAAGCTTGGGGTGGTAGATCTGCGAATAGGGGACAGTGCGCTCAAGCCTGTCGTTTGCCTTATGGCCTGATTCGAAATGGAGAACTGTTTGACTTGCAAGATATGAATTATTTGCTTTCACCTCAAGATCTCTGCGGTCTGGAACAAGTCGAAGATTTGGTTCGTGCAGGTGTTAGTTGTCTGAAGATTGAAGGCAGATTGAAGGATGAAAATTATGTTGCTGCTACAACTAGAGCGTACAGAAATGCAGTTGACTCTGCCTGGCAGAAGATTACAGAAGAACGCGGCGGTGATGGTGAGGGTGCGATGGATCGGATGAGGGCTTTGGAATCGCATGAGACTGTGTCAAAACAAGAACTTGCTCAGCTGTTTTCAAGGGGGCAAGACGAATCCAACGATGGATTGTCTCCTGGATTCTTCGAAGGATCCCAGCACCAAATGTTAGTGAGAGGAAGGTCTCCAAGACATCGCGGAATTCATGTTGGAAGAGTAGTGGAAGGCTCCTCTCCGCGCAATGGTATTTTCATTGCCAGTGACGACTTTACGACCTCGTCTTTGAAGCGCGGTGATGGAATCGTTATAGATAGAGGGATGCCACAAGAAGAAGAATTAGGTGGTCCGATCTTCGATGTTCAAGATATGCAGGATGGGACCACTCTCGTCCGTTTCAGTAATGGAGTTGAAAAGGAATGGAAAAAAACAGATGATGCTTCAAGACGAGGGTTTGGTAGTAGAGTTCCTCTGGCCCCGTCTGGTGCCCACGTTTGGAAATCTAGCGATGCAACAGTTGATAAAAAAATGAGGAAATTGATCGAGTCTGCGCCGCCTAAAGGTCTTGTGAAAGTTACTGTAACCGGCGAAATTGGTTCTCCTTTGACTGTTCAAATTCACGATCTCATCACAGGGAACGTAGGTGTTGGACAGAGTGAAGGGATTTTAGTCGAACCGGAGCAACGAGGTATCGATGAAAAGTCAGTGCGAAAGGCAATCGGAACACTCGGCAATACCCAGTGGAAGTTACTAGAGGATGGAAAGAGTGTGGACCTCAGTGGATTGGAAATGAATGCTTGGTGTCCAATCAGCTGGGTAAAGAAGGCAAGGCAAAGGGCGGTTGAAGACCTGGCGGATAAGAACCCTAGCGACGCTTCCGATGATGATCATGAAATGAGTGATGACCTTAACCTTCATAACTCGCATTCGGACGTAGTAGAAGCGATCATTGCTGATTCCACCAGATTAACAGCTGATGATGAAAATCTGACCTCAAAAAAGTCAGCTATGGCAGTATTAGCTCGTAACCAACAACAGGTTGATGCACTGTGTGAAATGATTGAATCGGGAACTGAAGTAGATGAAATCATAATTGACTTTCTCGAGGTGGATGGAATGAGAGAGGCTGTATCTAGAGTGCGAGGAATGAACGACTCTACTAGAGTTGTAGTTGCGACTCCTAGAATTATTAAGCCAGGAGAGGAACGTATTTGGAAAACTTTGCTCCTCCTCGAACCTGATGGATTACTGATCCGTGCTACTGGACTGGTCCATAAATTGACGACACTTGGTGGAAAAGGGGCAGAGGTTGATTTAGGGGGCGGCCAGAATGTGCAAATACCAGAGTTAATCGGTGATTTCTCCCTCAATGCAATCAACACTATAACATCGAGCGAACTCTTGGATTATGGTGGTCTTAGTCGTATCACAACCGGCTATGATCTTAACGCAAACGCGATAACAGAGCTAGCACAAGCAATGGATGGAGCTGCCACAAAACTTGAGGTGATTGCTCATACTCATCTACCAATCTTTCATACAGAGCATTGCGTGTTTGCGAGATTTCTGTCGAAAGGAAACTCATACGTTGATTGTGGCCATGTTTGCACTGGGAATACCGTTCATCTTCGTGATCAATCTGGAAAAGATAACCTTGTTTTGGCAGATATGGGATGCCGCAACACAGTGTTTTCATCTGAAGCCCAGAGTGGTGTACATAGCCTGAAGGAGTGGTCAGCGGCAGGAGTTGGGACTCTTCGGATAGAACTTGTTGACGAAGGAAAGGATGACGTGAAGAAAATCGTTAATGGTTACTTGAATGTATTGAGTGGGGAAGAAAGAGCCGCAATGGTATGGGAATCTTTGAAGGAAGTCCGTGATAGCAATGGAAGGGCAGGTGGAGTTTCCCACGGATCGCTGAGAAACTCATCGGAGCGTCGGGCTGGCGAACTGTAATATTTATTAAGAAAAGGACTACACGTACCCGTGTGGTGTAGAGCAAATTATATTTTTTATCAAACCCTGACGAGTTTTCGGGTTGGTTGCACAGTCAGATAGCGATGTCAGAAAGAATCGTGATATTTATTCATATATTGAACAGCTAATAACCAACGGTAACATCCTGCTATCTCCTTGTGATTGATCCCCTACAAAGTAGTCTCCATTTGGCACATCCTTACACCCTTACCAATAAAAAAATCACTCGACATAGCTCGGTATATCACATGGCCTTTGCGGCAAATTGCCATTTTGTGGATGTGTGGCATTGTTTGCTTATCAACAAAACTACATAACGCACCTGAAATTGTGTTAATGTAGTTTTGCACTCTAGAGTACGTGTAGTTACTAGGTACAGTATAGTAGTTTTGTTGATAAGCAAAGCCACTAGGCCATTCACCACAAATTGTGTTATGTAGTTTTGTACCAGTTTTGTTGATAAGAAACATATCAACAAAACTAGTACAAAATTACATAAAGTATCAACAAAACAAATATAATTATTATTTTGCTCCTCAACGCACCAAATGTCTGTCACAGATAAAAGTAGAACCCAGAATAACCAAAAAGCCATTAACTTTGAACTTGTGGCTCTAACAGTCTTATTTATCCCCCGATCTTACACGTACAAAAGTTCTACTTTTAACTTGTAATTCCGAGTTGAGTTTCTTTGGTCCAAAGCTCCTGTTTTGTTGTAGACCTACAGTATGATAAAGAAATGCATACCGGTACTGGAATGAAAATTCATCATACAGTACATCATACCGGTATTCATACTGTACATCATACACAATTACACAAATTGATTTTAAAAGTTACACTTTTTTAAATTATAATTTAAAAAACAAATATTTGTATAATAGGAGGAGCTCATTTTCGAATTTGAACATCAAAAGACGATTGTATAATAGCATATCGTAGGAATTGTTTTAATAAGAAATACAAAAAAATTCATTCGCACGGGACCTTTTGTGTGCAGGCGATTCTTTGTTCGGAACAATTCTCAAGAGCAAATTAAAATCATACGTGTAGGTTGTTTTATATACTATAAGTTGAAACTATCGGTTCGCACCAGTGGCGTTGGTCGGGGGGATACAAAAACTCGTTGGATCTAATTCTTTACATCACCAATACAAAGATTCCGCAGTGCAGACAGTTTGTCCCGCCTGAAAAAGAGCATCGTCGCTCACAGGAAAAAGACTATAAGAATCTGTATCAAACGGAACAAAAGAGACTCGAGCTCTGTTGGTCATGGTCTCCTCACACCGTTTTTTTTGTTGGCGATACTGATCTATTCCTATTTTCCTCAGGTGTAAACTAAGTTTGTCCAGTATAATGCCCCGATTGGTCTTCTGCAGCTCCCGATCCATGAAGTTCCTATATCCTTCTATTATCAAATCAATTGGTGAATTCCAATTATTGTCTCCATGATGGATCATAGTTGGCTGTACGGAAAGGAGCATATCAATAATCTCCAAACCATTTTCTAGCGAAACTTTCCCTTCGCAAACGGAAATCACAATGTGATGGATGGGTAATTTCCCAGTTGTGTCAGGGTCCACCGCTAGAGACCTCATGTGCGATTCTGACAGCATCCACCCTATCACCTTGGGAGATAGGCCTTCAATGCATGCAATGTGAACACAATTGAAGCCGGAATCGAAGATATCTAGATTCGCCTTCATGAGAAGTTTCCTAAGAGCCTTGATGTCTCGGTATGGTATCCTCCACGGAGAGGTAGAGAAGGGAATTTTGGAAGAATAGCCGTCGTGGCTTCTTCTTCTGGAGGAGGAGGCATCGTAATGGTTAGTACTACTACGAGTAGTGGTCACGGTCGCGACATCGAGATTCCTGCTGCTGCTGCTTCCGCCTAGGAATCCGAGTCGTAACCAATTTCTTCTGGTTCCTCTTGAGGAATTTCTCATGGCAACATCTGTGTAGGAATCACCGTAGCCACTGAATTTATTTTTGCGCTTTTCTTCGTTGGTTCTGTTGGCCCGAAGTGGGAACGATGGACTCAGTCGTTGGAAGAAGGAGAAGAACAAGTGCGATCTCGACTTCTGTCTATGTCTATCGTCTATCACCATTTTCAATTTGAGTGGTACTAACGGTGTGTTGGTCGAAGGTGATTTATATGTATTGGACAATTGTAGTTGAATACAACTTCTGTGTTAACATTCATTGTTCTCCGAACGCTGTATAAAACTTCTTTTTTCCCGAGAATTTGACAGTTTGGCTCTTTTGGAGCGAAACTCTCAACAATATTATACATTTTGCGACTATTTTATAGAGAATTTTCACAAAGATTATATATCACAAGAGCTTTTTGATGAGAAGATTTGTAGACCTTACAAGATTCACAGACTTTCTATTTAAAATAGCTTCGTGCTGTTTGAGTCAGCCACCTCAGCCGAGTCGCTTAATACAGCTGGGACATCACGTAGACTGATTTCTGCCATCTTAAAAATATTAAACAGATGTCATTACGTAGAACCATACCAGGCTCTACAGAAATCAGTCTGCGTGATGTCTCATCTGTAATACCCAAGGATTTATAAAACTCCGTCCGAAAACCAGTTTAAATTTCTTCTCCTTCGAAATGCCATAAGTAAAACGACCAAAAACCAGAACTGACACAGAAACCAAGCAGAACCCAACTGACACGCTGATAGATTGAGATACTGCATACTGCATGCATACAAACAAAGTTTATTAATAAAACAGTAAATAACAGACAACAGCAACACAAAATTACTGTGCGCGTGTACGCAAATACAATGACGAAGATGACGATAAAAACTGAAGCTTAGGTAATAATTGCTATACCGTAGTATCGCATCACTTGATTGTTATCCCCCGATTTTGATTTGCCAAGGTTCGGTTGAAGGTGACAGGTACACTACACGTACTGCGACTAAACTGATTCACTAGTATTATAATGTCACAGGCAGGGGTGGATGTTCAGGTCATATTACAGGACCCCCAAACTTCTGAGGGGTGAGTGAGATGAGTGAGTGTTTTCGGCACCCTTCCTCGCGCCAATAGTTTCGACGTTGTGGTGATTTGCTTCGCTTTCACTTTTTTCAGAGTTCAGAGAGCCCGCGGTTTGTGTTACTAAAAAACTCACCATTCAAAAGTTCACAAGCATTCACCATCGCACTAGATCTAACTGTACCTTTGACTCCACCAATACAATCCCACTCGTACTATCTTTCAGCAATGAGCAGCGGCGTATCATATTACGATATTGACGATATCCTCGCCCAGGAGGAACTCACCCCCGTCACCACTCTTCTGGATTTCACATATCTCGCGCATTTAGATCCGGACTACGTGCACGGTAAATCACACGATAACGATGTCAAGCATAACGCTCAAGGTGAAAGTCAACAACAAGAAAATACCAGTAGATCGCCCGTGAAGAAACCTCAGAATCATTATCTCAAAGAGGGCACCAGGTTCAAGATGCCTCTCTGGTCCATTGAGAAATGGGCACAAGTGGGTTTTGTGAAAATGTCATTTCCCAGGCATTATGGCAAGAAGGCTAGGGAGAGGTTGGATGCTGATCCCGTTTCCGTTGATATCAGGTGCGTAGAGTCAAGCCGTCTTATATTGCGTTGCTTTATATTCCACGCATTGTTTGGTTATGCATCTTTTGTGACCTGTTGGTACCGTACCGTACATACTACGTGATACATACCATACCTACAGTACATATTCCATTTTTTATAAAATTCTCGCTCACCTCTCACGTCACAATTCAATTCCCTTTTTCTCACAGAAAACGAAATGAAAGATTCTACCTATCTGGAATCCACTTCCTGAATCTAATCCAAAAATGTCATTCCACCAATCAACAATTCCCCAAAACGCACCCTAATCTCCTCCCCGAATCCCAACTCCTCAAACAAACTCTTCTCCAAACCTACACAGGAGCGCGCATGCGACGTATTTTCGATTGGACTCTGTCCAGAATCGAAGATGATGTAAGTGAATTCACGGAGGGAATGGGGTTGACTGAGATGGAGATGGGGCTTTTTGAAAGGGGCAAGGAGGCTAGTAGGGCTCTTTATGCTTGGAAATTGTTTGGGACGAGGAGGATTGTAATGAGTGATTCTGCCCTGGTCATGAGAAATGTGGGTGCTGGTAAGGGTAGGAATAGTGTGGTTGGTAGTGACAAGACACCAGGCGTTAAAAGGTCCAAGAGTAAGACTGTTTCGCCCGAGGGTATGGATTTAGGGGTCACGAGAAAGAAATCGAGAGCGTATTAAATGTGCGATGCGTTACATGGTGCTAAGCATTGTGTTTGGTGGGTTTGCCTCTGCCTTTGTTGGGAAACTCAAAAATGAATGAATTTATCACGCAGTGAAGTGGAATATTTGCCATGAAGCACGAAAGGAAACTTTTGCAAAGTTTGGACCTTTGCACAACATCCTTCGAAACATTTATTTTAATAAGTACACGTGGTGTACTTTGAACTCGATTCATTTCTGTCAATTTCGTAACTTATTTAAATTCTAAAAAAGAATAGTAATGGGAATTCGTTGTGTAGACTGTAACATACCAGTGGCAAGGGCGAAACATATGAATGCCCTTTATAGAAAAAGACCCAACACGATGAAATTATTTGGGAAAAGCTCTTATCAACCGAGAAACATTACCCCAAACAAGAATTGAGCCACCAGGTACCGGTAGGAGCATCACGAGCATTCTTCTCGTAAAAATAACTCCACCAGCACGAAACAAATGCAACTAATGCTCGTACGTCACCAACATATCTTGCTGAAGGTTGGGAAGATGAACACCACATGGCCTGCTATTCTAGAGTTTGAAGTTACACAACATAAATAACTTCACGCCACGTTCAACAACTATCGATACATGAAATCTAACGACTATGAAGGCCGCTTTAAAATTTCCATTACCAACTTCGGATCAAGGAATGAATCAGCAGCAGTAGTAGTAAATCGTCGTCGACCTCCTCCTCGGCTGCTCCTTCGAATGAGATTCTTCACAAAGAGTTGGTAGACAAAGCGCATATGATTGCTCTTTCCGAGCCACCACTTCATGCCCTCTGCCTTCCTTTAATAGTTTTATTTATTCTCTTTTGGGTTTTGATTTCAGAAGAAATCATTCATTGGATCTGATGATGATGGCAAATAAGACTGGCTTTCAAATGATTCTAAATGTTGCAAATTGGTGGGTTCCACGTATAATACACTACACTACACGTACACGTAATGCACTTCGTTTTTTTTTAAATTTGCATTAAAAATGTATTACAAATATCAATGAACCCAGTCAATGTTCCTTCATAACTAGTTGAGATCATGATCTTGCCTGATTTCGACATTCCCTGCCTGCTGGTCTTTGAATATCCAAGAATCTTTACACACAACTATGCAAACGGTCCGCCGAAATCTCTTTTGAGACATTACGGTAGTGGTCTTCAATGGTTACTTGGTTCCTCTTGTGTCTGACGAATTTCAAGTGAAGAACTACAAAAGATAGGAAGTGAATGAACAAGCCGTAACCTAATAGAATGAACATGTCAGTGGTCTGGTTCACGTTGCTAATCTCATATAGGTCCAGTACAGCTTCTCCGGTTGGAAATTGGGCTGACTCAAAGTGGACGTCGTCGCCTCCAAACTCATTTACCATAAATGACCTCCACGAATATGTATGAAAAGGTACGTAATGTAACCATTCCAACCAAGACGGAAATTCACTTGGGACCAACATGAATCCTTGCAAGAGCATGAACATACCATACACCCCA
>Ga0115005_10004503_pt1 | contig 11023 bp, 7 predicted proteins | sample ArcOceMetagenome_FD_87163 | JGI IMG/M metagenome (GOLD analysis project Ga0115005, IMG submission 87163) | Marine eukaryotic phytoplankton communities from Arctic Ocean - Arctic Ocean - Greenland ARC118M Metagenome | ecosystem: Environmental > Aquatic > Marine > Oceanic | place: Arctic Ocean...
AATGGTAATGGTAATGGTAATGATACGGGTGGGAGTGATCTATCAGGTGGTGATAGTGGCTTAAGTTTTGATTCTGAATCGAGCAGTGAGGAATGTGTGGATTCTTTCCAATCCTGTATAGATGAGGAGGAGGAGGAGGAAAGGGAGGAGGTATTTGTATCTCATGCTTCGAACATTGCAAGTGAAAACAATAATGGGAATGAGGTTCAATGCAACAACGAGGGAGACACTGAATTGTCAAATGATGTTTGCGCAAATGCAAGTCCAGAGTTGGAAGAAAGCATAGAAAGTAATGACGTTCATCCCGTCAACTCTATACCTCAGAGCCATACCCCTCCTCCCAATGAAAAACATGGAACTGCGAATATCACACAGAGTCCAATGGCAATGGCTGAGAATGAATCACCCAAGTCTGCAACGACACCTCGTCCCAGTACATTGACTTCTAATGACAATGAAGAACTGACTCCAAACTCACGGAGTTCGACCCCCACTACAGAAGATGCACAGGAGACAGTGACTCCAGCCAAGTCTATCATGAAAATTCGAAAAGGATTGACACCAAAGTTAAAAGCCCTTCGATCGAAAATGATACGTGAAAGTTTGGGAGGCAATGCAGGGATTGATATTGAACAAAATAGTCCTGTCACATCAGGAAACGGAAACGGCATGAGTACACGCACTGCGTCGATACATAAATCGACTCCACTTCAAACTCAGAATGGTGACGAGATGAGTCTTACGCCGGCACTGAAAGACCTACGTTCCAAGCTATATAGTGATACACCGGGCGAAGACAAAATCAGTGATCACCATTTCGGTTCGAATAGTAGTTACAATAGCCCAATTGAAAATAATGAAGTAATGGGCAATGCCGACGCAAAGACACCAAGTCCAAATTATGCAGAGAATGCATGGTCAATGCCAGGAGCAAGAAGTGAGAGTGATATTACGCCTTCTGCACTAAATCACAGTGATGACCGATTAAGTTTGACACCAGCTCTCAAAGCTTTCCGTATGAAAATGTTGAATTCCACTTTATCCCCATTGGATAGTACTCCGAGCAGTCAAGAAAGTTCAACCCCGGCATCCCGACCGTCCATGTCAACGGTAGCGACACCGGGAAGTGGTAGAAATACTCGTAGAGTTTTTTTTGAAGAAGATAACTCATATCTCGGTCAACCAAAGGATCTGAGCAGTGCAAAGAAAAAATTGAATGCGCAATCTTCAGCTTTACTGGGGAGTTTGCGGGGGGCAGCTTATAAACGGGTGATTAGTATCACGAAATCACGAGATTCTTTAGCAGCAAAGGAAAGTAAACACTTTGAAAAACACGATGACGAGACAGAAGATGAGACAGAGAGCTCTTTGAATGACTGTAAAACGGCTATGGATGACAATAATCGTGCCAGGCAATCATGCAATCAACTGCCTGAAAAATCATCGATGCAATCAACAACATGTCCTCCGTCACTATACCTTCCAAGAGGTCAGACTGGGGTGCCTATAATCAAGAAAAGGCCAGCTACTGTTCCAATTTCTCCCAAACTCGGGGCAAGAAGAGAGAAGTCCTCTTCTCTTTCGAGTGTCAGGATCGGAAGAAAACATGTAGAAGGCTCTGCTAATACACCATCAATTGCAAACACTGGTTCGGGGTCAAAGCAACGAAACGTTTCAAAGATAAAGCGAATGCCTCTGACAATTCCGAAATCGCCCCTCCTCGGTGCAAGAAGAGAAATCGAAAGGAGAAATACAAATAATTTAGAAGGCAATGCCTCAGGGAATAGAGTCAAGTTGTCGTCTGCACCATCTCCTACAATTAAGTCTGATAGCCCACTTGGCCTTGGGTTTTTGTCGAGAGACAACGATCGAGCCGACAATCTTGGGGAAGAGAATGTGAAACCTTTTACGCTACACAGCTCAATTAGAGCAAAAGAGCGAGCGCATTTTGAATCTTGTCGACTCGAGAATGAAAAGTTGCGAACAGAAGAAATCAACAGGGAACGCAGCAGGATTTTAAAAGACAAGTATAGTGAATTGGGGCGATTGAGAGAAAAACTCCGGTAAAATAATGTGTTCGTTTTGTCAATTTTACATGAAATTTATTCAAATTTTAAGAGGTATGATCTTGGTAGGATACTGTTTAGGAATCCAGGATCTTTGTGCCCGATGTAGTTCGACACCATGCCAATATAGCTCCATATCCAATTGATTCTTTCCAACGATGATTTGATATAGTGTACTATTTTGTCGAATCCGATGGCCAACCTTGTGATAGATGGCAAAATTTCTATTAAACTCACCCTTCATATTTTTCCTCCTGCATTTCTTCAATATTCGCGATCCTTCACTTCTCCAGAAGAAGTAATCTTCAAAAAGTTCAATTGACCCGTAAATATTGTCGTGTACACCAATGATGTATTTAGTTCTGAGTAGTTCCTTGGCTGATTGCAAATATGGATCTGTAAGTGGCTCATCAAATTTTCCTGCTACAAAAGCTGTGAACCAATTCGTCTGATAGTGTTCCGATTCAATGAACTCCTCCAATGACATTTCCCTTAGTGCATCTTCTGATGCACTTTGGATGAACGTATAATACTCTGCTATTGTGCGATCGACTGGGTTCCTAATCATTGTGAATAACCTGGCCTTATGCTCAGGACTAAATAGATTTTCGCCAGCAAAATAAAAGCTCGGAGTGAAGACTGCATCTAACCCTATCTCGGCGCTTTTGGGAATCAAATTCTTTTCTCGTGCATTCATTATGCCACCTTCTCCTGATAGGTCTACAGTAACATAAGTCTGAATCGGATCATTCTCTATGGTAAAGGTTGTCAGCTGTCAAAGTAAAATTGTTTGAAGCAAGAAAGTAGTAGTGAATAATTGTTTCCTTGATCGACACGATAGATATGTGAGGTACACGTATGTGAATGAAAAAGAACCTACACGTACCGAATCTTGGAGTGAACTTGGCACTGACTGTGTGGCGCCTGCAATAATCAATCCGTGGCATTTTGACAGAACAATTTCCACTATGCTTGATCCATCATTATGTTGAACAAAGAAAGGAGTCTCGCCGTCACTAAATGCAGGTCCTCTCACATCAACACAATTATTGTAGACTTGTGGAATGGAAACAACATCACTAATCTCCAACGGAATATCGAACACATTTTCTCTTGGTTTTTCAAGGAAAGATTCTTCGTCATCATAATGGAACGCGGATCCATGCTCTTCAATATCGTGCATGACCATTGAGTCTGGCCTTACGAGAACTATGTAATAGAGCACTGCGATGAACCAACACGCAATTATTGAATATTTGCAAATCTTCTTGACTTTTTCATTCACCTGATCTTTCTTTCTTTGTTCCGATCCGCCGAGGACATCATTTACAATCTCATCGTCAATTGCAAGGCCATAGGAAATATCATCATCGTCTTCAACATCAGCATTATAATCTGAATAGCTGTCAGCATCCCTGGTGTCAGCTAATCTTTGCGTAGTGAGCTTTTCGTTTTCCATTGCGCTGATGTACTCAGGTGCCACGGTCTGTAGGTCAACGTCCATGCACGCATCTTCGAGATCTTCCTCGCTTATAACAAACCTTGCCTCGTTTTCCTTTGAAACAAAATCAATTTTATCCTGGCTCATTTTTGTTGTTGAGAGAATTCGAGAAGAAAAGAGGCTACAGGGTATGATGTGTGATTTTCTCGGGCGTCAAACGCAAACTATTAGGCGTAGGGGTGACGGCAGCTAAGCTAGTTACAATACTGTTTGTTTTAGCTCGGGCGTCAAACGCAAACTACAGTATTAGGCTGAGGGGTGGTGGTGGCGGCAGCTAATAAGCTAGTTTGTTTTAGAATCAATCAAGAACCCCGAAAAAGAAAATGTCCGAAACGTGATTTGAGGTCTTTTTGGTTAGTTTACGGTTATAGACATTCCCAATACTATTAAATACAGATATGATACTAATATAACTAATAACTAGTATGATAGGAACAGTGTATGTACCGGCCGGTACCGTACCGTAGGAACCTTTTCCATTTGGAGAAGTACTTGTACCACTACGAGAGTAAGTAGTGCCAATTATTCTTAAACCTGCTGGCACTACTAATCCAAATAGAAGCAGCGCAACAATTTTCTTCCGGTCCGGCCGAACACCAGGGATGATGTCGACATTCAACAAAGAACATAAAATCATCCTAAACTCACAAATTATTAGTGAACCCATTAATCAGATTTGTTTGTTCCAAGTTCCAAACCTTAAAAATCATTTCTGACAAGCTTCTAGACTCGACTCACTCGTTTCAAATTATCTGTGTAGATATGGTATTGACCTCGGATTTTGAATTTTGAAAGTCTGTCTGGCTCTCATCGCGCATTTTTTCTCAACCAGTCGAAAACAAAAACTCATCACGAACAGGATGCGACGCATACCGACCGGTAGAGCTGACTACAATACTAACCAAAGAACACTCATATCAATACAGAACACTCAATAACAAAAGCTTTCTTTACAAACTCACCTGCTTGCATGCATAGACCAAACAAACTACTTTTTAAATGCAATCACGTTCAGCCCTCACCCGATCATATCCGAGAACGCGCCGTTGTTCCGAGATCAACACTTCTCTGCGATTAGGCAGGAGATTAGAATCGGCCAATAGATGCAGACTATTCAATACTAATTCAGGCAGCAGCCGTAATCAACATGTGAATCAAATACAGAAATGGAAAAAACGGCTGGACCGACAACATTGGCAGGCAACTGATCAAATAAGATATGTGCATAGTTCATTGATGTCAATGACACCACCTTCAGCAGCAGCTTCTCCTGTATCAGCGTCAATGACTGAACATGAACATGAAAAGCGCAGTGTAATTGAATTCACTGATGAAGATATTCAATCATTTTCAAACGCAAGTATGCAGAAGTTACTGGAAGAAGAATTACGTACATTTGAGAATATAAAGGAGCAAACTACGATTCACACCAGTACAAATTTACGTGATGATCTGGAGTCTGAAGCAACGTCTTCTGAATTGGAAAACCAAATAGACGCGAATCCCAGCATGATTCAATTACTGCAGAATTTTGATCCTCAAACCCCCCCGCCACCAGAAGCATCGCTGGAAGAAATTCAATTGTGGTTAGAGTGCTCGGCCCAGCAAGAATCAGTCGATAAATACGAGAGTATGCTCGAAAGTGCCCGAGATAGGGAAGATTTTACCGCCATGTCAGTGGTGCAACGACAATTGCTACAATGGTATCAACCAATGTGCCAGAGAATTATTGCAGAGCAAGAAGCTTTCTTTTCAAAAAAGAAAAAGAAGGGCGCAAACAAATATGGTCCGTTTTTGTGTACTCTCCAACCTGAGAAATTAGCAATTATTACAACGCATGAGGCCACGATGCATGCATTACAAATGGGTGGCAACAATGCTACTTTGATGAAAATGGCATTAATGATTGGTGATGCCATCGAGGCGGAAGTCAATGTACAACGGCTGCTCCGGCAGCGCATGGAAAAGAAACCAGATTATGGGGCGAAGAAAGAGACGGTTGAGGAAGCAGTAGAAAAGGCGGAAGAAGTCAAAGAAGATGAATTTCATGAAATAAAACAGAAGAAAGGGATGGACTGGATGTACGGTCCATCGCACTTGCAACGGTTTGTTGAGGATTTGAATAGATCTGATCCTGGAAGGAAAGGAAAGGTCCGTATTGCAAGAGCGAATCGACGAGCAATGAAATTGCTGGAAAGTGCAGAAGCCTGGTCAACCGCGGATAAGGTAGTACTAGGGGCAGTATTGGTTCAAATGCTACTTGAGGAGGCCAAGGTTTCTTTTCCAGGGAAATCACCGATGCCAGCCTTTAAATACGAAAAGAATTGGGTCAGTGACAAGAAATTAGTTGGTCATATCAACTTGAATGAAGATTTCTACAAAATGGTCGTGGAAGATAAATTTACCTCTCTTGATGCATATACAACCAGGCATAAGCCAATGGTGATACCACCAAAGGAATGGGTGGGACTCAATGAAGGAGGATATTCATTGCTCCAAACAGAATTTATGAGAGCACATGGCTGTCAAGTTCAAAAGGTAAGATGGTGGTTTTGAGTTTACGAATATATAAATCTATTTTGGAATCTTTCTCACGGAACACGATATAGGGCGCACTCGAGGAAGCGGATTTAAGTACAGTAATGGATGGATTGAATGTTCTTGGTAGAGTACCTTGGGTAATTAACAAAGAAATTCTTAAGGTAGCACAAAAATGTTGGGATGATGATATTGCTTTGGGTGATATACCTTCTCGGACTGACTTTGAACTCCCACCAACACCCCTTCGGCCTGAGGGAGAAGATATTGATTATAAATCACAAGAAGGTGAATTTCAGCGATATCGTGAAGCCTTGTCAAAATACAGGCGTATACACCAAAAGAATATGGATTTGAGGTCTCTTCGATGCTCGGCTTTATTGAAATTGAATCAAGCGGAGCAATTTCAGGGTTTTGAGAAATTATACTTCCCTTATAACGTAGATTTCAGAGGCCGAGCATATCCTGTGCCACCCCATCTCTCGAATATTGGATCAGATTTATGCCGGGGTATGCTCACATTTGCCGAAGCGAAACCTTTAGGTCCGAAAGGTTTATATTGGATGAAAGTGCACCTTGCCAACTTGGCTGGTAACGACAAAATTACATTTGATCAACGAGCAGAGTTCACCGATACAAATATGGATAATGTGCGTGCTTCTGTAGATGATCCATTTGGAGAAAATCGTTGGTGGATGACTTTGGAAGACCCATTCCAAGCCCTCGCTACATGTCATGAGATAGTGAAAGCCATTGAGTCTGGTGATCCAGAGTCTTATCAGAGCTCTCTTCCTATACACATGGATGGATCTTGCAACGGTCTGCAGCATTATGCAGCTTTGGGCAGAGATAGAGTGGGAGGAAAAGCTGTAAACTTGTGTGCTTATGATCAACCACAGGATGTTTATAGTGGAGTAATGGAAGAAGTGATCAAACGTGTTGCAGAAGAAGCAAATAGAATGCATGATATCGATGAATCTAAAGATGACCTCACAAAGGCGGAGAGAGAAGCGATTGCAAACAATCGGGCTGCTAAGCTTACAAATGGACTCATTGATAGAGGTGTAGTCAAGCGTACAGGTGAGTGGCAACAGTAAGAATCAAGATTGGTGAATCTGAGAAGTTTGTGCCTAACAATCTACTTTCTTGTATCATAGTAATGACATCTGTGTATGGCGTGACTTTTATCGGCGCAAAGAAGCAAATACAAGAGAAGATCGAAGAGAAGGTATGTATGCATGCGTGTTTGTCTACGACGGTGATCTAATTCATCACACCATCTCACATTCCCATTAATTTATAGTTGGAGGCGAAGGGCTATGACGTTGACGAAATGGATAACGAAATTTATGCTGCATGTGGCTACCTTGCTCGCATAACAATGGATGTTATGGGAGATCTTTTTACAGGTGCACGTCAAACAATGAATTGGCTAGCAACATGTGCTCGTCTGATCTCATCTCAGGAGCAACCGGTTGCATGGATTTCGCCAATTGGAGTACCAGCTGTACAGCCCTACCGGCAGAAACAACCCTACACTGTCGTCACTTTGCTACAAACCGTCGTACTAATCAACAACAACGCGAATCTTCCCATTCATAAAATGAGACAAGCCTCTGCATTCCCACCGAATTACGTCCATTCCCTAGATTCTTCTCACATGTTGTTGACAGGACTCGAAATGGATAGACGCGGTCTAACATTCTCAGCTGTCCACGATTCATTCTGGACCCATGCCTGCGATATCGACGAAATGAACGAGTGTTTAAGAGAATGTTTTGTAGATTTATACGCAAGGCCATTGTTGGAAGAATTAAAGCAAACGTGGGAACTTCAATATCCTGCATTAGAATTCCCCGACTTGCCCGAGAGAGGGGATTTGGATCTTGATGAAGTCAAAGAAGCCAAGTATTTTTTTCAATGATTTTCTGAAGGAAACGGGTAAGATTTAGCTTATAGTCTGAGTTTACATGTTCGAATGATGAAATAAGGAAAAATATAAGTAAATAAAGCGCCTGTCGTTTCAGCATTCTGTGATCATTTTCCTCTTGTTCCATGCGTAGTCGATTTGTTGAGATAGGTCACCAATCTTTTGTAGCACACTGATTTCATTGTAACCTTGGAAACAAACCATTTGCATGAAAAAATGCATTTCGACTTATTTGGACAATTGCTCCGCAAAAAAACGCCGCTTTTCGTTTCTCTTTGTGACACGAAAGTTGAGGACCAATATTACAACCGCACGAGAGAAAGGGACGGTAAAGAACAATCTGGCATAAAACTTTAGCATGGACAACACAGTGCTCGCAGCCCCAAATAATGCCACGTTTTTTATCTCCAATATTCCGCCTTTCTCGATGGACTTCCACAACATCAGGATACCGATGTAGTTCAAAATGTTTAGAATGCAGCATTGTCCAAATTGCTTCCGACTTAATTTCGTCAAAACGTGGCGCTGCTCCATTAAATACGTTGGGATGGTGAAATTTCTTTCTGATAAAAGATGATTGTCTGATACGAAAAGAAACGAGCCCCACGATGGATCTTCTTCCTGTTCATTGTTGATGGGAAGTCTAACATCCACGTTGCCCGAGACTGCTTCGGATATCAGTTCAGGAAACACAAAATGCGCATTGGAAGAATCTCGCTGTACCTTTGCTCCGGTACGTGTACACGTAGGGACACCATTGAAATGAGAAACAATGTTTAAGCATTCAGATCTACCACCAGCATCGGTGGATAGTAACAAAGAACCATCGCCAAAAGATTTCGTAGGAGGCGGGTAGTTTGTGTATGGCAGTAACTGTGTGAGAGTAATCCCATCAGCCTCACTCTGCGATGATGACGAGGATAACGATACGATAGCCATCTCACGAATCTTCCATTTATCAAATTCACTGGGCCCCGGTTGAAATGGGGTCGGCCCGAACAAAAATTCGACCGCAATCGATAAAATCCCTCGCTGACCAACATCTTGATCGTACAAAGATGATTTCTGCGTCCTTGTTTCTTGCAAATCATGCCCCCAAGTCCCCTGGTTCAACACAGTTCCTGCGCTACTAGAATTCCCTTCCGTACGATCATGCCACCCCCTTCTTCGGCGTTGACGCTGACGGTCCCTCAAATGTCTCGCATTCATCCAAAACCAAATAGACCTCGGACTTCCCATCAAAACACCCAACCCCAATGCCAACGTATGCGCAATCTCCCGCAAAAAAGGATCCTGTCCCTGATCAAGACCCTGACCAAAAATCGCATAACACCAGAGCAATTGCCGAAACGTAAAAAACATGGATCGGACTTGATTCATGAGGCGCTGGTTGTGCCGCCCCCCCATGCCGCCCCCTCCTCCCCTAGACAAACCAATGATCAGAGCTACCGTGGCGCAAATTCCACCGAGGAGGAGAATGGCGAGCGAAATGATAAGTCCGAACGCCACCACCACCTTTATGATTTTGATGGCGAGATGCAAGATGTTGCTCAAGACTTTTTGGATGTCTTCTTTTCTCCGTGACGATTGCGCCTTTTGTTCAAAATCTGGAGGGAATTGGAACACCATTGTTGTGGTTGTGATTTCGATGTCATTGGTCTGCTCTGTGCGTGTAGGCACCCCCACAGTTTCAAATGTAAATGTAGCGGTCGAACCAACGGCTCGAAGAAGACCGCATAGTTCAGCGGAAGCGTCTTCGATGCTAATGCCTAATTCCGATGCTAGACGAGCGGGTTTTATCTTCAAATCTCGGCAGCTCTTCACAGCCTCGAGGACTCTTATGTCAAGAGGCGGCGAGTTTAGGAGATTTTGCTCTTGGATTTCATCAGTTACTTCCATTGATTGTATCATATCTGATGGATGATTATTATTAGTGGATGAAACTTACGTGTGTCTTATCTTGTGTCAGTGTTCAAGTAAAGACAATATTATTACGCTGTTTTTTTACCCGCGAATGCAAACTCATCTCGCTTGCTTTTATTGCACGGTCGAGCTTGCTTTAAGCAGCTTGCAGCAGTCAGACAGACAGATAGAGCACATTAGCACATTCATTACTTACCAAACCATGGCAGAGTCTTCCCTCACAACACTCATTGGTGATGAGATTCAAGGGGATAATAAATGGTTAGCTTTTGTGGATGGAAAGAACGGATTTTGTACGGCATTCCCTTCCATGCTCGCCGTGTCGTCAAACTCAATCCACTCGACAAATCCTTGACGGAGATCGGACCTGATCTTCGTGAGGGTGGATACAAGTGGAAGTGTGGTGTGCGAGCCAACACTGGCAGCATCTACTGTGCACCTCACTGCGCCGATCACATACTCAAAATAAATACCAATGATGGTACAGTGGAAACACTCGATGATATTGAACTGCCGGAGACCGGTGGTGGCTTGTGGGAATCAGGGGCTCTTGCTTCAGACAATTCCATTTACTATATGCCCTACTTCGCCCGTCGCATAATGAAGTTAAATCCTGGCAATGACTCACTCTCCAGTCTCGGGGATGATCTAGGAGAAGATGAAGGCAACTACAGTGGAACGGTGGTCGGAAATGATGATTTCGTGTACGGCATACCTGATTGTGCCACACGCATTGTCGAATATAATTCAGCCACTACAGACACAACTACTGTAGGGAGGGCAGCCTCGGAAGGTTTCTTTTGTGGTGGGAATGGTGTATTGGCTGGTGATGGTGACATTTACTCTGTGAATCATTCTGGTCAAGTATTAAAGGTTGATACTACCAACGGCAACTATACCTGGATTGGGGATAAAATCGCTGAGTTTGTGGGACAGGGATGGGATGACCCTATTATTGGAGTTGATAAGTGTATCTATTGGCCTCCATACAATGCCAACCGTGTACTCAAATTTGACCCTGAGACACAACAATTGCCATCGCTTGTGGGGGATGACCTCGGTGAA
>Ga0115005_10004504_pt1 | contig 11022 bp, 7 predicted proteins | sample ArcOceMetagenome_FD_87163 | JGI IMG/M metagenome (GOLD analysis project Ga0115005, IMG submission 87163) | Marine eukaryotic phytoplankton communities from Arctic Ocean - Arctic Ocean - Greenland ARC118M Metagenome | ecosystem: Environmental > Aquatic > Marine > Oceanic | place: Arctic Ocean...
GAAGTTATGATATTGGGTGACGTGAGGATTGGGGGCTGACGGCGATCAACAATGCTGCATTGTTCAACGTCGAGCGTTATCATCATTAATATGTACCCCAAGAAATCTGGACTGCCCGGTACAATTCTTGTGATCATGTGCAAGCGCAAGCAAGCCATGCTTGCATGCATGCTTTTCTGGACACAATTTTGGCGCGACGAACGGAGCGCACCCGCGCACCCAAATGAAAAAAGCTCACAATTTTAGGTGACGGAGTGATGTCACAGTCAGTCACGCAAAACGTTGCTCTGCAACGACAACGAACTTGAAACTCCCTACACCTACCACCAGCCATCCAGCGCAGCCACACAAGCTCGCAAGTTGTTGCAAGCCACAGTCGAGTTTTTAATTAAGTACTTGTACATACGAAGGACGAGAGATCAACTCCAGGCCGGCAGACAGAACAGGCTGAAGTCCAAAACCCACGAGGAGAAGTTCACGAAATCCTTTTGTTTACACTTGACGTGCAGTTGTCGCCAAGAAGAACGCATTTCTTCACACATGAAAAAGCCGGCATTTGTTAACAGAACAAATTCTCGCGCGTACCGTTATTGCAGTGATAAGAAGAGCAGCTCGCTATCTTTCACACTTTTTCTCCTAGTCCAGTTAATACTAATTTCCTTGAATATGAGTGTTGCCGCCACAAGAACGTTTTTTGTGCAGGCAAAACATTTCCAACCCAGTTTTGCAACGGGCAGAAGATTGGCAGCATTTTCGACCTTTCCAGGACGTGGTACCAAGAATGGCAGGCACGGTACGGAATTAATTACACGCCGTGAGCGTTACTTCGCCCCAGACTTTGTCTCTATGCATCGTTCTGCATTCTCGACTAAGAGCAGGTTTTCAACATCTACACGTAGTGTGAAAGGCAAAACAAACGAGAATGCAGAAAAAGACACTGCCCCAAAATACATTGATGAGGACATTGCAGACCATGCATCATATGCGATACCCGCATTCAAGAAGGGCGATGATATGCTCACTGATATTCCAAAGGGGACTCGTATTTTAAGTTTTGGAGATGTTCATGGAGATATTCTCGCGCTTTACAAATTCTTACAAGCAGCTCAGATATTGGACCCGAAATCTACGATTACGAACCCAATTTGGAATGGCGGAGATACAATTCTGGTTCAGTGTGGTGACATTCTTGACCGAGGAGCAGAAGAATTGTTCTGTTTGAGATATTTGTCTTCTCTTGCTAGGCAAGCCCCAGCCCAGGGAGGGAGAGTGATTTTACTGCACGGAAATCATGAAGCTCTAAATGCCAATGGGCTCTTTCAATATGCAGATCCAAAGGGAAATGAAGAGATAGAGGTGGTTCTAGGTAAGAAGATGGACAATAACAAAAGTGAAGGCACTCCGAGGTGGCGTATTCAGTACGCTGGGAATCAAGCATCCAGATGGGCTGCATTTGAACCGAATGGATGGCTCGCCGAAGCATTGTACAGCAACATGAGTGTTGCTGCAGTTGTTGGTAAAACTGTTTTTGTTCATGCTGGTCTGACTAAGGATCATATTTCGAAATTTGGTGGTATTGAAATGATGAATACGGAAGCGAGAGAATGGTTTGTATCTGATTATCCTGATGAATTGAAAAACGACGATGGGTACAAATTTCAAACCGTTCAGGAGGTAATCGACAACGCCAATTTAAGGGCAAAGACAGCATCCAAGACTATGCCGGGGTGTCTTGGAGGAGGAATTGGAGCTGCTTCTCCAGTATGGATGAGAGAATACAGCTCTCCCGCTGATGCTGTTCCAAAAGCTCCCATGGCGCAAAAAATGATTGACGACTGCTTGGGTTCAATAGGTCACGGTGTTCAGCGAATGGTGATGGGTCACACCCCGCAGAGTCAGATCAATGCCGCCTTAAAAGGAAAGGCCTGGCGAATTGATGTTGGCGCCTCCAAGGGTGTCATGAATGGCGCCCCAGAAGTATTAGAAATAATACATGAGGGCGGTGAAAACGGTGAAGACATCATCAATATTTTGACCGTGGATGGTGATCGCATTCCAGGATCAGAAAGACAGAGCATTGAGTTTCCATTCTAGATAAAAACAGTGAATGTCTGAACACACAACTTTATCAGGATAGGAACAATGCATAATGGAGTTCATGGGGGTTTTCAACGATCATATTTGTTTTAACAAAATCAATTTTATAATATTTACTGATCACGTGCTTCATTTTCAAATGACTATGTACGAATGAAGAGCCATTCGTAAAAGATGAACACCTGATCGCACTGATTCAGAGGAATCTAGATTCAAAGATCCAACACATTAAACCGTCTTGCATACCTCATTCCACTTGTTGAGCCAATCATTGACAACCAAAGCCCGTTCTTTTGCTAATCCAGTGATACCTTGCAAATGTGAGGTATCTCCGCCAACCATGGCATCGTGGCTGAAATGGACCGTTCTTTTTCCAGACGTTACCTGACAGTCACTCTCTTGCCAGTCTCGTCCTATCAAAGCTTTCCTGCCATCCACCACAGCATCATGCCACTTATACACATCGCCTGAGTATCGGAGATCCATCCTGCATGCGTGATTCAAGATTACGAGAAGACTGTGAGTGGTGAAGAGCAAACATTGTCAAAGAAAGCAGAACATAGAAAGCAAGCAACGCTCATGAAACCTCAAGGACTGGGCTAGAGAGTTCTTCCCTTGTCAATGAACAACATAACACTCACAAAGCGAACATATCAGTCCAGTGTTTCTCATTTCTGGCATGACCAATTCCGTTTTCTAAAATACGGAATGCCATTCTAGTCCACTCTTCAGAACGACCTGACATCATGCAAGGAATCCCTGCTCCATTTGAACCAGGAACAATACTGTAAACGGTAAAATCACCATTCTCGGGGATCTCTTGCGGCTGCGGTTGGTTTGTGCCGGATGCATAGCCCAATGGAAATACATCATAATCAGTCATCCACCCACCGCCAGCACTTGCCATGGCCAGCCATCTTAAAAAACAAAGCTCGTTGTACCTCCTGTTTTTTCCCTGTCCACTCCTGCCGTTCATAGGTACATCTTGCAATCTGTCAAGATATTCTTGATATCTAGGATGCTGCTCAGCATGAAAGAGAGATAATACTTTTGGTTCCCAACCCGCGGCCGACCACTTTTCCTTCCACGTATCGATTAAGAGCTTATCACTCTCATCATCCATTCCAGTTGACCTCTTCTCAGAATCTATCCTGTGATAAAATGTGAACATGATGGGCCGAGTGGTTCCAGTCTCAGAACCATCTCGCGCCACTATGGGATTGTCATCAGCTGCTTCGTAGGGATTACCAGAAAAAGAACCATCGATGCGGACTAAAGGCGCCATTTCGAATGCCGGCTTGTTGTCCACGTTGGTGGAAGTGCCCCTACTAGCTCTGATTGTGTTGTTCATCTCATTTCTGCCTCCACATAGAAGTATGAATACGATTGTGACACCGCACATGATAAGGAAGGGGTGCATTCTCGTTGCCATCTTTAGTAGTATTCATTAAGAGGGGGGGGAGTGGCAGTAACAAGCTTCTATTAGTAGATAGTACTAATTTGATATTGCGTGGAGACCTGATTTAAAAAAAAAAACTTTTTCCATTTCTCGGCATTATATGACCAAGAAGAGCCAAGAAGTCCCCACCCAAGCTTCTACCACTCTAGTAAAAGATACTAAAGTCACAATAATCAAGCAATAATCCGAATTTTTGTACAGTAATGTCCAAATTTATATAATTCAATTTCAATATCACATTGAACAGATCAATTCTTTGTGCATTTGAAACAAATACAATCAATTCTTTGTTCAGACCACGCTCAACTCTCAAAATGGTAGCAATCACGAAGGAAATTCCCTCGGGTACGACAAGATATTCAGCTCTTTCCTCATCTGACACTACTACTGTCGTTCAGATCATTCAATACCTCAAGCCACTTTCGTATGTTGCTCTCGGTTTCGTATTTTGTTCCGCCATTCTTAATGGCCACAGCCAAGAGAACTCGATTAGAGGAAGCTCTCTTACTAGCGTACATATGAAGAACGTGTCAGATATTCCGTACATTCATGTAAACATCAACTTCCCAGACCAAAATGCTGGCAAAATGATGGAAGGGAATCTTCCCACCGTCGACGTTACACGCCCGGGATTGGGAGAGAGTACCAATGTCCCTGTCAACGTCAATGCGAACATGAATGAATCATCCCCAGAAGATTATCAGGAAAATGTTGCTGATGGCTTGATGGCAGCAGTTGATAGCTCGATGGCTGAAGGGGGCGGCCAGATGCAGGAGTTTGGAGCTACTCCAGCACAACAGGATGCTAACAGGAATCCAATTGTCACCAGTCCTGATCCGATGGCTGCCGCTCCAATGGGTCAATATTCCAATGGAAACAGCTTGATGACCATGAATGGAGCAACTGAGATCACTTCAACGCAACAAGATGCTACATCGATGGCAAATCAGATCCGTGCAGGAAATGTGTTGACAGATGAAAACGGAAACGCAGTCATGTCCAACCAGGTATCCATGGGAGTTGCTCCTATGCAGACATCGAGCCAGGTGCCTATGAGTACTACAGGAGCTACCACGATGCAAGACCCAAATCAAATGCAATCACCACCAATGATGATGCAAGGCCAGGATATGCAACCTGGTACAACCACTCCTGCTATGCAAGACCCAAGTCAAATGCAATCACCACCAATGATGATGCAAGGCCAGGAGATGCAACCTGTTACAACCACTCCCGCTATGCAAGACCCAAGTCAAGTACAACCATCAACGATGATGCAGCAGGGGCAGATGCAAACCGGTACTACCACTCCTTTGCAAGACCCGAATCAAGTACAACCATCAACGATGATGCAAAACAATCAAATGACGGCAGGAGTCGCTCCTATGCAACCCGCTGGTGGGCAGATGCAACAAATGCCAATGATGTCAACAAGCACAGGCCAAATGCAGCAGACATCAACGCCAATGATGCAAGGTGCTGCTGGTATTGATGTATTAATTAGTCAGGACCAGACCGCACCGCTGCCTATAATTTATACATTCTACGAACGGATTGATCCTGAAGAGAGGTCAACGGGGATGGATGATAAAAGTGACAACGAGTTACTCTCGGTGTGGGAGGAACGCTGGACTGCTGCTGGTTGGGAACCGCGAGTGTTAACCCTAGAAGATGCAAAGAAACATCCTCAGTTTGAAGAGTATAGCGCGAAACTAAAGCATATTCCAATGGGTGGAAAAAGTGGCAAAGGAAATAACCGTGTTTATAACGAGCTTTGTTTCCTTAGGTGGTTGGCCATGTCCGCTGTCGGAGGTGGCACGATGAGTGACTATGACTTGTTCCCATTGGGACCTTATGGGACAGGTACAAATACCCCCCCAGCACCAGAAATTCCTGATGGAGGAAGCTTCACGGTATACAGCATCGCAAAAGATTCGAAAGGAGCAGGTATTCCATGCCTCATGTCTGGGAGTTCAAATGAATGGACACGTATGGCTTTCAGCATTGTTGAAAATGGAGTGCAACAAAAGGATTCTGAAGAGACGCATTGGACTGACATGTTTGCATTAATGGATCTTCGATTTGATAACGTGTACAAGGTTCAAGATGAGGTTATTGATGGACAATATGTCTTGAATGGTAGAGAGTGGGAACTTAATGACTGTCAAATTACCACTGGAAAGCGTGCTGTGCACTTTTCTCATGCTGCAATAGAGGAGGGAGACGCAGCATACATCAAGGGTGGCAAAATTTCGGTCAGTGATCGTCCAGGTGTGATTGCACACTGGTTAGATGTGTGGAATAACGTTTGTCTTGCTCTAAATTGAATAAAATACATGATAGATATATACACTAAGAGATGAAATATTACCCAATTCAAAAAGCGTGCTTTTAAAAAGTTGAATTAAAACCATCGAATGATATACGTTCAGATCTTATGGTAACACCTCCTGGATTTCGATCATTTTGTTTTTAATGTTTGCAGATCTTTCGTCACTCGAACGATTCCCAGTCATCGTTATGGTAGTACTCGGCCAGTAATCTATAGATGTAACTAGGTTGGAAAGCGCCAATATTCGTGACATATAAATTGATCAAATTTGGTGGAATATAATCATGTACAGGATTCACAAACTCCACCTTCGCCATTACCTGATCACTTAACTCTGCATAATCAATCACACTGGAGGGTGAAACCAAGTCCTGAAGTGTATCTTGTCCCTCATGAGGATACATTGGGCACAACTTAAACATACCCGTCAAACAAACTAATGGCACAGAGTTATGTGCTGCAGCCAATGCCACCATATGCGACCCACTCGGTGCAATAAGACCCCCATTTGCCAATACGGCATGAGCAGGCAGCAACACTTTGTTTACTCTCGCCATAATCGCAAACGCGGCAGAATCATGAATGACAGTAGTGTCGATTCCAGCTTCTGCTAGGGATTTCGCCATCCTGTGTCCGCCAAAATGGGGTGCACCTTCACAGACGATTACTTGGAATTTCCGTTTTTTGGCGGTTGCTTTGAGGAAGGATTCTACGGTTTTACTTCTAGAATATGTGAGAATGACTTCACCAGCGTGAATGTGGGCATATCCTTGATCATCAATATTTGTGTGAAGGTCTTCAAGGTCTAGCATGATTTCCTGGATCGCTTCCATGACGGCGGGACGGAAGTGAGGTCGATTGGCATAAAATGATGGAGGAAAGTCGCAATCATTCTCGTTTGAGAGATAATGTAGTGGATCAGAGGATTGATCGACACTACTAAAAGAATCGCTCCGTTTGTTTCTGCCAGTAGAGGAAGTAGAACCTGCTGTTCCAATTTTGCCGCTGGTGTTCAAGTGCTGAGGGTGAGCCCATAACATACTAGAAAGAGACAAGTTTCTAGACAAGCTTGTTCCCTGATTAGGTTGCTTTTTGGGTGCCAATGCAGACCTGTCCTTATACGAACGTTTCAAAGCTTCATCTGAGCCCGAATTTTCATCAATTGGTTCGATAGTTTTAGAATCCACCGAAGCGTCTCTATCTGCCTTAGCTTTTCCCATGGTAGCCTGAGCTTCGTTTGCTTCAGCGGTGTTAACCTCATCCCTGACAGCACACATGACTCTCCTCACAATATTGGCAATCGCAGGTTCCTTAGCACCTCCAGCTGCATGTAATTCTCTACCAATGCCACGAAGGAGAGTCATGAGTTGAGCCGCATTTTGCCATTTGGTATTGCCGATAAGTGTCCGAAGGAGTTCGACAGTTCGGACAGTGACTTGTCTTCGGTCTCTAGAGGCGATGCCTCCGAAATTTTTGGAAAGTTCACCTGTAGATGATCCTTTATTTTGTGTTTTAGAGGATGTCGATAGTCTACCAAGTCGAAGCTCTACTTCAAATTTGTCCAGTAGCGCGATCGCCTTGGGATAGGAGGCAAGCCAAGATCTTACAGTGTAGGGTGTTGACAAACTTGATTGTGAAGACATTTTTTAGAAGACGATACTGGACTGCAATATGATAATTTGTTGGTTGTGGTATTCTTCTTTTCGCTGTTATCCTTTTATTCAGCTGTTTCACAGTTGTATTCACGGACGGAGGTGGCCGCAGAATATGAACGGTGGAGATAAACATAATGGTGAGCGATGAAGCAAATTAACAGTACATACCGCGGTATGAATACCTACACGCCGGTGCGGTACCGGTACATACGAATTAGTTACAAGAAAGTACATAGTTCGCCAGAGTGCCAAAACAAAACCCGCATCCAACCGTATTACGTTGGTAATTCCACAGAGAACAGACACTCGCACATACAGACAGACCGCAGAGAAAGCTGCTGATCTGATGACATTATTTGAACATGAGCAGATGACATATGACAGATGAAACAGATGAGAAGAAAAACTGTCGAGTTCCTCAGAATCGAATCAAGCAATCAATGTGTACGGTATTTGTGTTGATGGATAAAACCCTTGAACTGCAAAGCTTCACAAGAAAGCGCTTTCACAAGTCGTTATATGTATTGAAAAAAATCTATCATAAGGAGAGTGAAGAGGTCAATTTCGACGTTCAAAATTATCCCCGAAAGTGCCAGACCATAATGACGAAAAGAAAAATCATAAATGTTTTACATTCCAATGCACGTACCTTTCCACAAATGAAAATGCTCATCATGGCGATTGCAGTCTCGTGCATAAGTATCAGTAACCTACTAGTGGAAGCTTACAGTGTTGGTGGGGATACAAGTGGCAGTCGAACAAATCTTCAAAATGAGTTATTGCAAAGGGCTAGCAGAGCTAGAACTGCTAAAATTCAACTAGAGACGCCAGTTCGGGAACTCCAGCCTCCATTTCCAGATGGCCTGAATGGTGGACAGATTGTGAATCTCCCTCCTTCTCAACATTATGATCTTCATGAATATGGGAACTCGTTCATACTCCCCCCGAGAGAGATATCTGTTTGGCTCCCTCCAGATTATGAAAAATTCCCTGCAATGAAATTTCCAGTGCTTTATGTTCATGATGGTCAGAATGCGATGGAAGACTCCTCATCTTGGTGTGTGTGTGTACCCCGTAATTCATATCATTGGGTCATTATACTTCAAATGCATGGGTAGACTCACCTTTCTTGTTGTTCTATTTGATAATAGGACTGGCCACTCATGGAGACTTGCTGGAGCGCTGACGAGATTAGCAGAGAGGAAATTGCTTCAGACGACCGAAACTCATTCGCCTCCAATTGTCGTCATGATGCCCTGTGCAGAGGACAGATTTGCGTTTGTGCCAAGGAGGCATTTGGAATATGGAGATATCTCACAAACGTTCGCTCAGGCTCATGCAGACTTTGTGGGTAAGACACTAAAGCCTTTGATTGATTCCATGTTTCGAACCATGCCGGAGAAAGAAAACACTGGTGTTATTGGGTCTAGCCTTGGCGGGCAGGCTTCTCTCTATTTATTGCTGAGGCATCCGGATTTGTTTGGCAAAGCAGCTTGTATGTCGCCAGCTTTTCAACCATCTATTTTAACTTCGGTCGCGACACTCCCATCCTCGACATTGCAGGATAAGAAAATATTCATTGATAACGGTGGAGATGTAGACGACGTCAAAGTGCCATTTGTGGATCCATTTGATCATTTGTCGTCTAATCATTGGTGGAATCCTGGATACTGGTGGTTAGACTCTCAATTGCAGCCTGGGATTGATGCAATGAAATTAGCATTGGACATGAAGAACATAAAATACGAGTACGAAAAATGTGCGGGTGGAAGGCACAACGAACGAGCATGGGCATCGAGGATTCATGTACCTCTTTTATATCTTTTTGGTCGTTCGAATTAGTTTATAATTATATGTGCTATTATACAAGCTACTTTAGGTTGCGTAAATAGAGTCAAGTGAATTGTATAAGGTTTCTGTGCGTTTAAAAAATGCATATTACGATTACGGGTCCTTGGCACAGATTGATCTTTCAGCTTGGATTCCAGAGGCGTTTTGAGGAGAAGCAGCAGACCCAAAATGTGGTGAGTCTTCTTTTCAGCTTGACATTGAGTCTAGTCCTTCTTCAATTCATACAACCGGGCACTGTACAGTAGAAAGCTTTTCTTCTAAATTCTTTTTACGTGAGTCGGCAGGAGCAGCTTCTAATAGCATCGATTTTGTAACACTCCAGCCCCAATCAACAGATTCATTCGTCTTACGGCATAGTTCCGCATACTGTAGTAGTGGGGCTGTTAGCATAGCAATGACAGGAGGGCTAACTGCGTTGCCAATCATATGATGAGCTCGATCTTTGCATAATTTAAAAGTAGATGGGAATCCCTGCAATCTCGCCACTTCTCGACTAGAGAAGCGACGCCATTTATCCCCTTTAGCCGGTATGAATTGGCTGCCTACCATATACTTCATATAGCTTGATTGAATTGTTTTCGCTGGAAGTTTAAGGTTGGAAAGAAACCTTGCCTCAGGGTGTTTATGAGTATAATTCTGGGCTCTCACTTTGCTTAACTGGTTTGGATTGAGAATTAGCTTCTCTAGCTCTTGAGAATCCTTTGGGACTTGAACGATGTCCTCGATACCTCTTTCAAGATCGGGAAGAGTTGGAAATTCAAAATCTTTTTCCTGTTTCAAGTCCCGTCGTATACCAACAAGGAACAGCCGGCATCTTTCTTGTGGTAACAACTTAACAGCATCGATCAGATCGTACATCACCTCATATCCACATTCCCCTAATTCCTGCACGATAAGCTTGAGCGTTTTACCATCATTATTTAAATAAAGTCCACGAACATTTTCAAGGATGAAGATCCGAGGCTGCTTGTGCTTTAATATTCGTACAATCTCACGAAACAAGACCCCTCTCCCTGTTGGATCATCGACACCCAAACGACTTCCGCTGCTTGAGAATGGCTGGCAGGGGAAACCGCCAACCAATAAGTCGTGATCTGGGATTTGTTCACTTTGGATTCTGCAGATATCTCCAGCAGGTTCGTCTCCAAAGTTAACCTTGTAGTTCTTCGTACAAAAGCGATCTAACTCGCTTGAGAAAACACACCTTCCTTCTAACCTATCCAAAGCAACTCGAAAGCCACCCATTCCTGCGAAAAGCTCAATGTAAGTGAAACCCCCTTCACTGGGAGATTGCTCCAAGGACTTGAATTTCCCTAAATTTACAGGAGGAAGTGGTTTCCTTGGACAGCCACCGACGTCATGGCCAGTCTCACCGCAAATTCGACAAACAGCGTCTGGGCACTGTTTCCCACGATGGCGATCTGAGCCACAATGATAACACCCTCCTGCCTTCCGGGATCTCTTCCTTTTGTTTTTATTTGAAGACACATCCTGCATTGTTTTTGTGTAGTGAAGGTATCCTGGAACTCTTGACCAAGCGTAACATTCAGTGAAATGAATTTGTCTTTATGTGCTCTGCCCTACTGTACTCGTATCTGACTAAAAGTAACAAACAGGTACTGGCGGGC
>Ga0115005_10004508_pt1 | contig 11017 bp, 11 predicted proteins | sample ArcOceMetagenome_FD_87163 | JGI IMG/M metagenome (GOLD analysis project Ga0115005, IMG submission 87163) | Marine eukaryotic phytoplankton communities from Arctic Ocean - Arctic Ocean - Greenland ARC118M Metagenome | ecosystem: Environmental > Aquatic > Marine > Oceanic | place: Arctic Ocean...
CGACTGTGATGAAAGATAAAAGGATGACCAGGACAAATATGTTTAGATGTGTACAAGGTACCAGCCGACTCCGTTTTGTATGAGATGTAGTTCTTTCAAAGTGAACTGACTCCATTGCATTTGAAATTTCAACCGTACTTTCAGACGACAATTTGAGTGTCGGAGAAAGCAATTCTCCGAAACTGTGCAAGCCTGATTGATGTGCTAATACGGTATGATACATACTTGCGACTTGGTATGGTGGGTGGGTGCTCGCGGTGGGTGCTCGCTTGGTTGGGTACCGACGCGTTCAAAGCCGGAATAATACCGGTCTTGCGCGAACACTAATTTATTTTTAAAATATTCAAAATGTGCCGGGACTGTGCTTTTCTATGCCACAGTTGGGACAAGTGGGCTCAAGCAACGGCGTTTTAGTTTTTGACATGGTTGGTCTTTGGTGTTCCGGTTATCAAAAATTCAAATAGGAACGTCAAAGAGCACCCATAGCAGAGCAGTTGCAAATACAAACACGCAAGTACATTATTAAGAACACAATTATCGAGCACCTTTTCGGAATAAAATCGATAAGAATCACCAAGGAATCACGGACCGCCTTGATAAAGTTTATTAGAAAGACAGCATACTGATACGATAATAAAGAGATGTGTATACCATGTATGAAGAACATCGATAGTCGGAGCAACTATCTCCTCCTGAAAACGCTGGATCCAATAGTCATCAATGATACATACACTGAAAGCGACGATAACGATACGTCTCCTGAACATGCATCGAGGGAGTTCATAAATTCTTACGAAAGAGAATGCTTGAAGCCGGCTGATGGGGCGACATATGAGAATGTGGGTCTCGTTGTAAGAATTGCCATGTTGGTAATGTTACTGCTGATTTGCATAGGGAATCAAATTGAAAGCAATTCAATGAAACAAGAATTAGATATGTTACGAACGGAAATGAAGGAAACTACACGTAATGCAAATGTGCAAAGAAGAAGGACAGAACGAATGAGAAGGTTGTTCGATAATGCTGATGAGGCAGTTATGCATGTCTTGAAATCATACGAGGTTTCTATTGAAAGTGAGCTAGCCGAAGAAATATTAGTTGCCTACAACGGAGAGTTGCGGTGACGTGTAGTGGGATGATTCGATTCGTGAAATAATCTGAAATGATTGACACCTAGTCATACAGTTTTAATAGTGTAAACATTCATATAACAGAAATAGACAAAGACACTCTGAATGAAGTTATTTTGTGTTTCTTTGTAGCAACATACACTTTGTCTACCGCAATTCTCGATATTGTCCTTACTTTTCATCTGTCAAAATTGTTGCGCTTTTGATGGCAACATAATGCACAAGCCTCATATAATCACCTTTTTGTACCACTTGTGAATGCATCCTGTCCACGGCCTCAAATCCTTCCACGACCTTCGCATAACAAGGATCTGCCTCACCCTTGACTGCATAAGATGATTGGCCACCAGGGCCATGGTTGCGCGTATTATCTATTCCGGGTATTCCAAATAAGAAAGAAGTGAGAAATACGTGACAACAAAAGTGATATTGTCAAAATGCTCATGCACTAGAGCTATCAGCCGCCCTTACCTAATGTAGAAATATAGAAGTCAGGACCCCCAGGGCGTCCAGCATAACCCAATGTATACTTTTTATGAGGGAAATCTGCACTGTACTCTTGAAATGCTACACTCGCCAGACCTGCGTCCTTGAAACCCTTGTTGAGATGAGCTCCAGGGTTGAGATGATTTGCTATAGGCCCTCCTTGAACAACGTGGCCGGCATTTCGATGGAAACTGCATCCATTAAACAGCCCGAGATTTACCTGCGAAAGGAAGAAATTTACTGTGTATGGCATCTGTTGAATACAAAGGGTTAATATTTGCATATGCTTAGTTGGTCATTGCGCGAACAAAATAGTATTGAAAGATTCACCAAGTAGGCAAGTAGGCAAGAAAAACTTACGAGGTCAAGAGGAGCCATTTCAATGACGAATGATGTTGCATCCCCAGCTGGAATTTCATCTGGATGGAAGTCTAACTCAAATTTGACTCTGTGAGGCCCAGGACCAAACTTTTTCAATGCATCTATCTTGGCACTTTTTTGCATCTCTGCCTTCAAATGATCAATTTGCGTCGAGACAGCATCAATCGATTTTTTCATGCTTTCAATCTCCTTCTCGTCGCCATTATTTTCCTTCTCTTTTCCATTGGCACCTCTAAGCTTTGTCTGGAGATCCTTCTTGCTGCTCTCTGCAGCATCTCTCTCATCATGCGACTCCTTTAATCTCTGTTCAAGGATCTTTACAGTATTTTTGTATTCTGTAATGCTTGCGGTAAGTTCCGCTTTAATCTTTTCGGTAAGTTCTGCTTGCCTTGAGAGTTGTTCTTCGTTAGATTCTATTTTCTCGATAAGGTGGTTCGGGCTGGTGTCCTTTTGTTGGTGAAATACGAATGTTACGAGACAAATGATGATAGCGGAGAGAATTCGAACCAGGGATTTATTATTTCCTGTTGAAGGTTTGTAAAGATTCACTGGTTTGGAATGTTTCATTTTGTGTTGTATCGCTGTGGTTACGCAGGGGTATCTTTCATACGTAGATGATAGAAGTCAATGCAATGGGTTTCTGTCTCTTATTAGGTTTACTACTTTCAACTTGTATCTGTCGCTAAGTCTCGTTGTAAGTTGCCCTGTTGCCCTTTGCCCTTGTCGCAAGCTTGCTTTTAGAGCCGTTGCGTTGGTTGCTTCCGTCCGTTCCTCCCTCCGACCAACCAACCAACTTCTGTACAATACCCGCTGTATACCAGTTTTCGGTTTCCAGCAAAGATAGCTAAACAATGTTTGCTAATACCAATAATACTCGATAATTGTACTTCTAATCTACATGAAGGTCAGAAAGGAATTGGAAAGAATTCCATCTTCTTGTCTCGTAGATTTTAAAAGAGGAGATATTTCTCTCGACAAAGTGGACAATCATCACTTTCCATCAACCATTCTGATATACAATCTACATGATAGGCATGGTGACAATTATCGTTCTTTGACCAAGCTATTTCATCTCCGTTTTGATAGTCTTCGCAGCATATTGTGCAAGTTTGAGGGGAGTGTAGATAATCTTTCTCTTCATTTGTGATAGTGACGCTTTTAAAGCTATCCCGTAGTGATCGTAGACTTTCCACATATATGTCATGCTTGGTATCAATATCAATGATGCCTCCCTCTTCATCTCTAAATGATGATTTGGACTCACGTGCAGAAACAGGCAATGATGGAGGCTGTTCGTGCGGAAGTCCTACTAGGACTACTGTTATGTCACCTGATCCGCCAGAGTCTTTGTTCTCCTGGGTGTCACTTTTGATCCTTGTGCGCAGTGCTTTCTGCCAATGTCAAATGTAAGCAGCATTAGTTAAAATAATTCAGTAGTATGGATATGACTGAAAAAAAATGCAGCAAGTTGAGGTAAAAAATCGACACGATCACGAACCTTGTGAATAATATTTGTGGAAATAAGATCTCTTCTCAATTCTCGATGATCCACGACTGATGGTAAAGACCACGAGGACAATCTAGATACTAGATTCGACACTCCAGACTGATCCGGACTTGGGTTAGAGAGGTTCAAAGATATTCTACTGCATATCCAGATTGTCACAATGATTATTGCTAAGAGGATTCCATATGTCCACGCCACTCTATAGCTGTTTTCAACTTCATCGGTCATCTGGTAATTGCAATCTCCTCCATCATACTCACACTCCGTAGTATTCAAAGAATCATGGCAAGTACCATCTCTCCACCAGACTGCAGGTCCTTGACAGTAGGAACTCAGATTCAATATATTCGTACCAGTTGTGAGACCTCGAACATCTAATATTTGCTTCCATGAAGAATGTTGCCACGACCGCCATTCTCCTCTTGGTGATATCATAGCATCAATAGTTATAGTTTGTTTGAATTCTTTTTCTTCAAATTGACTAATTGGAATTCCAGTTGAATCGAGATTGATCCTTATGCACTGTGTCGACACTTCCCGTCCACTGTCATATCCGATATCCCAAGATTCGTTTTGATCTGTCAGTAAGGGTATATCCCAAGCAGTATCATGGTGGTTATTCCCGTTAGTTGAACTAAATAATACTGCATTTGAGAGGTCCACTTTACTTTTCGGACTGCAATCACGGTCAGTGTGAAATGAAATGTTTTGAATTCTCCATAATTCGTCGTGTGTTGTTGAATTAGTAGTACCGGTACCGGTACTTGTACTTCTGATCCTCCATCCCGTGATATTCTGTCGTTCGTAGCTAAATTGATTCTCTGAAAAGATTACAGCAGCATCTGTATACCCAAAGGAAAATGTTGCCAGGAGGGCTTTCTTCATGGTCATAATGTGGTTACAGTGTGGCTCGTCACGGAATTTTAATTCAACTACACAACAACAAGGTCGAAGTTAGTTCCCATCGAACAAATGTTAATGCGAAAAGGGCCTTTATTTATCCCTCATGAATACTTCATACTTCATACAGTACCCCCCCTGTACGTTTATTGCGAAATTGGTACAGTATTATGACCGGGGGAAGCCTTCTTCGTTGTCTTGTGTACCTAGGCCAACAAGAAGTTTATTGCGAATTTTGTATTACTAAAAACCGGCTTTGGGCCAAAATAGTCTCAAGAAGTTTATTTCGAATTTTGCCGGGTCCCCGGTTCGCCCGCCCCGGGATGACCAATAAATAAACCCGGCAAAATTATTCTTTGGGCCCAAATCCAGCACCACGTTCTCCAAGTCCGTTGGATGGGTCGGTGGACACAATGCTCGTTGTTGGAGAGTCGTCGTGGTGGATGTGTTCGATTTGTGTGCTTTTAGCCCATGAATCAATGAGCTCAACGCATTAGTTAACTTTGAACATGTAAAAACTTCAGGTGTGTCATTAAAATATGTGTGCTGAATGTTAGTTTTACAAGTTCCGGCTACACGTACTGTAGTAGTCTCAAATTCGAAAATGGTCGTCACTCATTCATAGACATAATTCTTTTTATCCTCATCATCAATATGACAGTCTCCTCTCCCGCGAATCTCTCCTCTATGCTTAAATGCCTTGCTTTCAATCAATCCAGATCTAAAATCATCCAAAAATGCAGCCTTATCCACCTTCCTCGCCTTCCGAATATTTGAAGCAACAATTTCCCTTTGCTTATGTCTTGCATCCAGAGCTGAGAGTGTAATCGAGTCACCACCAACACCCCATACCTCCAACGATTCCAAATCAAAGTATTTCGACGAATTTGGATGACCAACCTCTCGAGGCGGTAGTAGTCTCCCAGGCTCAAAGGTTAAGTCACCAGTTCCGGCCGTGCACCCATCAAACGATTCTGAAATAAAGAGACGGGGTTTATCAGTAGTCCCACCGAATCCAATACCATGCGCTAGACCATCATACCCTTTCGATCGACTCTCTGGATTACAGTACATAAAATTAGTACCAGTTCCTCTCTGGCTAGGTCTCAGAACCTGGACTGCGGGCTGCACTGTGTACAAAAAACTATCAGAATTACCGTAAAAATCCTTGGATTCCTTCCAGGCCGTGGAGGTATAAGCTCCAAATATTCCACCTAAATCTGCTTCCTTGATAATGAGAAGTGTTGGCCCGCCATATCCCAATAATGAATTCTGCAATCTATTAAAGGATAGTCCGTCTGAATCACTAGTGTAGATTCTGTGCCACGCTCCTCCCAGGGATGGGGACATGGTGGCAAATGTGAATAATAAAGGGGAGCTCTCGCTATTGGTCTTTTTGGGGACAAATGCCGAATGCCGATGGCGTAAATTTGGAAATACGAACTCGGATCGTGACGGAGGGTATGGTTTATCTGGGAAAAATATTTGGTGCATAAACGTCTCGATGGTTGAGCTTAAGCATGGCGCTGTCGTTTCTGCCCATGCGAGGAATATTTCGAGGGATACTTTGTTTGGATTCTTGCCGTTTCCGTTTGCAGAAGAAGTTTCATTTCCGTCTAGTCCTGGATCTAGACCCTGGCTTAGGCCTACACTTGGAGCAAAAGAATATTGTAATAATGATGTTGTCAAGGTTTCACCAATATCTTGAGGGAACATTGTAGATGGATCAAAGGGAGGAATCACTGCCTCTTCTTCGTCTTCTTCTTCGTCATCATCTTCGTCTTGTTGACCGTCAGCATTTTCTTCCTCTTGATTGCTGTCGATTTTACCCTCTTGTATCTTCATTTCTTTCTCTTCCTTCTGTAAAGCCCTGAGCCTAAACCTTTCATCTTGCTCCTCCATATCAATTTGATTCTTCGTGTATTTTTTGTAAATAGTACTAGCAAGTGCTAACCGATATGCCAAATCAATCAAATCCTTCGCGGAGGCCTTCTGAGTTGTATCACCATGTAATGCACAGCACTTGTAGATACAAGTCAAGGCTTTCCTAGATCCTCTTCTAGAAGTCTCGGAAGCTCCATCCATGAATTTTTCAAGTCTTTCCCATGCTATTCTCCTTGGAGCATCTAGTGGTGAATCAGCATTCGTATCATTAACCAAATCATTACTACCCATGGGCGCCAAGAGCGTAAAATAATTTTCGCATAGAGTATCTCCAAAATTGGGTGGTAATACGTGCTTTTCGATGATTGTCATGATATGTCTGATTCTCTGTTGCCGTGTTATGACTTCTGCGGAATATGACGATTCGAGTAAGAGATTGGAATCCACAGAAAGGAGATCCACGTACTGGCTATCTGGTGAAAATTCCGCTGGGGGAAGAGTTGAACAAAAGACAGCCCAGTCCGTGAGGAAAGTATTGCTCGTTGTTACATTGCAATGATTATTTTCCTTGGGGTTCTCATCATCGGCATTTGCAGCACTTTTACCTCGAATTGTTACGAGGTAAGCCATGCATCGCGATATACGAAGAATCTCATCGTCACCAAACGGATTGCGATCACCGAGGCGTGATACCAGAGTCTTCAATTCTCCAAATGGATTGTCTGGTTTCGATGAAGTTAAGCCCATTGTTAGTTTGCTTGTGATATGAAATATGTTCTCTCATGACGATTACGAGGAGTTGTGCAATAGATGCCGAGCGCTGTGAGGAAGTTGAACGGGGGGGGCGAATGGCTTTTAAAGACACCCCCCCCCCGCACATCCGACTAAAACTGAAAAAAAACTGCTCACCAATCTCAAATCTCAAATCTGGAAATCAGATTGAAGAAATCATTCTGAGTTTGAAGAAAAGATCCTGAAGATTGAGAACAATATTGTAATCTGTAATAGGGAACAATCGGTCACAGAATAAGCGTAAAACATCTGCACCGACAATCACATAGCACATTAATTACCAAATCATGGCAGAGTCTTCCCTCACAACACTGATTGACGATGAGATGGAAGAGGGTGGGAAATGGTTGGATTTTGTTGATGGTGAGGACGGATTTTTCTACGGTATTCCCTTCTTTGCTCGCCGCGTTGTGAAGTTTAATCCTCTCGACAAATCATTGACGTAGATTGGACCTGACCTCGGTGAGAGTGGAATGAAGTGGTGCTGTGGTGTGCGAGCCAAAAACGGCAGCATCTACTGCGCACCTGACAACGCCGAACACATCCTTAAAATTGATACGATCCAAGGCACAGTGGAAATACTTGACGATATCGAGCTGCCAGAGACCGGTCGTAGATACTTGTGGGCATCAGGGGCACTTGCAGCAGACAATTCCATTTACTTCATGCCAACCAAAGCCCGTCGCATCATGAAACTAAATCCCGATAATGACTCACTCTCCAGTGTCGGGGGTGATCTAGGAGGAGGAGAGGACAAGTATTGTGGAACGGTGGTCGGAAATGATGATTACTTGTATGGCATACCAAATAATGCCACACACATAGTCAAGTTTGACCCAACCAATCCTGACACCACATCTACGGTAGGGGAGGAAGCTGAGGAAGGGTTCGATTGTGATGGGAATGGTGTACTCGCTGGTGATGGTTACATCTATGCTGCCAATGCTGCTGGTCAAGTATTGCAGATTGACACAACGAGCAATAACTATATATGGATTGGGGATCGCATCTATTCAGGGGCGGGATGGGGTGACCTTATTGTTGGTGTTGATAAGTGTATTTATTGGCCTCCATACAATGCCAATCGTGTGCTCAAATTTGACCCCGGGACACAACAATTGCCATCGCTCGTGTTGGATGACTTCGGGGGTGAGGAGGAAGGTGGTTCCAAATGGCATGGCGAAGCTCTAGCAACTGATGAGGCAATCTATTCTTTCCCTTTTTTTGCCCAACATATCCTCGCCATTGACCCATTCAAGGAGCTTACAATGATTATGCAGAACAACATAATAAAGTATCCAGAGGAGTTAGACTGGCTATTTGCGAAGGATGGTGGATGCAACGAAACTTTCTACGGCAGCGCAGTTCGAAAGTTTGGCATTAAGAAAGTTTTCAAATTCCTCTTTGAAGAATGCCTCCCCTCGGATGAAGAATGGGCCAACACTCATAGTGGCAACCTCCCACTATTTATGGTAGCAGCTTCTTCGTGCGAGAGTTGTGCGGTGTCAGTAATTTATCATTTATTGAGAAGGTATATGCATGATGCGTTGTCAGGAAATAATGGCATCAGTAAAAAGCGCAAGCTTGGCGACAGCAACTGATCATTCATTATATTTAAAATGTATAAAGGTAACAACGTGTACCCTGCTTGTACGAGTGTACCTATTGTTGATGTTTCCACTTGTTCTGGATTCTATTCACCGCGGGGGTACACCACGTAACTATCGAAACGGAGGAAATGTTTTTTATGACTTGCACCTAGGCAAAGATATCAAGACGTCAATACTGTAAAGTAGCATAATACTCTTTGTAGTAGACATCCAAGGTGGTTATTTCTCGCTCGTCTGGTGGAAGCGTTGACTTTTTGGGTTCTACGAAGCTGTTCTTCAACGTGGGTGATATTGCATACCAACTAGATAGATATATTACGAATACTAGTTTCGAGAAGCAGAAGCGCGTTAAAGACTCGGTTGTGCGGTGTCAGTAATTTATCATTTATTGAGAAGGAATGTGCATGATGTGAGCACCTGATCATTCATTATATATATATAAAAGTAACTACAATTTCAAATTATTTCGTATCATACTTCTACAGTACAGGATTTCTTGTACACGTATACATACGTAGAAGAATTTGCAAGTGATCAAACTCACAATTCAATGAACATGGTCATATGATGGCATATTTATTGAGATTTATGTGCGTGTAGCAGTGCATAGCTTATCATGCGATAAATTGTTCTTGCCCGTTGAATCTCCTACTTTCTCTCTCGCCCAATACCAACTACACGTACACGTACTGTTTGCACTTTGTACTACGATGAACCAACTGATCAAATGGTGGATCCAATCATATTTCTACAACAACCCCTGCCTCGCCAAATCCTCATAAGTAGCCCTCGAAAGAACATTCCATAGACAATAGGATTAAAAAGAGTTTACTGGTGTACTCGTATTTCTTTTCTAGCACAAAAACGTTAAAACTATGCGGTAGATTGTAGAGGTCTTCCAGGCCATGTTTCCCTTGCCCAATACCCAGATTCTCTTCCTCCGTAATACGAATTTAGAGCTGTATCAATCACTCTCTGTGTTCTAATTGCATTATCACCATAGGAAAGAATGCTGGACTTTTCCATTCCCCGAAGATCATTCGTAACTGTTTGTATTAGAGCTTGTGCTGTGTGCTCTGGCATGTCAAAAGTGAGTTCCTGTTGCAATTCGCCCTTTTCGTTGTAGACCTTGACAACACCAAACCCAGCCATCTTAAGCGACCCCTTAGATCCTACGATTTGCAGTTCCTCAAATGGAGTTTGTTCTTCCGATGCAAAGTCCCACGTGCATTCGACAGTGGCACCTTTGTCAGTCGATAAGGCTGCCCAAGTTCCTTCACCAAACTCGGCAGTTAGATGAACGAAATCTTCCACAGGAACAAGAGGACTGTGCTTATTTTCTGCACGTCCCCTGATATTTGTAAGAGGGCCGCAAATGTAATCTATGCGATCGAGTACATGACATCCAACGTCCATAATCAAACCACCACCGGATTGCTCTGCGTCAAGTCTCCATGGTAAATCTCCAGTCATGTCTCGAGCTCCTCCTGAACCAACAAGCGTGTATGAAACATTGGAAATTGTATCACCAATTGCACCCTCTGAAAGTAATGTTCGTACTTTTTGGGTTCTATCATATGCCCGACTAATGTAGGCAGTGTAGAGCTTCAATCCAGCATCTTTGAAGACCTTATTAATTTCCTCAGCCTCCTCCGCACAACGACCGACAGGTTTCTCCACATAGCATGCCTTTCCAGCCTTAGCAACCTTTTTACAAATTTCTAAATGCGTTCCTGGACGAGTAGAGACGTACACAGCATCCAGGCCGGGATGTTTGAGGAATTCATCAATATCCTCATAACCGACGCATTTTCCACCAGGGACTTGCTTGGCTGCATATTCCTTCGCTTTACCCGGCGTTCGTCGCATCACTGCCGCTAGGTCACTTCCCTCACATTTGTAGAATGCAGGCCCTGACTTTTTCTGGCAGACGTCTCCGAGTCCGACAATTCCCCAGTTAATAGTGTTTGTATCATTTAATTTTGACATTCCTAAAGTGAGACTGGAAACAATAGTGCTTTGTATGGCTTCTCTTCGTGTTGAGGCAAAAGAGAGTGATATTGGGAAAGAATGCGATGTGTGGAATAAAGATAGCAAAATCTGTAGAGTGCTGAGAGATGTGTATAATGTACGCATCGTCATAAAAGCAGCAAGCAGTTGGTAGAAGAGCTGTTTATTTAATAGAAGATCGTGGGTTGTTATCTTGTACCAATGTTGTCTTTGTTTGGTGTTGTGCGTCTCTTGTCAGATCTTTTTGTCAGGTTGGGATCCCAATGTTTTGAATTCAAACACGTTCCAGTACTAACAACATGTTTGTAGTGTGTTTC
>Ga0115005_10004509_pt1 | contig 11013 bp, 6 predicted proteins | sample ArcOceMetagenome_FD_87163 | JGI IMG/M metagenome (GOLD analysis project Ga0115005, IMG submission 87163) | Marine eukaryotic phytoplankton communities from Arctic Ocean - Arctic Ocean - Greenland ARC118M Metagenome | ecosystem: Environmental > Aquatic > Marine > Oceanic | place: Arctic Ocean...
ATATTGTTTTGTAGAGAGGAGAACCTTTTGTTGATTTGAGCTTTTGCATAAGTTTTTCGTTTTTCATGTTGGTATCTTTCTCACGTGACTTTGATTCTGCAAGCTCTCTCTTCGCTTTTGAAAGCTCTGCGTCGATGATTTTAATCGTATCCTTCAGTCGGCTGTTCTCGGAATGGAGGTTCTCCACTTCGTCCCAAGATGTTTTTAATGCTTGCTTGGTTGATTCCCGAAGCTGGATAAGCTCGTCTTCAAGTCTAGCTGCATCACACGAGCATAAATTACGGAGATCGGGAGCAGGCATTGAGGCGGGTCTAGAATAATATCCTATCCCACTTCCTATGCTACAACCTCTCTTCATCTTCAAATGTTATGGAGGAACTTCTTTCGGTGTTATAAAAACGAAAATGACTCAATCGCTTGTTACAATATTGAATATCGTGACATCTATCACGACTTTAGTAAATTTGTTTTTTAATAAGAAAAGGGATCTGCATCTTTGTCCAACCGGAATGTAAATTGTAATAAACCTTATTTAAAAATATGGCGCGCACGATTTCTGTCATCAAAAAGGTGGTTCAGTACCGTACGGTTTATTACCGGAGTTATTTATTTACTCCGTCTACAGATAAGTGAATTGCGCGAGATTGTCTGTGTGTGCGTGCGTGTGTTTTCGTGCGTGTGTACGATACGAGTTCTGTGCGACGACCGTGGTGTCTGTCTGACGAATATTCCTGTCAATTTTTGAAATTGTGGCTGTACTGCAGAATCCTTGAAAAACATTGTTGTTATGGTTCACATTTACCTTCTCTGAGGGTTGTCAAGACTGTTCGAATGGATAGTTCGCCAAGACTGGCCAGTGCCGAGGAATGCTCCGAGTACACCAAGTATCATAGTCGTCAACAAACCTCTTCTGACTGTTTTATTTTACTACTGCAACAAGTGGGCCGCGGGAAAGACCCGTATGATATAAACCACCAGCCAGCAAGTGGGTACGTGTAGTTGCCTGGTATCATACTCATTAGTATTGAAGGTCTTTGCATCGCATTGCAGTATTTAGCTTTGCCACATACGTGGCCCTCGATGTCCCAATACCATGTCAAAATATTATTCCACAAATTGCACACAATTTGAACAGAGCAGAACGGATATTGCATTGAGTTCCATAGTAGTCCGTGTTTGGGAATGAAGCGAAGGTCTATCGAGAAAGTGGAAGGTTGATGGTTGATTGTTGGGAGGGACCTTGTGCATCAAATGGCAGCCTCAATCAGGAAAGCTACAATCCGTATGGAAGACCACACAGTGGTGGTGGTTGTGTCTATTCATTGGGGATTACATTTCGTTCCAGTAGGAGGTCGAGTCAGTCAGTCATGAATCATGAAAGATTGAAATCGCAAAGATATTGCAAGATGCAGGAGGGGTGCTGATTTGATTGTTGGGCATCATCCCCATAGGTTGTACGGAATGGTACCCGTGCGTCGTGCTAGTGTATTAGCGAACGCATCAACGGATGATTCTATTCTCGTCAATCATTCGTCATCGGCGAGAAGAACAAATGGTAAAGAAGTCAAACCTTGTTGATTATAGCCTGGGGTCTACTTTGGGGCAAGTCTCCATCTGGGATCTTGCAAGTGTACATCGTAGAGGACGGTACTAGTATTCGTTATCGACTGTACATGTACACGTAGTCATGAAAGATGGTATTCTACACCATGGTGCAAATGAAGAGACGGCATTGACTATTTGGCAAAAAGTAGATGTCCTGAGCAGAAAACTCGGTGCAGGAATAATGGTTGACAGAACTGGTATTGGCGACTAACTGTCGGCCAATCTGAGCGATGGATGCTTCTTCTCCTATGACGTTTCGATGCATGATTCGGAGGGACAATATTACTCAGCGTGGCTGTGCTAAAAACGAAAGGAATCACGATGATCATCCGAGCAGGCCTTGTAGAGAAATCAATTGGCGATGATGATGGATGAAGGTAGTCCTTATCTCCTCCTCGAATTGTTTTATAAAAATTAACCATGAACATTATCGTATTGATATTTACGAGGACATTAAAATAGCAAATTGAACATACTTTTCTACAGTCTACAGTGTATTCAAAACGAAATGATTTCATAAATGGCATCTTATTCCTAGCAACTTTCTACAAGAGTACATCTACTGCTCTGATTCTTGAAAGCATTTTGATAAAAGAAAAGTACTATTATTATATATGACTCGCTATGTCAAGATAGAGCCTGCTTTCAAAAATCATTGAATGCGTATCGAGAAGTCCAACCATCAAGAATACAAGACTGAGTCGCCATAGTGACGATGCGCCCATGATGGTTTTATCTATTCTTGCAAGCATCCTTCTTGTGCCCTCCAAGCGGCCAGTCTCATTTTTGGCATTGTGTGCTACAGCAAAATAAAACCTGAAATCGTGATAGATCAAAAATCTGTCGACATTCTTCTCTGCTGTTTTCTTCTCTGCTGTATACGAGATAGTTGAAAGTCAAATTCCTTCCTCGAAGCGATACTTGCTGATAGCCGTGTTTTCGTTTCTGCGTCCAGCCAAACTCGATCTTTCGCCGCCAATGTCTTTAGACCCTCCACATGCTCATTGTGTTCACCAGATGCCCGTTTTTCTTCCTTGACACTTTTTTCGTTATCTTCCCTGAAAGTTTGAAATTCTAAGGATATTTCTTCGAGGCGAGCTTGAAGATGATCACATTCTTCTTCTTTCGCTTTCAGGCTTATGAGTAGAGGAGAGCTGGTGCCTTGCGATATTAGGGCTTCATTCGTTGCAACATGAGCGGCTGGTGGATCACTAGTAGTACTAGTAGCCTTCTTGATCTTTTCCAATTCTGCCTCAAGTTCCTGGACTCTTTGCTCAAGCGCTTCAGTTGTCTTATCTTTTGGCATGGACCTTCCTCCTTCGTTAAGAGCTAGTAGCTGTGAAATACTACTGGTGGCACCACAGGAAGTGGTAGTTGAGGTGAAGTAAATTTACTGGAGATCAAGTGCCTTCTGCAGTGCTCCTCCTGACTGAGCGCGAATCGGGTTACAAAATTGAGTTGTACGCAGCAGCCCCACCAAAGAGTCGTAGATACGATGATGTCTGTTGGGCATAACACTATAAATGGGCACCAGATAGTAGACATTATTGTGCACCTCCTTGGGCCTTATTCCTGACTCAAATAGCAGGTTTTCAAAAAATGAAAGATACGATGATGTCTGCTGAACATACTGTAACACTAAATGGGCACCAGCTAGTAGACGTTGGCCTTATTCCTGACTCAAATAGCAGGTTTTCAAAAAATGAAAAAGGACATCTCTCTGCCTGTTTGGCCTAGTAGTATTCGACTTTTGGGTTGTGTCACTATTCAGATATCTTGACAAGCTGCATTACGGTATGTACCAGCTACTGGTGCGCATGTAGTAGGAGGGGAATAACTTCGTCAAATCTGCAAACTTGCAGATATATCTTGCCGTTGTTTGACAACTCCGGTCTCCGGAAATACTTAAATGTCGCCGTTTACCGTTCGATGAAACCGGGATCACTAATTGAAGAAGTGGGGCTAGGCAGTGAGTAATGACCGGCTTGCTAGGGTGTGGGCAGAGGCAAAATTTCTTAGTCAAGTGATGCGTGGGTGTTGTTCTCTTTCTTTAAGCTTACAGTACGTGTAGTACTATCTATAACAATAATGTCTAATAATAATAACGCAAAGATTAATAGTTACACTATAAAAAAGCTAGTGGAATATTGAACGGACATTATGCCTTCTTCCATACACGTACACACCGGTATTCGGCCGAGGTGATGGAATTGAGCTTGTCGTCATTTGTCGTAAACAAAAAGGAATTGAATTGAGAAAAAGCACGTGCTCGTTCGTTTGGATTTGTTATAGAGTTTACGAAATCGTGCACTTAGAACAAGGTGCCATTAAATGTAGACTTCAATGAATCGTGCCATAATACTAATTATCACGATCTTTCTTTTGAATTTTGTGAACATCCAGCACCGGTACAATACCGCTAAGATCGAATGTCCCCTCGGAACAATTCTAAACGATTTTCTCGGTGATATTTAGTACCAACAAGGCTCTTTTCATTCACATTTTTATCACTAATCACCGTGAATGGGAGTTACCGTTGGTTTAATGTTGAATTCGATACGACGAAAATTCAACAGAGCTTATGCTGGAAGAAGTAGACTGCGAGAAACCTTATAGCAGTTACTCATAATAGGTCATTTTGGGACTCAATGCCTCGTTTTATCGTCAATCTCTAAAGTTCTCCGCTAATAAAGTTGACACGTGCATAATTAAATTCAATTATGCGTATTATTTACTCTCCAGAGATGATGAATATGATCACCCCACACGCTGAAAGTGAAGCAGCCAATAGTCTTCTAGCCCTTGTAAGAAGGGCTTCAGATGCTTGTGGAATTTCTGATGCAAATGAAAATGGAGCCTACACAAACAATTCCAACAAAAGACCAGATAATGAGAAACTGAAAGAAACAACAGCACCAACGGTCGCCAAGAGCAATAGTGAATCAAATCATGCTCCGACTCCAAATGCAAGCAGTGATGCGAAGAAAGACATTGATTTCGATCACGTGGTCGGTAGAGAGGATTCCTCGCCGCCCCTAGCTTCGGTACCAGACCGCGTGATGTGCTCAAGTCCTCTAGCAACATCATCAATTGATAGTAATCACAGCAGTTCCTATACATCACTTGAAGAAAGTCATCGTGACGCTATCGGTCAAGAAAATATCAACAGAAACAGCATGATCTCAGCCATCAGCTTCTCGTCTAACAAAGCCGATGTACCTGATGTTCTAATGCGTCTCCTACTAGATCCTGAGAACCACTCCACGCTTTCCTTTCTACCTCACAACCGTGCATTCGCCGTCTCCAACGCGAAAGCATTCTCTAAATTTCTCATGAGAAGGAAGTTCAAGTTGACCAAGTTCGGTTGCTTCGTCGGGAAGCTGCAACGATGGGGCTTCACCCACCACTCAGATGCCTCGAATCCCGAATGTCACTTATTTTACCACCCGCATTTTATCAAGGATGACTGGAAGTCATTGCTAAAGATTAAATATTCTCCTCGATCAAATAAAGAAGACGCCGCAAAATTGAATTGCAGCATCCCTGGAGAAGGATCTTCGTTCAGCCTCCGAAGAGGAAATCTCCAATTTCAAGCAATTCAACGAGCCATCAATCGACACATAGAGCTAACGACAATGTGTGATAGTCTAAGAAGAATGCCGGGTGTCGCACCAGCACAACAAGATCCAGGAAACAATCAAGGCACTAGAACAAAGAATATCATCAATGCAGCGATCGAATGCCTCATGCACGATGAAGATCTTATTGCTCGCAAGAGATCAGGCCAATTCTCCCATCGAGGAGTTCTTCAAAGAAGGAGGTTTTAGGCACCCTCATACTATGAAATGAATAGGTGGCAAGGACAACCTCCTAATCTTCACGGTAGGGGAAGATCAGGGGATAATTTTGAACTGTACATCACATAATACTAGAATATGTGGTAGCCAGCATAGTAGACCGACTAGAAGAAGCTATGCATTATTACCTCGTCGTTGCCGGTCAACGTTTGCTCCACGTGACTGATGATTTCAACTACACGTCTATGTACGTGTACTGGGCTGTACGTACACGAAGATATCATCTCTGCATTGAAACCAAAGTGAACGTTGTTACTATTTATTAAACAATAAATAACTCAGGGATTATTGTGTAGTGTACACGTAGTGCAGTGTTGTAACTATTAAAATATAATGCATAGTACTCCATCCTCTACAATATTTACCCTCCACGTATGGCACTACCATTATCCTTTCCTATCTGAAATTGAATTGAGTTGAAACTTTAAAAATAGAATAACTCCGCAATAAAAGGCTTCATGCATGGATGGATCGGTTTGCGAGAATCCCGGCAAAAAGTGAGAAAGAGTCTGTCAAAAGACCGCTGTATCTAAATAATTTGTGCCCGTTTAAAAAAAACGAGAATTTCAAATAAATTGCTGCGAAAAAAGTCCATCCATGGAATGGCATTTTCAAATTTATTGAATTAGGTTTCTCCTTTCGTAATATCTAAAGCCATATGACTGGATTTGGTCCAATGTGACCGAATGAATCCTCCATTTGAAAGTATTTTCCCGAGAAAGCCCCCAGTATCTTTCGTAATTTTTATCGGTGCAGAACCTGAGCTCGCTGAAATCAAGTACAGTACACGTACATACTGTACAGCACACCAGATCAGGAGCGAGCACCTGGCTACACCAGGTGGGAAGAAGAAGTTTGAATCACTTGGACAATTCCAGGCAGATACTGATGGCACCCACTTAGTATCACACAATCGCCTGGATCCTGGATCAAAATGTGTCTCATTCACTAGCCTTGGATTTTAATATTACTCCTACTATAACTATACACGTCCCACTTAGTATCACACAATCGCCTGGATCCTGGATCAAAATGTGTCTCATTCACTAGCCTTGGGTTTTTAATATCACTCCTACTATACCTGGCCTTGACGTATAGGAGTCCCGAGCGAGTTCGGTGGATCAGCCATTTCGAACAGTAAAGGGGTACGTAGGGTCTAGTAGTATGACTGAGTGAATGACTATGATACGGGCGGCTGGTGCCTCGTAGAGATGATGGACGAAGAAAACACTTAGTACTACTACTACACGTACTACTGTACTTGTACACGAACCTTTTCTATATTTTAGTTTTGTTGCATCATTTTATTCCTGATTCTCATAATAGTGTAGGTTTTCATTGTTGTCTTATTCTTGTTACTACTTTAGAGCCTCCGCATGATATTTTTTGCAGTAGAGATATTCTATCTCACTCAAACTGTCCGGCCTGTAAAATCATTAGAAGCGAGATTTAAAAGAACTCAAACTGTCCATAGTACAGTATACGTAGTCACGATCTCAGAGGGGATAGTATCTGTCAAAAAAAGCGCGTTGCCGTTCTTGTTATCGTGTTGCTTGATTTCGGAAAGATGACACGGAGCATGCTGCCTGAAAATGATCCATGGCGATACGTGTACGTAACGTGGTGTACACGTACGCGTGTATGGAATATTTATTTGCAACATGTTCCAGTATGGCTTGTATTCATTCGTACAATACAGTTTTCCCAGGATTGCTGTGCTGTCTGAAATAGGAGATTCAATTCGATTCAATTCGATTCGATTCGATTCGATTCATTCCGCAGGTATTCAGCGGCCATGCTACACGTACGTGTAGTATAGATGATTGCATCCTCGAGTGAGTGAGTCCGAGTGAGTCAACCCGACCCCGCCTTCCTTAGCACTTCCTGGCACCAGCCAACAGTCATTCCAAATTCAATTCCGTACTACAGTATGCCTTCCCGAGTATTGCATTAAAAGAGAGGGATGTGACTGAGACTGGCTGAGGCTGAGGTTGAGGTTGAGACTGAGACAACCTGAATTCAATTCCATTCAATTCAATTCAATTCAGCCTCTTGTATCATGACCCATCATCGAATGAATCCTCCATCTCCTCCGTTGACAACTCCCTGCTGCTGCTGGCCCTTCTTTTCAAAGTATGAGATATAAGATGATAGCTTGATCGCATTCATGTGGAATGTATCATATCATATCAGGCTTATCGTATGAATACCGTATGTACCATTGTGATGTTGTGATGTGTCCTTCTAAACTCGTCCCTGTTTTCCTTTCCTTTCCTTTTCTTTTGTTTTGCTTTTTCGTATCCTTGTCTCTCCGCTCCCCACATTTTTGATTTCTTTTTCCTACTAGCAAAGCAAACGTTTCCAGGATCTTCAAGGATGAAGCAACCAGCAGGAGGAAGCAACACAACATGAACAACACAACACAACACTCATCTCTCATTAGATTAGATTAGACTAGTCCATTCATCCTATCGGTAGTGCCTTGTCCTTCACTTCAACTTATCTACCTACAGTACCTACTCTACAGTACCTAGCCTGACATTGACATTGACATTGACTAAAGATTGACTCTTAAAATACAATCCACATCAAGCATCAAGCAGCAACCAGCATACATTACAACAATGGCACCAGCACCCACACCACCCACGACAGAAATGTCCAACCTCACCGTACAAGAAACAGCACCAGCACCAGGATTCAAAGGAACCGCCAAACGCGATGCCCTGCGCGCCAACGAAATCTCCATCCAGGCCCAATGGGAAAAAGACAGCGTCTTCCAATCCGACCATTCCGACGCGCACAAGGAAAAGTTCATTGTCACCTTTCCCTTTCCGTACAGCAACGGGCATTTGCATATTGGGCACGCGTTCAGTTTGACCAAGAGTGTGTTTAGGGCTCAGTTTGAGAGACATTTGGGCAAGAATGTTTTGTTTCCTTTTGCGTTTCATTGTACCGGTATGCCCATTCAGGCGGTGAGTTCAGTTCACTTGAATTATGTTGTGTTGAATATTATTATTATATGTTGTGTTGAATTGAATATTATATGAATATGTTGAGCAGTATTATTAATAGAGTGAGGAGCTGATTCATTCGGTTCGAATTGAGAGTGGAGTGACTTTACAGACATTACGAATGACGAAAGAAATTACCTCCTCTCATTATTTTTTCTTACATTCGATTATTCATAATATTCGATCCAATGCCATATCTCATCACATCACTCATTCCATCCATCATACAACATACAACATCACACAACATCATATCATACAATAGGCTGCCAACAAGCTCAAGACAGAAATAGCACTATACGGAATCCCCCCCTCCTTCCCCGAAGACGATCCCCTAGTCCGCGCCAAAATGGAAGCCGAACTCCTCGCCGCCGCCCAGCTCAAAGCTTCCAAACAGACCACGGAACAAAAGGCCAAAGGGGGCAAGACCAAACTAGTCTCCAAAACCGGTGGGGGAATCGTCCGTCAGTGGAATATTCTCAAGAAGATGGTGCCGGAAGAGGAGATTCCCATGTTTGTCGATGCGTTACACTGGCTAGCGTACTTTCCTCCCATTGGGGTGGATCACATGAAGCACTTTGGGGCGGGTGTGGATTGGAGACGGTCGTTTATTACCACGGTGGTCAATCCGTATTACGATGCTTTCATCCGGTGGCAGTTTAATGTGTTGAGGGAAAAGGGGAAGATTTTGTTTGGAAAGAGGAATAATGTGTTTAGCATTCTGGATGGACAGGTTTGTGCCGATCATGATCGGAGTGAGGGGGAGGGTGTGGGGCCTCAGGAGTATGTGTTGATTAAATTGAGAGTGCTGGAGCCGGAGCATGGTCAGAAGAGGCATGATAAGATGAAGGCCCTCTTGAGTCAATATGGGGATAAGGGGATTTATCTCGTCCCCGCTACGCTTCGTCCTGAAACCATGTACGGGCAGACCAATTGCTTCATCCTCCCTGAAGGAGAATATGGAGCGTATTATGTGGATGCCACGGAGGAAGTGTTTGTCATGAGCGCGAGAGCCGCTCGAGGCCTCGCGTGCCAGATCCACAGCAAGGATAAATACTACACCAAGGAATTCGGCAAGATCGAGTGCCTCGAGACGTTTTCCGGTAATGAATTGCTCGGATTGCCCCTCTCGGCTCCCAATGCCACCTATGACAAGATATACACTCTTCCCCTTTTGAGCATTAGCATGAATAAGGGTACGGGAGTGGTATGTTCCGTTCCCAGTGATGCACCCGATGATTACATGGCTCTCAAGGCCCTCCAGGAAAAACCAGACTTTGCTGCCAAATTCGATATTACGCCGGATATGGTGGATGGATTTGATGTGGTGCCGATTATTGAGATTGAAGGGTACGGCGATGCTTCGGCAGTCTTCATGTGCGAAAAATTGAAAATCAAGAGTCCCAATGATAAGAAAAAACTCGAACAGGCCAAGGATGAGACCTATTTGAAGGGATTCACAATGGGAATTATGAAGGTGGGTCCGTACGCGGGGCAAAAGGTCTCCGAGGCCAAGCCCAAGATTAAGGAGGAAATGATTGCGAGCAATCAGGCCCATTTGTACTTTGAGCCCGAGTCGCGTGTGGTGTCCCGGACCAATGATGAATGTGTGGTGGCATCGACGGATCAGTGGTATTTGGCGTATGGGGAGGAATCCTGGACTCAGGCTGTGAGGGATCATATTCTCGATGAGGAGAAGTTCAATTCGTACGATCCCATTGCTCAGAGCAAGTATGAGTACACGGTTGGATGGTTGAAGGAGTGGGCGTGTACGAGACAGTTTGGATTGGGAACGTTCTTGCCCTGGGATAAGCAGTGGGTCATTGAGAGTTTGTCGGATAGTACCATTTACATGGCGTACTATACCATTGCCCACATTTTGCAGGGTGAAGATAACCTCACGGGGGATTCCTCCAAGAGTCCTGGAAACATTGATCCTGCGGATTTGACGGATGATGTCTTTAATTACATCTTCCGCAAGGCGCCCATGCCGAGTGGTAGTAAAATCGGTCCCGAGGTTATGGAACAATGTAAAAAGGAGTTCCGTTATTGGTACCCCATGGATTTGCGTGTGAGCGCCAAGGATCTCATTCCCAACCATCTCACCATGGCCCTCTACAACCATGCTGCCATCTGGGACGATGAGCCTGAATTGTGGCCCAAGGGATATTACACCAATGGCCACGTCCTCGTGGATGCGGAGAAGATGTCGAAATCAAAGGGCAACTTCCTCATGATGGACGATACCATTAATAAGTTCTCGGCGGATGCCACTCGTTTCGCATGTGCGGATGCGGGAGACTCTATTGAAGATGCTAACTTTAGCCGTGAGACTGCCGATGCGACCATCATGTCCTTGACGAATGAAGACGAATGGATTACAGAAACTGTGGCTGGTGATGGTGGAGCAGGAATTGCACTTAGAAGTGGAGATGATTCCTTGAACTTTATGGATAAGGTCATTATCAATGAGACCAATCGTGCCATTGCAGAGACGGCTGATTGTTTCTCGAAAATGCACTTCCGCGATGGAATCC
>Ga0115005_10004511_pt1 | contig 11012 bp, 9 predicted proteins | sample ArcOceMetagenome_FD_87163 | JGI IMG/M metagenome (GOLD analysis project Ga0115005, IMG submission 87163) | Marine eukaryotic phytoplankton communities from Arctic Ocean - Arctic Ocean - Greenland ARC118M Metagenome | ecosystem: Environmental > Aquatic > Marine > Oceanic | place: Arctic Ocean...
TCGGAATCGGGATCGGGGGATGTTTTCAAACCGTTGCAGTCGGGCTATGATCCTAGTTGCGTCCCAGAAAAGACATGTGTGGAGCTGACTGATGCTTCTTCGGGAAATAATGAGGCTTGTACCTACTCTTGGCAATATATAGTGGATCAAGATGTATCCCAATCGAAATCGAAATCAGCAAATCAAAGACAGAACATGGAAGGGTCGTGTGGGTTTGCAATTTCCGCACAACTTTACAACGACCTTTGGGTGTATGATTTAGATTGTCAACGCTTTGCAGATACGAGTACACGTACGCCCTGTGATGGTGGTGGTGGTGAAGATGGTGAAGATGATGGATGGAGAGTGCTACACCCTGGAAAGCGCTATGGAGGCTGTCGAGATGAAGATGGAGTGCGGGTCTGTGATACTCCAAGTGAAAGATGGGGACACGGCGCAGCCATGATCGATTCTTCTACATTGGTGGTGTACGGTGGATACAGTCAAGAATGTCAAGACTACTGTGACGATGTTTGGGCTTTCGATTTTCATACATTGGACTGGCAGAGAATTTCAATGAGCTCCGACTCCGAGCCATCACCAGGCAAACGCTGGAAATTTAGCATGATCTCTGTCTCTGTGACGCCAAACTCAAACTCAAACTTGAACTCAAACTCAGCAGATGCTGAAGAAGCTAATCAAATTATTGTCTTTGGTGGTCATCGACTCTGGCATGGTTTCGCCAACGAGAATTCTCAAGAGAATAGGTGGGAAAGTACGGACACATATCCCGAGGGTGGATACTTGAATGATTTGTGGGTTCTAGAAAAGAATGCTGCAATTGAAATGGGTGCATGTAGCAATGAAACGACTACTCGTACCGGTACGTGTACATCATCAACATGGGTTTGGACAAAACAGGTACCAAAGGAATCATGTGTACCAGCGCCAGGAATAGCTTGGGAAGACCGCAACAACGTTCATTGCGAAGTTTACTGGCCTCGACAAAGGTCTGGCCACGCAGCAACATTTGATAGGGAGAGGAACAGAATGTGGATTCATGGTGGTTATTCAGCTCACTATCCGTACCCTTCGAGTACCTCGTCTGGTAGCGGTACAGGAGTAAAAAGCTTGCGCGAAAAGGGTTTCATTCCATTTGCATCTCAATCTTTCTTTTTGGACGATCTTTGGTATTATGATATTGATACAGGTATCTGGACTAACATTAGACCAAGTAAGTGAAACAAAACTCCACTATTGATCCTTCACATGCTACACCGTACACGTGCACGTAGTACACGTACCTTCAATCTTTTCTAAACGAGAGGTACACGCACCTTTGCAATCTTGGCTACGCTACTTTTGACTTCTTAGGCGATTCAGTTTCTCCTATAATGAGAACAAATCATGTCATGACATATTCAAGAAATATGCTAATTCTAAATGGTGGTTACTCTCACAATCATCACTTTAATGATACTTGGTACTTTGATATCGAGAAGAACAGATGGCTAGAAAAGACAACCTTTGTCCATGCTCTCTATCCAATGAACTGTACAGACGACATTGCAAAGGTACAAGAAGACGACGAGTGTGTTGAATTGGACTTTCCTCTTCCTTTGCAACGCGCAGAAATGGAGACATTTGATGTTGGATATCAAGAAGTACTGCCGTATAGACAACAAGAAGGATATACACCCGATCCTGAAAACCCTCTTTATTTTGGCATTGTAAAGGATGCAGAAAAATTGGTGACGGATTTGAGGCTCAAATATCTTTCAAACGAGGTCTCTGACGAACGAGGAGATCGAATATGGATCAGTTCTGATGTGCCCGATGGCACACCAATCGCACCGTTCGCTGCGACAGCACCAAGACAATACGCAAAGAAAAGACGCATCGATTACAATGAAACACTCACCCTGGACGTGTGGGAATGGTGCATCTCTGTAGAAGGCGAGCCAACAAGAGGGAAAATCATCGATGGCAAATTCAGTAGAGCAAACAAAACTATCCACATTCCTCAGCCCCGCCGTCAAACCGCAGGCTGGGACGGCTGTAGAGAACTCCTGTGGATTCGTCCGCCATCAAGATCTGGCCACAAAGGTGTCTTGGTTGAAAAATATGGCAAGATGGTCGTTTATGGTGGACTCTCCTATCTCGAGACAAACCACTATTCTGGTGACCACCCTGTCACAGGTCTAATGGACATAACTTATGATACAGTCGTTGTAAATGACATGTGGACTTATGGAATAGATGCTTGTCCTCGGAATTGCAGCGGCGTAGGAACATGTACCAATGGTTTTTGCAATTGTGACCCTGGTTACTATGGCTTAGACTGTAGTAATGCAACGTGTCCTGGCTCTGTTTGCTACTACGACGAAAATCACCATCAGCACTGTGAACATTGTTGTTATGATGGTCATACACACAATGACGAGAACGAAGATTACATTGCGGGGGTTCGGAAGATTCCTTGCCGCCCTCTTGGAAATGCTATTTTCTCAGGACATTCGAATGGAGTTTGTGATGGATTTGGAACTTGCCAATGCGCTTCACCATTCATTGGCGATGATTGCAGTATCAGAGACTGTCCTGATAATTGTAACGATAATGGATTCTGCAGCTTAGAGTTTCCCGTTGCGAGATGCATTTGTAAAGATGGATATAAAGGTAAGAAATCTTGTGGTGACGAATCAAATTCCCTTCTTGAACGCCTCCTTTTTTAAAAAGGACTTATCAGCTCAAAATCTCAAACTTGATCCCTCTCAGGTGATGCATGCCAATATGTCGAATGCTTAAATAATTGCTCGTACCCGAATGGTGAATGTGACCACACGACAGGAAATTGTGCATGCAAACCTATTTATTCGCCATATAACACGTCGGAAATATGGAGTTACTGGGGTGGCGGAGATTGCAGCTTTCTTCTGCCTTGGTGCAGTGCTTGTAAGCATGTCTGCGGGTGGTTCACTTGGAGTATGATCACCACCACATCACTTATCTTGAGTATAATATATTTCTAAGTTACAAGTTACAATGTAGTGTGTATAAGTATATGTTGCATAAGACAATGATAAATGTTTGCGACAAGGAAGTATTACAAATGCGATGATGTTCAATGTGTGGAGTTCTTTTCAGATTGCCACAGAAGACACAGTAGGCCTCTTGACTCAAAAGCAAGTTAAGTTTCATAGAACTCTAAAAATTGAGCGTGAAGTGCTAAGAATTTTAGTCATTACATTGTAAGGACATTTTGCGCTCGTAAAGTATCAAGAAATCGTTTACCATCGTTACGTACCAAACCTACTGATACAATACATGATGCTGGTTCGAAATGGTATAAATGAACGGATAATAGTTCGTATCATATGTATAGATAGATCTGATGACATGACTTACCACCTTTTCCACAGAATGGATCGATAGGTATGGAATGACGAAGCTGATAAATCTGACGGTTCGCCACCAATCCAGAATCCAGAGCACAAATCGAAATGGAATGATCCAGAGCACAAATCGGACGACATGTTTTCAAAAGAATCTGTGATTACTGAATTGAATCTGAATTGGTGGGAAGTTTTAAACGGAGCGAACGAATTGGGTGTTCCAGCGACAAGAGATCAAAACCCACACGCCGTGTAGATGTAAAATAAATCAAAGATAACATCTAAGGAGAACAAGATAAGAGCTCGATTTTTTCCAAACTTGTTGTCAACCCATCGATATGAAAGCAAGTTTGGGTGCCTGCTTGAAGAAGGGATATTAAAATATCTCGACTAAGAAAGAAGAAGCGGCGACAAATAGATGATTCGTCTTTGCAAAAAGACTTTTCCACAGAGCCTCGATACAACTCTACAGAACAGATGATGTGAGGAAGTATGCATTTGCGATCTCAAAGATTCATTCAACCAATTAGCCGAAGCAAGTGCATCAACGCATTAGCACTTGTTCAAACAATACTCTGCTACAACTAGCATTGAGCAAACAGACCCGATACGATACGATAAATAATGGATCATCCTAATACGTGTACTATGAATGAAGAATCTACTTCATATTGAATACCATTGAAATAGGTCATCCTAATACTGTGCTATGAATGAAAAATCTAGCTACTTCATATTGAATACCATTGAAATAGGTTTCTCAATATATGATTTCCACGCATTGCTGAATTTTCCCAACGTCCCACCATCCAGCACGCGATGATCTCCACCCCAAGAAATATTCATAAGATGCACCTCTTCGACATCCATACTATCACCTACAAATCTAGGAAGACGCTGAATCTTCCCCATGGCACCAATGGCTACTTGAGGGGGGAGAACGACAGGACTCATTACTGTTCCTCCAATGGAACCAATATTGCTGAGTGTGAATGTTGGAGAGGTCAAATGGTCCTCACATAGAGCTCCACTTTCAGTCTTTGTTGATGATTTAGGAGAACAAATACGGTAAAGGTGAGCAAAAGCATCAATTGTATGTTTGTGAACACAAGCGCAAGCAGACGAGATGATATTATTACCACAGCTGCAAACACTAAAAGAAGAAACATACCAAATCCCTCAATCGATGCAGTTCCATTGCAATATCCAATACGGACAAATTTTGACAATTCCGAATCACTGGCACAACCAACCCCTTTGGCGAATCAATTGCAACACCAATATCATGGCGTTTATGAATGGTAATCGTCATATTCTCTGCATCAATGCTTGAATTCAATAGAGGATGTTCCAGCATTGCCAACGAACACGCCTTGATTGCAAATGGAAGATAGGAGATTTTGACCCCCTTGCTCTCCGCCATTGATTTCAGATCGTGTCTGCATTTCTTGAGGGCTGACATCTCGACTTCGTCGGTGTAAACCATATGAGGAACTTGCAGTGTTGTTTCCATTGCTTTGACCATGATACGATTGTAGCCGCGAATGGGAATGATCTCATCATCCATCAACGGCTCAGCATGCGCAGGTTTTGATTCCTCATTGCTACCATCGTAGATGGGCAGCAGTAAATTCTCTCGTTCGTGCGACTTCAACTCTTTCAAGACATCTGATTTCAGAATTCGTCCATCTTTTCCAGTCCCTTCAAGGCAAGATAGGTCCAGATTGAATTCCATGCTTAATCTGCGGACTGCGGGTGTTGCCAGCACCTTTTGTTTGGTTTGTGTGAGGGCCTCTCTTATAGGATGCGTCTCCTCTGGTGCAGGATTTAGTTCAGCATGTTGCTCTGGTTCCTCACCAGCACCCTCCTCCCTTGCCACCACCGGAGAAGATACAGGGACAGAATCAGAGAAAGAATCACCATCAGCATCAGCACCATCACTATCAACAGCATCATAACCAAACTTCTCATCATCATGTTCCTGCAAGACAAACAAAAGTGGCGAACCAACTTGAACCATATCCCCCACATCCCCACCCAACGAATCAATCACCCCATCGTACCGACTGGTTATATCCACGGTAGCTTTATCGCTCTGGACCTCGCAAACTTTATCAAATTGCTGAACGGTATCGCCCGGCGATATGTACCATTGGATGATTTCGACATCGTGGATTCCTTCTCCTATGTCCGTTAATAGAAATGGTATTTTTGTGGTGGTGGTGGTGGCGGTGGTGCTCCTGTGTTCGAGTTCGTCATTGGTATCCTCCACGAGGGCGAGCGAGGATTTATACCGTTTCCGCACGGTAGTATTTTGTTTCGCGGAAAGTGTTGACATTGCTGGATTTGCAAATCTATTTACAAGTGCGGGATGCTGGTATGATTCATAGAAGGAAGAGGACGAGTACGTGCTGGTGTAGTACCGCGACCTATCGGGTGATGCGCAAGTTGGTGTTATATTTGGCATTGACGCGAATGTTCGATAAGAATGACATGATGTCTTGATGTTTGTGTTCGTCTTTGTGTATCGAAGAGACTGATGTCGATGCGATTGTGTACGGTACCATCAGCATTGTTGATTCATGAACAAATACGCAAAAAGAAGTGGTGTTAGTTCATACGTATCATTAGTAGTGTGCTGGGATATTACAATAGAGCATTTAGAACTTCTTTTATGAAAAAGATAAGGTTCTAATCTATTATGCCTGATTGATTGATTGATTGATTGACTGACCCCTCTGTCGCCTTTTTCTGTAGATCCTCACCTTGATTATGCGAATGTTGCATACCCTGCTCCTCATGTTGGATTGCGCTACTACGCGGACCATCATTGAATTTGATGAAAATGAATTATGTAGGATGTGCCGTATGAAGCAGCATGCATAACTGGTGCTTGATTGCTGTATGATGAAAATGAATCAGAATACATACAGTGGATGGCATCTTCTTTGATGTTAGTGTGAGAATAATAGTGATGGATTCTTGATGCGATGTCTTTGTGTTCTTTTCGAAGCACCGGAACACATTGGAACAAAATCGAACAGACATGTGTCTTGAATGTGCCTTTTCTTTTCTTCCCATTCTTTTCATTTTTTTTTCATTTTTTCGACGGATGCGTCATTCAAGCGCCAAGAAGAACAGATCAGACATCAGACCACATTTTCTGTGTGAGTGAGTTGTACGCGTGTGTAGTATCCGAAGCAAATTCACCAGCTATCAATCATAATAGCGAAATAACAGAGGACACAACACGAACACATCCAATCCAAACCTTTGGATCCGTTTCAAGCATAAAGTAAATGAAAAACCAATGATGACAGCCATGCCATTATCCTCTTCGTCGTCATGTTCGTCAAGCCATGAATGTGAACTGCAAAGGCAACCTCTAGATATGACCATGACTACGAAACCTCATAAAATACCGCACATGAAAGAGAACATGCCAATAATATCTTCGAGAAAGTCGAAACAAATCCATTCGCCAAGAATAAATGCTTTGAATAGTCTTTCCTGGTATTACGTGTGGATATCCATATCTTTGCTGTTGATTGTACAAGTGGATTCGTTCCAATACACATCTACGATTCATACACATACAAACACAAATACGCACACCAACACAGATAAAGATACAAATGCTTTATACGTTGGTACATTTACAAATAGATGGATACAAATCGAGTCTTCTATGAATACATGTCTACGAGCAACGGACGTTGGCAGAAGCAACAGCTCCAACAATAAAATTGGATATAGCAGAGCAAGGGACGACCCTCGTCTCGACGAATTGCAAAGAATCAATAATGAAATACGAAAGATAATGTCCCGCAAAGATCAGGATATCAATACGCAGCAAATTCGACAACAAGTTGATCACATGATCCACATCGTTAAATCAAAGGCGTCGCCGAAGCAAAATAATAACAGTAGAGAAGAAGAGAAAATTCTGCAAGAAACATGTCGGCAAATCACTCAGAGGGCATTCTCCTCTTCCTCCTGGCCACACGTCAAACTCGGTCTAGCAATCATGGAGCGCCAGGCTCATCATAGAGGTATGCCACAATCCGTATGCATTCAAGCTCTCAAGGCGTTGAATTCCCTCCTTACCTCTAGAAGAAATGTGAGAAATACGGAGGAGAATCGTCGTCTACAGGCGAATGCCGCTTTTCGGATACTTCAACGCATGTGTACCGGTGTAGGAATTCAATCGTCCACTCAAACCCAAAATCGCTATTACAATCAGAGTCCAAAGAAACAACGAACAATACCCATAGATCTCGACGAACGAGACTTTAGCATGGTCCTCAACGGTTTTGTCAACATTGGCGAAATGACCATGGCACACCAAGTCGTAGCACTCCAATCCCGAACACCCCACGCTCCCCCCCTCTCCCCCGTCATTTACTCCATTTTGATCAAAGGATACGGTAAATTGGGCGATGGAGATGCTGTGGATATGGTGTTGGATCAGTCAGAGAGGAATGGTGTCAAGCCCGATATTATCATGTGTAATAGTTTGATGGATGCTTATATTAATTGTGATGATGTTTCCAAGGCCCATGATATTTTTGAGAATTTGACCAAGGCCAAGTCGGGGAAGTTGAATCGTTTGGAAGTACAGGATCAAGAACAGGGACAGGAGCAGAGTCTGACCCCCACTATAAGGACGTATAATACCATGCTCAAGGGATTTGTCAAGGCTGAAAATATGAAGAAGGCACTCATGCTATCAAGGGAGATGGAACAGGTTCAGATGTGGGATGCGGTCACGACCAATACCCTGGTCGGGGTTGCTGTTGCTACGAAACAGTTTGATATTGCCGAATCGATTCTGGATAAATATACAGTCCGGCAGGGACCTGGATCTGCTCCGGGTAATCGTTATCGCAACCATCGCAATAGGCACCAGAGATGGCATCCGAATGTGGAAGCGTACACGGAACTCATTGATGGATATGCCAAAAATGGTAGGCTCAATAAAGCCCTTGCCATGTTCAAGGCTATGCGATCTCGTGGTGTCAACCCGAACGAGTACACCTATACATGCATCATTGGGGGATTGGCGAAGGCCCAAAAAATCGATCAGGCCAAGAAGCAGCTTTCCGCCATGGCAGAATCGGATGGTATCCGACCGAGTGTTGTCACGTATAACGCACTGCTGACCGGGATGCTGATGTCGGATAAAATTGATGATAATAGTGATGGTCTTGATTATGAGAGCAGGAGAAGCCAAGAAGATGACGATGCAATATATCAGGCCTTTGATGAATCTAACAACGATGCATTGAAGCTATTTGGAGTCATGATCAATTCAGGTGTATCCCCCAATGCCATCACTGTTGCTACTCTCGTAGACGGACTTGGAAAGAACAAACCCTCTCGACTGGACGAGGCAAAGGCCTTGATTGATAAAATGGATGTGGACGGGTTCGTCTCGAAAAGCAACGCGCGGGTGTCCACTACTCTGATTCAAGCATGTGCGAGATCCTCCGACCTGGAAGGGGCTCTCACTGCGTACCGCGGCATTGAAAAACCGGATGTGATTGCATTCAATTCCCTCCTCAACGGGTTTTGCGATTGTGGCCGGGTGAAGATGGCGATTGACATTCTGAATGCCAATTTGAAGAAAAAGAAGACAAAGACAACAAAGAAGAAAGATGTGAAGTGCATAACTCCTAACGTTGCGACTTATACAATATTGATATCGTCGCTACTTGGGATTGGAACGTCAGGCTCTTCGGAGAGATCATTCAAGTTGTACAAGGAGATGAAGGACGAATGGAAGATACTTCCAGATCCGTGTCTGATTGACTCGTAAGTACAGTATTTCATTGGATTAGATCATTCATTTGTTCTCAGAGAATCCAATCATCATATCTCACAAATTGCATTACACCATCCATTTTCGAAATTGATTATTTTTCTTCCTTCCAGCATATTGACACCAATGGTAAGCGGTGGGAATGCACTTGGCCTCAACGACCATGATGTAAAGTTTGCAACCGAAGTCTTGCGCGACGGAAAGCAATTAGAATGGCCCGAAGGTTATCTACTTCGGCGAGAAAGGACAGTGAAAGCCGTATTCAGAGGCAGAATGAGCGAAGCCTGGAAAGAAGAAGAGGAAGTAGACCCTCTGTTCAAGAAGAAGAACTGGAATACAATTGATAGTGGATTTCGTCTGTGGGGCGGTGTTGGTGAGAAACAAAGGGCTAGTAGGGGGGCGAAGAAGAATAGTCCCTCTGCAGTAGATGAATTTCTGGAGTCCAAGAATTGGAATGATATTGATTCATCATTCAGGATATTATAGTACTAGCAATTAGTATGGTATGTTACACTAGCTACACGTAGGTAGTCTTAAATCACTATAGTGTGCTTTACGTGAACATTATTTCGTCCGTCAGATCATCAATTATTTTCGTACTCGTATATGTTGAATGTATTAATATCTCACAATCTCACAATGCGAATTTGCTCCTCTTTGCCCCTGATGCATTATCAGAATAGGATGGCATGGACATATCTGAGAAATTTACATTATCGATCTTTGCATCATCCCTCTCCTTGTCTTCAGCAGTTTTCTCCACATAAACCCTTTCCTTCTTAGCTGGTTTCGCCTTTTTGGCCGCATACAATGCGTTCCCGTTCCCACCAGATTTCTTCGTAGGGAGTACTGAAGATGAAGGTGTCAATTCCTTTTCTGGCTCGACGACCACCCCCTTGAAGGCAGACTGCGAGGCTTTGGGCATTGCGATATCTCCATAGGATGGGAGTCCCTGTTGATATCATAGGATGAACGAATGAATCAATCGTATAATCGTATAATTGGTTACGATGCAAACAGTGAGGACTTTGAATGAGCATACTATAGACAGTACTATAGTATTACTTATATGCATACTACACATCATACGTACCATATCCAAGACCTTGATGGTTTCGCTGACCTGAACCGACGAAGAAGCGATTGAGCTGTCCTGGTATACATTATTTTCCTGAGCTGAAGCTATAATAGGATTGAAAGCGAGCGAAGCTGCAACGGCAAGAGTACCAAAAGGGCGCATGATATCACTAAACAAGCCAAGATCATTCTTTGCCATGCTCATTTCCGTGCTTGAACTCGTTCTACGTGGAGATGCCAGCGGTGCGAAAGCATCAGCAGCAAGTGGAGCAGAGAGTAAAAATAGAGAACAGAATTTCATGGTAGTGTATGTGTAGATTGATTGATTGGGAGTGAGAGGAGAGAGGAATGTAACAACCTAGCTATCTGTTATTAAATGAAGTTGACATTGAACATTTGATACTCTCCTAGTTCGTAGATGATGCCATCAGATTTTAGATTTCAGCTTGAAGATTTCAGATTGTTGTGAAAGAAAAAAGGAAAAAAGAGAAACAAAGGCGCAGAGATTCGAGATTAGAATACGAGTGCCGGTTGGTAACTGGCGGTTTGTTTTGATTGTTCGAGCTACGGCCAGAACTCCCAACCCAAATGGGCGTGTAAAACGCGACATTTTGGTTACGGGATTGATTTTTTTCCCCAAAATCTGAAAAGTGGCCACCGCCTCCACCGCGATAGAAGCAAGGGAAATACCAACCCAAATGGGCGTGTAAAACGCGAAAAAAGCGGTGGTAAGTCCCACGAAA
>Ga0115005_10004512_pt1 | contig 11012 bp, 12 predicted proteins | sample ArcOceMetagenome_FD_87163 | JGI IMG/M metagenome (GOLD analysis project Ga0115005, IMG submission 87163) | Marine eukaryotic phytoplankton communities from Arctic Ocean - Arctic Ocean - Greenland ARC118M Metagenome | ecosystem: Environmental > Aquatic > Marine > Oceanic | place: Arctic Ocean...
CCAGAAGCAAACCAAGCAATGTTATTTTTTGCATCTCCATACATCATATTTAAACCTGGCGCGTGCAATTTACTTGCACCTTTTTTAAATGCTTTTAAATTTTTAGCATGTGATATTTCATAAGCCACCTCTAGAATTTGATTCTCTACTTTTGTGTAAATCCATTGCATTGCAATTGGTTTCTCTACTTCTAAATGTTCAATGATTCCATTCATTAAAGGTCCGTGTTTACTTACTTTAATGAGATACAGCGAATCTTTTGCATCTTTAACTTTCAGTTGTTTTTCAACCAGATTGTAGTCAAAATAATGTTCTTTAAATTTGTACTGGTTTTTGTTTTTAGGATTATTTTCTTCCACATAGAAGTCAATATCATCATTTTCAAACATTGTCAAACCGTAAGCATAATCTCTATTATGTCCCAATAAAGGAAAAGGAATCAATGCTAAATGAAAACCATACATTTCATAGTTTGGTGTTTTTATATGTGCTTGATACCAAACGGAGGGTTGCGAATACCCAATATGAGGATCGTTTGCAAAAATTACTTTCCCGTTTTTGGTTTTGTCTGCCCCTATTACCCAAGAATTACTTCCTATAAATGGCGAAATTGGTAAAACATCCATTAAACGATGCATTGCTTTCGAAAATGCACCTGTTATTTCTGGATTTGTCTCATTTTTAATCACGGTTAAATTTTTGTTTTCTGCACCTATTAATTCGTTAAAATAAAGAGGTCCTAATTTCTCTCTTACTTCATTTAACATGGGATCTGTTTTGTGCGCAATTGCAAAACTAAAAGCCATGTACCCAAAAACATTGTACATATCTTTTAGAGTGTAGCGCTCTTTTTCCACACCAACCAGTGCAAATTCTATCGGTGTTTTACCATTTTCTATGTATTGATTAATTCCATCTAAATACGCAATTGCCATAAGGTAAGAAGGAGAATTTTTATCCAAATTCCGAATCGTTTTTATGGAGGCTTCTTCTATTCCTAAACCAGAAAAAAGCTTGTCTGTCTTTATGAGTTCTTCTCCAAAAATTTCTGATAATCTTCCAGCTGCAATTCTTCTAATTAACTCCATTTGCCACAACCTGTCCTGCGCGTGCACATACCCTAAAGCAACATATGCATCTCTCTGATTTTTTGCATTAATATGAGGAACGCCAATGTCATCAAAATGAATAGTAACATCTTCAAGAGTATTTTTTATTTCAATTTCACCCTTATAATTAGGAACCAGTGTTTTAGAACACACCCAAACTCCAACAAAAATTAGTAGTATAAATGCAATTGCAGATATAAGGGTCTTTATTATAATTTTCATAGAAATCTATTTTGAGAAAATCAAAGATAATAGATTAATATCGTATTTTTGATACCGTTAATAAATTACACTTTCATGAAGAAAATTCAAATGGTAGACCTGCAAGGTCAATATGCAAAAATCAAAGAATCTGTTAATACGTCTATCGCACAAGTGCTCGATACATCGTCTTATATAAACGGTCCTTTGGTACATGAATTTCAGGCAGATTTAGAAAAATATTTAGATGTAAAACATGTAATTCCTTGTGCAAATGGTACAGATGCATTGCAAATCGCAATGATGGGACTAGGTTTAGAACAAGGAGATGAAGTTATTACTGCAGATTTTACGTTTGCTGCGACCGTAGAGGTGATCGCATTGCTAAAATTAACACCTGTTTTAGTGGATGTTGAAGCGGATACTTTTAACATAGATATTGAAGCATTAAAAAAAGCAATTACACCAAAAACAAAAGCAATTGTGCCTGTTCATTTATTTGGACAAGTAGCCAATATGGATGCTGTTATGGAAATTGCGAAAGCACATAACTTATTTGTAATTGAAGATAATGCACAAGCAATTGGCGCAAATTATACTTTTAAAAATGGTAAAAAACAAAAAGCAGGAACTATTGGTAATGTAGGTACCACTTCATTTTTTCCTTCTAAAAACTTAGGCTGTTATGGTGACGGCGGTGCTATTTTTACAAATGATGATGCGTTAGCACACACCATTAGAGGAATTGTAAATCACGGAATGTATACCCGTTATTACCACGATGTTGTAGGTGTAAACTCTCGATTAGATTCAATACAAGCAGGAGTTTTACAGACAAAACTTCCAAAATTAGATGCGTATTGCGATGCCCGTAGGAACGCTGCTCGTTTTTATAATAACGCCTTTGCCAGCAATCCATATATTAACACACCAACCACAAAATCAAATGCAACAAATAGTTGTGGTCAGATTTGTGATGTCTGTGATTGTCATGTTTTTCATCAATATACATTACAAATAACAAACGGTAAAAGAGATCAATTGCACAAACATTTATTAGAAAAAGGAATCCCCAACGCCATTTATTATCCGGTTTCTTTACATGCTCAAAAAGCGTATAAAGACGCTCGTTATAAAGAAAGTGATTTCCCGGTAACAAATAAATTGATACAAACGGTCATTTCGTTACCGATGCATACAGAATTAGACACCGAACAATTAGAGTTTATTACGAGTACAATTAATAATTTTGTAAACTAAAAAAAAAGCTATGAAAAAAATTTTAGTCACAGGAGGTTTAGGTTTTATTGGTTCGCACACGGTTGTAGAATTACAAAATCAAGGCTTTGAAGTTATTATTATAGACGATTTATCGAATACCACTGTAAATGTTTTAGAAAGGATTACAGAAATCACAGGCATAAAACCCGCCTTTCATAATATTGATTTAAGAGTTAAGAAAGATGTAAAATCATTCTTTAATACTCATAAAGTAGACGGAATTATACATTTTGCAGCGTTTAAAGCCGTTGGAGAAAGTATGCAAAACCCGCTAGATTATTATGAAAATAATATTGGAAGTTTGGTATATATTTTACAAGAAATGAGAGACCATCATTTAGATAACTTTATATTCTCTTCGTCTTGCACTGTATACGGGCAAGCAGATGAATTGCCAATTACAGAAAATGCACCTGTTAAAAAAGCAGAATCTACGTATGGTAACACCAAACAAATTGGAGAAGAAATTATTTATGAAAGTTGCAAAGCTCACAATTTAAACGCTATTGCTTTGCGTTACTTCAATCCAATTGGTGCGCATGAAAGTATTAAAATTGGTGAACTCCCTTTAGGAGTCCCGCAAAATCTAATCCCCTTTGTAACACAAACTGCTGCAGGAATTAGAAAAGAATTGGCCGTTTTTGGTGATGATTATCCAACTTCAGATGGCACCGCAATAAGAGATTACATTCATATAGTAGATTTAGCAAAAGCACATATAGCAGCTTTGCAGCGACTAATCAAAAAAAATAACAAACAAAACTTCGAATTTTTTAATGTGGGTTCAGGAACAGGAAGCTCTGTTTTAGAAGTTATAAAAACATTTGAAAAAGTATCAGGAAAACCTTTAAACTACAAAATTGTTGGCAGAAGAGAAGGAGATATTACTGCTGCCTATGCAGATACAAGCATCGCAAATAAAGAATTAAACTGGAAAACAGAAAAAAATTTAGAGGAAGCTTTAGCTGCTGCCTGGAAATGGCAACAGCAACAATAAATCTATTTTTACAGTTTTTAGAAAATCTAATTTTAAGAAGAAATCAGGCCTTTTTGACACATTTTAAGTTAAAAGTGAACGATTTTCTGTGTTTTACCTCCATTTTTAGTCATTTTCAATTTTTTATATGACAAGAAAAATCCCATATAATTATTATATTACTAATAATACAACCATATAAATTACATATTTGTATTTATAAGTTCATTTTCAGTATTTTAACTTTAATAATATCGTATCGGATAAGATACCTTTAACTTTGTAGTATAATTAACAATGCTAAATGAAAACCGATGAACTTGATAAAAATTAGAAGAACTACCCGTTTAGAAAAACGTTACACCTCTAAAATGGGAAGATTACATACTAAAGTTACCTACATTAAAAAAACATTGTTAAACATTATTACCCTCAAGACAATTCACAAATACAGAGAAACGTACTACGGCAAAATTAAAGATTGCGAAGAATGCGTTTTGACTAAATAATATTAAAAAAATCCCAAACGTAAGTTTGGGATTTTTGATTTTAATAAAAGCTGTATTATTCGACTAAAGAAGCACCACTTGCGGCAACACTTCTATCTATTTTACGCATTAAACCTTGTAAAACTTTACCAGGACCAACTTCAATAAATTCAGTTCCGCCGTTCGCAATCATTGCTTGTATCGTTTGCGTCCATCGCACAGGCGCCGTTAACTGAATCATTAAATTTTTCTTAATATCCTCAGGACTTGTAACTGCACAAGCCGTTACATTTTGATACACAGGACATGTAGGGTTACTAAATTCGGTTGCTTCAATTGCAGCCGCTAACTCAGCTCTTGCAGGCTCCATCATTGGAGAATGAAATGCACCACCTACCGGCAATAATAGTGCTCTTTTTGCTCCTTTTTCAGTTAGCAGTTTACATGCTTTTTCTACCGCTTCAAATTCACCAGAAATCACCAATTGTCCTGGACAGTTATAATTTGCAGCGACCACCACTCCATCAATTTCAGCACAAGTTTCTTCAACAATAGTATCCTCTAAACCTAAAACAGCAGCCATTGTAGAAGGCATAATTTCACATGCTTTCTGCATTGCTAAAGCCCTTTTAGACACCAATTTTAATCCGTCTTCAAAAGATAAAACTCCGTTTGCCACCAATGCAGAGAACTCTCCTAAAGAATGTCCGGCAACCATTTCTGGCTGAAAGGAGTCTCCTAAAACCTTAGCTAAAATAACCGAATGTAAAAAGATTGCAGGTTGCGTAACTTTCGTTTCTTTCAATTGTTCTGCCGTTCCTTCAAACATAATATCTGTAATCGAGAACCCTAAAATATCGTTTGCTTTTTCAAAGTATTCTTGCGCCATTGCAGACTTTTCGTACAAATCCAATCCCATTCCTGTAAACTGTGCTCCTTGACCAGGAAAAATATATGCTTTCATAAAATTCTTATTTGTGTCCTTATTTATTTATTTAATTTTCGACAAAAATAATCATTTTTATTTGAAGCAATTTCCTGCTTTTCGCACTCGCTTTTTTTATCCAAAAGGAATAAAAAAGAGCTCAAACAAATGCTTCAATCAGGGCTAAACCTACTTATTAACAAAACAGATTCTAACCATTTAATGAGTATTTAATAATTTCATTAAAGAAAAATAGAAGTTAGAAGAAGTTTTAGAGTTATTTCTGTAATTAACTCAAAATAGCTTCGTCTATACGTTTAGTAAAGAAGATGCCTATGAAAAAACTAATGGTACTAATTATTGCTAGTTTAACCTTTGCACAGGCAAATGCACAAACCGCTATCTTTAACGATTTATTACAAGAACATGTAACCGCAGACGGATTTGTAGATTACACCTCTTTTAATAAAGAGAAATTAGAGCGTTACCTCTCTTATTTAGAGAGAACATCTCCAGAAGTTACTTGGTCAGAAAATAAACAAAAAGCTTTTTGGATAAATGCATACAATGCATATACCATTAAGAAAATCTTAGAATACGATCCGCTTATAAGCATTGTAGATATAAAAGAAAATAACCAGACTGCTTGGAAAATTCCTTTCGCCAAGGTGGGTGGAAAAACGTATACTTTAGATTACATAGAGCACGAAATTTTACGTAAAAATCTCTTCGACCCAAGAATTCATGTGGGTGTCAATTGTGCGTCTAACTCTTGTCCCAAGTTAGGAAACGTTGCTTTTACCGAAGAAAATGTAGAGGCGACTCTAGAAAAATTAATGGAAGCCTTTATTAATGACAGTACTAAAAATAAAATTACTGAAAATAAAATTCAAATCTCATCAATTTTTGATTGGTTTGAGGAAGATTTTATTAAAAACGGTACTACGGTCGCAGCGTATTTAAATACCTACTCTAAAACCACAATAAATAAAAAAATAGCAATCCATTATTTAAAATATGATTGGAGTTTGAATGGTAAATAAATTATTACCTTTCACTCCTAACTTACACCCTATATAAAAATGTCAAAAACATATTACGATGCTGCCGATTTGAGAAAGTTCGGAAAGATAACAGAATGGAGCGAAGAGCTTGGAAACAAATTCTTTGATTATTATGGCAAAGTTTTTGAAGAAGGCGCTTTAACAGCACGTGAAAAATCTTTAATTGCGCTGGCAGTTGCGCATACAGAACAATGTCCTTATTGCATCGATGCCTATACAAAAGACAGTTTGCAAAGAGGTGTTACAAAAGAACAAATGATGGAGGCAATTCATGTAGGTGCAGCGATTAAAAGTGGTGCAACTTTAGTTCACGGAGTTCAAATGATGAATAAAGTGAATAAGCTTGAGATGTAAGCAGAACCTAGTTCTATTTGTTAGCAAAATTATAAAGATCGCTTATCCACAGTAAATAGGGAATCTAGAAAAAATAGCATATAAATTAATTATCCTGAGACACAAAAAATCTCAAGAAAATAAATTATGAGTTTTTAATTCCGAATTTTGAGTTTTCAAAACTTTAATTCGCAATTCAGAATTCAGCATTCTTAATGATAATGAAGAAATCACTAAAAGCAAGAAATAACGACATTGCAAATACATCTCGCCAAATGGAAATTCTTTCAGGCGGAATTTTTGCAAACGGGGAGCTACCGACATTTGCTGAAAAAATCAAAGAAACAAATCAGCTTCCTTTACGTCCTAAAAAATTAGAAATTCTACAAATAAACTTGGGGTACATGTGCAATCAAGTTTGTGCCCATTGCCATGTAGATGCGGGTCCGGATCGTAAAGAAATTATGACCAAAGAAACCATGGAGCAGTGTTTAGAGGTCATTCAAAAAACAACAGCACATACGCTAGATTTAACGGGTGGAGCGCCAGAAATGAATCCTAATTTTAGATGGTTTGTAGAAGAGGCTTCAAAAGCTGGTATTACCGACTTTATTGTGCGTTCTAATTTAACAATTATTAGAGCAAATAAAAAATATTACGATTTACCAGAGTTTTTCAAAAAACACAATGTACATGTTGTTTCTTCAATGCCACATTGGACTCGTGGAAAAACAGACCAACAACGGGGAGACGGTGTCTTTGATAAGTCTGTAAAAGCGTTGCAAGAATTAAATGCAATAGGGTATGGCTTAGAAGGTTCTGGCTTAAAGCTAGACCTCGTCTATAATCCATCAGGTGCATTTTTACCCGGAGATCAGCAAGCTTTAGAAAACGATTTCAAAAAAGCCTTAAAAGCTGATTTTGACATTGACTTTCATCAACTTTTTGCAATTACAAATTTACCAATTAGTCGTTTTTTGGATTATTTAATAGCCTCAGACAATTATGAAGATTATATGTATTCCTTGCTAGACGCATACAATCCTGCTGCGGTAGAAAATGTAATGTGCACCAATACCTTATCAATAAGCTGGGAAGGTTGGCTGTATGACTGTGATTTTAACCAAATGTTAAATCTAAAAGTTGCTAGTAAAGTCAAACACATCTCTGATTACAATGAAGCGTCATTGCAAAACAGAGATATTATCATAAATCAACATTGTTATGGTTGCACTGCTGGTGCTGGGAGTAGTTGTCAAGGAGTTGTAGCCTAAAAAAGAACTAGATAGAAAATTTTGGTTAGATCCTGATGTTATTAAATTGACCCCTAAATAAATACGTTTATTTGTTTGGTTTGCCCTTTATAATGTATCGAAAGAAACCTTTAACTTTGAGCATATAACCTGAATAAATATAGGGGAATCATTGAACGTACATTAGAGCACAATGGTTATAAAAATTTTGTAAAATACGAAGATTTCGACTTCTTTAGAAACAGCATTAAAAGGCTTTTGAATTCAATTATAAACCATGCGTATGAAGCCTCTTTTTATCCTTTTTTTTCTCATCTCTTCTGCAATTACAGGACCGGATAAACTAGCCAAATTATTGCGTAAATGGAACCATAGAAATGGACCCTATATAGCTGCAGAGACCATAGCCTTAAAAAAAACTGTGGCGATCTTTTTAGATGCTAGAGAAAAAGAAGAGTTTAAAGTATGCCAGCTAAAAAACGCCATGTATGTTGGATCTAATAATTTTAAACTAAAAGAAACTTTCATAAAGTTACCAAAAGATAAAAGTACAAAAATGTGGTGTATTGTTCTTTAGGCATTCGCTCTAAAACAGTTGCACATAAATTAATACAAGGAGGATACACCAATGTTTTTAATTTATACGGAGGAATCTTCGAATGGAAAAACAACGATTTTAAAGTAATGGATACCTTGGGAAACGAAACGGAAAAAATACACATATTTCGTAAAAACTGGAGTTCATGGTTAAATAAAGGTGAAAAAATTTATGAGTAAAAATCTACTATTAATATTTACTAGAAATCCAGAATTAGGAAAAGCAAAAACACGTTTGGCAAAAACAGTCGGCGATCAAACTGCACTTGATATTTATAAATTTTTATTAAAGAAAACGAGAGACATAGCATCTAAAGTCTCTGCTGACAAGGCTGTTTATTATTCTGTAAGCATCAGAGAAAATGATATTTGGGATGCAACTATTTTTCAAAAACACCTTCAAGTTGGTGAAGATCTCGGAATTCGAATGTTGCATGCTTTTAAAAATGGATTTGAAGCGGGTTACGAAAAAGTGATGATTATAGGAAGTGACTTGTACGATTTATCTTCAGAAAATATAGAAAAAGCGTTTACAGAATTAGCTACAAATAATCTTGTAATTGGCCCTGCGGAAGACGGCGGATATTACCTGTTAGGAATGAATTCTTTGCATACTTCTATTTTTAAAAATAAAGATTGGGGTACAGATACTGTTAGAAAAAACACTTTAGAAGATTTAAAGGATAAAACAGTGAAATTATTGGAGTTTAAAAACGACATAGATATATATGAGGATATTTTAGATATTCCAGAAATCATGTCAACATTTATCGATGTCAAATAATTTACATGAAAAAAAGTCTAATTGCATTACTGTTCACTTTTTCTACAATGTATTCACATGCAAAATACACTAAGAATATAAGTGATTTTGAATTCGGCTTAACAACGGCCAAAGAGCAACAAACCTTTACCGTTGAAATACCCGAAGGAAAATACATTGCAAAATTTGATGACGTATTTTTTTGTTTTTTGGAATTTGACCCTTTTTGGGAATTAGAAACTTTCGATACATCTGCAACTAGTAGTTGTGCCGTTTTAGAAGTTACTAATTTTACTTTAGGCCGTTTTAGCATGCGTCTAAATCTATTAAAAACCAAAATTTATTTTTCAAATATAGCTCAAACTTCTGCCGAAATTCATATTTTTAAGGTCTTAGGAAAGCAGATTTTTTATCAAGCTACAATTTCAAAAAACAACATAGATATGTTCTCTTTTAATGCAGGAAACGCTATTGTTAAAATTGCGAACGTTGGGAAATCGAAAAAACAGAAACTAGTTATTCAATACTATTTATGAAACAACAACAATTGCAGGAAACCATCGATTTTTTAAAATCAAACGGAATTACAAATCCAGAAATAGGAATTGTTTTAGGTACGGGACTTGGAAAATTAGTAGATGAAATTTCTATTGAAAAAGAGATTTCATATGCAGAAATTCCAAATTTCCCAGTAGCAACGGTAGAATTTCATTCCGGTAAATTAATTTACGGTAAATTATCTGGTAAAAACGTATTGGTTATGGCGGGTCGTTTTCATTTATATGAAGGCTATAATGCTTGGGAAGTTACCTATGGTATTCGAACAATGCATGGCTTAGGGATTAAAAATCTATTGATATCTAACGCAGCAGGTGCCATAAATCTCAGTTATAAAAAAGGAGATTTAATGTTGCTTGAAGATCATCTTAATTTACAAGGAAGCTCTCCTCTGGCATTTCAAGGCGCTAACCATTTCGGAAATATTTTTGCAGACATGCTAGCCCCGTATTCAAAAGAATTAAACGCCAAAATTACAATAATTGCAAAAGCGCAAAATATTTTATTACACAAAGGAGTCTATGCAAGTGTCTTAGGACCGCAGCTAGAAACAAGAGCAGAATACAGAATGTTACAAATTCTAGAAACAGATGCAGTTGGCATGAGTACGGTACCAGAAGTAATTGTTGCAAAACAATTGAACTTACCTTGTGCTGCAATTTCTGTATTAACTGATGAATGTGATCCTAAAAATTTACAACCTGTAGATATTTCAGAAATTATTGCCATTGCTGGTAAAGCAGAACCTAAGATGATTGCCCTTTTTAAGGAATTAATAAAAAAAATATAAAGAAATATGAGCTATTTAGAAACCACACATGATGTCTACAAAGAAGCAGCATTAACACCAGATATTGGTTTGTGTTGCACAACGAATCCAATTTGGGAATTTCCTGGATTAAAAATCCCTAGGATTATGCAAGAAATGAACTATGGCTGTGGGACTACAGTGCATGCTCGAGATTTAACAAACAATCCTAAAATGCTATACGTTGGTGTTGGTGGTGGTATGGAATTACTTCAATTTTCTTATTTTAATAGAAGTAAAGGCGGCGTTATTGGTTTAGATGTGGTTGATGAAATGTTAGAAGCATCTCGCAAAAACTTTGAGATCGCTGAAGAACAAAATGATTGGTTTAAATCTGATTTTGTAGACTTGCGAAAAGGGGATGCTATGAATTTGCCAGTAGATGACAACTCAATAGATGTTGCTGCACAAAATTGTTTATTCAATATTTTTAAATCAGATGATTTAAAAAAAGCTATTGAAGAAATGTACCGAGTTTTGAAACCTCATGGTCGTTTGGTTATGAGTGATCCTACCTGTGAACAAGAGATGAATGAGGAATTGCGCAACGATGCTCGTTTGCGAGCCTTGTGTTTGAGTGGAAGTTTATCCATTGCAAATTATGTGAAAGCTTTGACAGATGCTGGTTTTGGAACTATCGAAATTAGAGCTAGAAA
>Ga0115005_10004513_pt1 | contig 11010 bp, 11 predicted proteins | sample ArcOceMetagenome_FD_87163 | JGI IMG/M metagenome (GOLD analysis project Ga0115005, IMG submission 87163) | Marine eukaryotic phytoplankton communities from Arctic Ocean - Arctic Ocean - Greenland ARC118M Metagenome | ecosystem: Environmental > Aquatic > Marine > Oceanic | place: Arctic Ocean...
GAAAACTTAAAATGAGCTCTCAATATGCTTCAACCAAGGCAATAACTTTAGAGAGTGACTTGGAGCGCGACCCGTCCATTGGAAATCAAATTATTTATGTGCCTTTACATCAGAATAAAAATCAATTGAGCTTTGATTTTAAAGGCTTTAAAGGAGTTTATGCATTAAATTATTTTGGATTAAGACATACCACAGGTGACAATGTACTTAAAAAAGCCTTAGATTCTTATTGGATTCAGGATTTACATGTAAATAAAAAGTGGGATTTTAAGCTTATTTCGATTTACGCAAAGTTTTCAATTTTAAACCTTTCAAATCAATTTTATGAGGGAGTAAGTAACCGACCAATGCCTGGGAGAGCTTATTACTTTACACTTTTTTTAAACTATAATTAATATGAAAAAATCAATTCTTATTTTATTTGCTGGAACGTTGTTTTTAGGATCTTGTACTAAAGATCAAAACAATGATGACGATTCCACTTGTAATGATTGCATTTCGTCTACTGATGATTCGTTTTTATATGTATCTAATGAAGGACCATTTGGTGGTACAGGATCAATTTCTAAAATTAACTTATCAACGAATTCTATTGAGAATGCATTGTATGCTGATGCAAACGCTGATATTCCTGTAGGAAGTGTTGTACAATCCTTACACTTAAGTGAGAACAAGGGGTATGCGATTTTAAATGGGGGAAATGAAGTTGCTGCATTTAACGGAAATAGCTTTGAAAACAATGCTATTATATCCGTTAACTATCCTAGATACATGACTTCTTTAAATAATGATGGCTTTATTACTTCTGGTAATTCTGCAGGAAAGGTTTACAAGATTGATTTATCCACAAATAAAATTACTGATTCGGTAGAAGTAGGACACGGACCAGAGCAATTATTAATTTCCGGAGAGCAATTAATTATTACCAACTCAGGTGGTTGGGGTTCTGACTCTACAATCTCTATTATCAACCTAGCTACATTTGAAGTAGATACGAACATTACTATTGGATCTAAACCAACTGATCTTGTTGAAGATAAAAATGGAATGATTTGGGTTTTATCTTCTGCTCAATATGATGGTGATAATGCTCCTAAATTAGTACAGTTAGATCCTTCTAACTGGTCTGTTTTAAAATCTATTGAAATAGGAACAGTCGATGAATTGATTAAAAAAATTGCGCTTAATTCTAAGGGAGATGAAATTATTTATTACAATGCTACTGATGTTTATGTTTTGGACATCTCAGATAATAATGCACCATCAAATTCTTTAATTAATGAAGATGGATTGTATGGAGTTGAAGTTGATCCTTTAAGTGGAGACATCTTCTTATTTGATAAAATAGATTACACATCTACTGGTTTTGTTCACCGATATACTTCTGCTGGTGTATTTAAAACTACTTATGACGTAGGAGTTTTACCAAATGGTGGAGTTTTTAAATAAGGAGTAGTACTGGGATTTAATAAAAAAAGCTACCTGAATCAGGTAGCTTTTTTTATATCTTGCCTGTCAGTTTGTAAGCCCAATACCCTATAATTTCATGCGTTAAATGTGTCCAGCCACTAAAAACGTGTGCACCTGGTATAAAACAATATTCCAACTCAAACTTACGCGGCCCGGCTGATCGGTTAGAGCATAGGTAATCTGGTGACAGTCCTTGCTTTTCAAAGCAAGCTAAGCTTCTTCTCATGTGGCTTGCAGAAGTAATTAATAGAATTTTTTTGTTGGATAAATCTTTAAATTTGGTTTGCAGTAATTCTCTTGAAAATAGTGCGTTTTCATGCGTGTTTCGAGATTCACTTTCAATTAAAAGGCTATCGATTTTTATCCCAGAATTATCTAGGTATTTACGGATTAAGATTCCTTCTTTATTTTCAGGATGGTAAATATCGCCGCTTCCTCCAGAGAATAATAAGTGTTTAATTTCTCCATTTTTAATTTTTGGAAGTGCTTGTAATAATCGATCCACACTACTGTTAAAACGGCTAATGTCATTTTGAACATCGTAAATAATCATTCCACCCAAAACAATTGCTATATCGTAATTTTGAGTTCGGGTTTTGCTAATCGGTTTTTCCCAGAGACGAACAGCTTCATCTAAAAGGAAATTATTTCCGAATACGAAGATGAGTATCACACTCGTGATTAATAGCTTCTTTCTTCTTACAGCGTTTTTAGTAAATAGCATCCAAAGTAATAGAATAACTAAATAGGTAAATGGAGAAAGGAGGAAGGTTAAGATTTTAGATAAGATGAAAAACATAATTAAACTTTTCCAATTCTTTTCTCAACCGATTCTCTTTTTGATTTAATCAAATTGGTTTTATTCTTATTGTAATCCATGTTCATTACGCAGTAAATACGATCGGATATTGGATCCATAATTTCGTATGCTTGTTCAACTATGTTTAAAAGTTCCGGTACAGTTGCAGCTTCGATTATAGTTCCCATAGGGGTGAACTCAAAATTGAAGCCTGTACTTTTTATGTGTTCAACAACTTTACTTACATATTCACCAATGTGATCACCTTTATTAATTGGAAATATTGCGAAATTCATTATAGCTGACATGGTTCAAATTTAGGCATAAAAAAAGCTATCTCGGTGTACGGGATAGCTTAAAGTATTTTATTGAGTTGAATTATACTAAATCGTCAAATTTAACTTTAGTTGAGTATTTAGAATTTGTTTCTTTTACTTCTTGAGACTCTTCATAACCTTCATAAACCCCTTTTTCTTTTTGAATATAATCGATTGCTTCATATAAACCAAGAGCAAACTTTTCAAAGTCTTCTTTGTAAAGGAATAATTTATGTTTTTCGAAATGGAATTTTCCATCCTCTGTAAACTTCTTTTTACTTTCAGTAACAGTTAAATAGTAATCATCAGCTTTTGTTGCTTTTACATCAAAGAAATAGGTTCTTTTTCCAGCTCTTACCGCTTTTGAAAAAATTTCGTCCCTTCTCTCTCTATTTTCATTGTTATCCATAATATTACTTTTAGTGTTGTTGGAAATATCATTTTCTTTCACACTGCAATATAGAATAATTTTTCTCACTAAAAAGGTTTAATCTATCTAAATTATAGGTAAAACCGTAAAAATCTTCGATTAAATATTTAAATAGAACTATTAATCGTAAGTTTTAAGCGTCTTATTTAACATCTTTAGCTTCCTTACGCGCTACTCTTTTTTTGTGCCAATGAATATTTTGAGGATGGAAGTAAATGAATGCAGAAATGAATACAGAGTACAATAGTGCATACTTTAGTGTTTTCACACCTTCGCTTAAGAAGATTTGAACCATTTGACCACTTGATCTTACTGTCCCTAGAGCTGACTGTGTAATCAATAAGGAAGTAAGCGCAAATAAGACAAAGAGTAAGCTTGTTTTGACGTTTTCGAAAAGTGCTTTTTGAAACGTAACATTGTATTTGAATTTATGCTTGAACGCAACCATTGTTGTTGTGAACAAAAAAACCAATAGAATTAATCTCTTTAAATAATATAGCTTTTCACTTACGGCAGCCATTTGACTGCTTATGTTTTGAAATGCGATGTAGGTTGTCTGATCAATATTTGATAATATCTCTTTTCCCTCATCTGTAAAGTCAGATTTTACAACAACGCTGTCTTGCGGCAATCCAATAATTTTAATTTGGTCAACTTCTTTAAGTTGTGCATAATCAATCAAGTCTCCAGTTTCTATGCCTTCGTAAATAGATTCATCATTATACGACGAATAAATAGATAAGTAAGTAATTACCAAAAGTACAAATACTGCTGCAGGAATTAACTTTAACTTTTTCATGGATGGTGCGAATAGATTAAATCAAATTTAGGGTATAAAAACAAAAAAGGTTGCTTCTTTCGAAACAACCTTTTAACAATACTTTGTAAAAAAAATCTAACTATTCATTGAAATTAAGAATTCATCGTTGTTTTTAGTATGACGAACTCTTTCTTGTAAAAATTCCATTGCTTCTTGTGGAGTCATGTCTGCTAAGAATTTTCTTAATCCCCATATTCTCTTAATTGCATGTGGTGCGATTAACATATCATCTCTTCTAGTAGAAGATAAGTTAAGGTCAATTGCTGGATATAAACGCTTATTCGCTAATTTTCTATCCAATTGAAGCTCCATGTTACCAGTACCTTTGAATTCTTCAAAGATTACTTCATCCATTTTAGATCCTGTATCAACTAAAGCAGTAGCTAAAATTGTTAAAGAACCACCGTTTTCGATGTTACGAGCAGCTCCAAAGAATCTTTTTGGTTTGTGTAGTGCATTTGCATCAACCCCTCCAGAAAGTACTTTTCCAGATGCTGGTGAAACTGTATTGTATGCTCTCGCTAAACGGGTGATCGAATCTAAAAGAATTACAACATCATGACCACATTCCGTCATTCTTTTTGCTTTCTCTAAAACAAGATTGGCAACTTTTACATGCTTATCTGCTGGTTCATCAAATGTCGAAGCAACAACTTCTGCATTTACTGATCTTGCCATATCTGTAACTTCTTCAGGTCTTTCATCAATTAATAAAACAATCATGTAAACTTCAGGATGGTTTTCAGCGATAGAATTCGCTACTTCCTTCAATAACATTGTTTTACCTGATTTAGGTTGAGATACGATTAACCCTCTTTGTCCTTTACCAATTGGAGCAAACATATCTAAAATTCTCATCGAGATAGACTGTTTTGTACCTTTTACTAAAGTGAACTTTTCTTCTGGGAAAAGAGGAGTGAGGTAGTCGAAAGGAACTCTGTCTCTTACAACATCGGGCTCTCTTCCATTTATTTCTACGACTTTAACAAGAGGGAAATATTTTTCACCTTCTTTCGGAGGTCTTATTGTTCCAATAACTGTATCTCCAGTTTTCAAACCAAATAATTTGATTTGAGTTTGAGATACATAAATATCATCTGGAGAAGATAAATAGTTGAAATCAGATGATCTTAAGAAACCATAACCATCGGGCATCGTTTCTAAAACACCTTCACTATCTACAATTCCATCAAAATTATATGCTGGTTCGGATTGTCTTCTATTCTCGTTGGGAGTCGGTCTGTCTTCCCTTCGTTTATCTTCCCTTCTTTCTGGTTTATTTTCAGCTCTCTCTGGTCTTTCTGTTCTATCTGGACGATCATTACGTTCCTTTCTTTCAGGTCGCTCAGCTCTAGCCGGTCTTTCAGCTCTAACAGGACGATCGTTATCTTTTCGATCTTGTTTTACTGGTCTCTCAGAATTTCTTTGAACGGCTTTTACTTCTGTTTTTTCAACAAACTTCTCGACTGGTTTTTCTTCAACTTGAACTTGAACTTCCTCTTTTTGAATAGGGTCAAGAGTTTCTGTTTCAGCAGGAGCTTCTTTTGTATTTTTAACACCTTCTTTTTTTACGCGAACTCTTTTTCTTTTTTGAATTTCATCTTGTTCAGAATCAGTAGTGCCGGCAATTTTTTGTTTGTTTTGCACATCTAAAATAGACTCAACTAATTCGGCCTTTTTTAGTTTTTCTGTTCCTTTAACTTCCAAAACAGTTGCAATCTGACGAAGGTCAGCAACAAGCTTTTTGTTTAAATCCAAAATGCTATACATATATATATTTGTTGGGTGATAATTTCAAATGAAAAAAATTGAGGAAATTTATCTGCAAGAATTTGCTGAACGATTTCTACTACAATAATATGAATAAATTCTTAGCTGAATGTATAAATTGGTGATTTTTTATAAAAAGTACTGTGTTTAAAACACTAGTGAAAATTTACTAAATTAATTTAGGAACAAATTTAAATGCCTTTTATCTGATTCGGTCTACAGATTTAACCAAGTCGTCGTCTTTTTTAATAGCCTTACCCGCTAACAAAAATAAAACGGTAGATATTGGTAATACAAAAATTGGAATTCCGAATGAAATAGAGGTAGGGTTTAGGTCTTGAATATTTAAATAAGACATTACTAAAAAAATCATTTCAACAAACGTAAACAATACACCAATCTTCGTTATTTTTTGTTGTTGCTTTCTTTTCTTAAACATGAAAATTGAAACAACGGCCAAAGCAGCTACGATTAATGATAAAATCAAGGTTTTATCATTTCCTTGAATTTGTTCGTTCTCAAAATTAATTGTTCCCGAACCCGTTAATGAAAATGTCATACCATCAGCAGTGTATTTAAAATATGTTCCAAAAGCAAAATAAGTTTGTATTCCTGCAGCAAGTAATAAGTATAAAGATTGTTTTCGTTGAATCATGATTTTATTTTATGCAAGTGCCTTTTTAATTAAATCTAAAATAGCGGCATCGTAATTAATTTCTAAAGCAAATTTATGTGCTTTCTCTGACATTTTACCCCAAGTTTTCTGAATTATTTTAATCCATTTTTCTTCAGTGTAATCTTTTGAGGAAGCAAAAGGTTGAATATGGTAATTCAAAAACACTAAACAAGCAACGTCTTCAATAAGTTGAGAGTTAGCATTATTTCTTAAATCTTTCTTTGAAATCATTGACTTTACAATGGATACAAAGTCAACTGAATAACCTACAGATAACAATACCTCTCCAGCCTTATCTGCTTGGTATTGGTATAATCCAATTCTCCATTGGTAATACCCTTTTTTTCCAACTGGGAAATCACTTCTAGGTATTTCCCATCTTTTAAAGTGCTGACATCTAGCAGCCATTTCTTGCTCTTCTGTATAGTTAGAATTAATTTTCGCTAACCATTCAAAACATTGATTTGCATAAAGTAACGCCTCTCCTTTGGGGTCAGATGAATGAACTTTATTGATTAATTCAATCGCTTTTTCTTTCATACTTATTTCGTCAAGAGTTTTTTTAATACGTTAACCAAGCGTTTTATATCAACTGCCGTATTGTACTTAGAAAATGAAATTCTAATTGCAGGATTATTCATAGAAACGCCCATTGCCTTTAAAACATGTGAGCCTTTATTACTACCCGAAGTACATGCGCTTCCGCCACTTATCGCAATTCCTTCGAGGTCCAAGTTAAAAAGTAACATCGAAACATCTTTTTCGGTTTGAAAAGAAAGGTTAGTAATAGCAGGAGAGGAGTTATGCTCGTCTCCGTTAATCTTATACTCTAGGCCTTCGGATTTTAACTGAAAGAATAATTGCGATTTTAAATGATGTAAATGCTTTGTAATTTCAGGTAAATCAGCCTTGATCGTCATTAAAGCTTTTTCCATACCCAAAATTGAAGTTACATTCTCAGTTCCACCTCTAAGTCCTTTTTCCTGGCTTCCTCCGTTAATAAAAGGAGTAATACTGTGCTTCTGATTAACGTATAAGAACCCAACCCCTTTAGGTCCGTGAAACTTATGACCAGAGCAAGTCACGAAATCAATATCAACTTCTTTTAAATTAAAGTCAAAGTATGCAATGCTTTGAACCGTATCAGAATGAAACAAAGCTTGATTTCTTTTACAGATTTCGTTTATTACTGAAATTGGACTAATTAAACCAGTTTCATTATTGATATGCATAATTGACACTAAGGTCTTCTTCGCAGATTTCGATAACAGTTCTTCTAAATGTACTAAGTTTATCGTTCCAGAATCGGAGATGTCAACGTATTCAAATTCAACACCTTTAGGAAGTTTAAATACAGGATTTAAAACCGCAGAATGTTCAGTTTCACAAGTGATTATTCTTTGAATTTGAAGATCTTTAATGGCACAATTAAAAACCATATTATTAGCTTCGGTTCCTCCTGATGTGAAAATAATTTCACTCGGTTGAGCCTTGATCGCATTTGCAATATTTTTCCGAGCCATTTCTATTTTAGCCCGAACACTTCTTCCAAATGAATGAATAGAAGAGGGATTTCCAAGATCATTTAAGAGGGATTCATGCATAACACGAACTACTTCTTTCGATAAGGGAGTTGCTGCAGCGTTATCCAAATATATTTTTTGCATGGCTAAGTTAAACTATGCGATAATTTCTTTTATTTCAGAAATGATTTTTTGAGCTAATTGTTCAGCTTGCTCTTCATTTGCACTTTCTGAATATATTCGAATTATAGGTTCAGTGTTTGATTTTCTCAAGTGAACCCATTCTTCAGCAAAATCAATTTTAACACCATCGATGGTGTTAACATTTTCATTTGCATATTTTTCTTCCATTTTTTCAAGAATCAAATCAACATCAATTTCTGGTGTTAATTCAATCTTATTCTTGCTGATATGGTATTGAGGGTAACCAACTCTTAAAGTTTTAGCTGATTTCCCAGTTTGCGCCATGTGCGACAATATCAATGCAATCCCAATTAAAGAATCGCGTCCATAATGTAAATCAGGAAAAATAACACCACCATTGCCTTCTCCACCAATAACAGCATTCTTTGCTTTCATTTGGTTTACAACGTTTACTTCACCAACTGCAGAAGCAAAATATTCACCTCCAGCTTTTTCGGTAATGTCTCTTAATGCTCGGGTGCTTGACATATTAGAAACTGTATTTCCTTTTCGTTTAGATAACACGTAATCGGCAACAGCAACTAAAGTATATTCTTCTCCAAACATGCTTCCGTCTTCACAAACTAATGCTAAACGATCAACATCAGGATCAACAACAATACCGATATCAGCTTTATTCTCAACAACCGTTTTTGAAATTTCAGTTAAATTTTCTGGTAAAGGCTCTGGATTGTGTGGGAACTGACCATTTGGTTCACAATATAACTCATAAATTTCTTCAACTCCTAAAGCTCTTAATAGTGGAGGAAGACAAAGTCCTCCAGTTGAATTAACAGCATCGATAGCAACTTTGAACTTCGCAGCTTTAATCGCTTCAACATCTACTAGTTCATGATCCAATATCTCTTTGATATGAATATCAAAATATTTATCATTTGTTGTAATGACTCCTAAATCGTCAACATCAGCATAGTTGAAATCTTCTTGATCGGCAATTGTTAAAAGTTCTTGTCCATCTTCACCTGAGATGAATTCACCTTTGCCGTTTAAAAGCTTTAATGCGTTCCATTGTTTAGGATTATGAGATGCCGTTAGGATTATTCCTCCATTTGCATTTTCCATAGGAACAGCAATTTCAACAGTTGGAGTAGTAGATAATCCTAAGTTGACAACATCAATACCTAAACCTATTAAAGTAGAGGTGACTAAGTTTTCAATCATTAAGCCACTTATTCTTGCATCTCTCCCAACTACGATTTTGATTTTCCCCGATGCTTGTTTTTTAATCCACTCACCATAGGCGCTTGTAAACTTAACTACGTCTAATGGACTTAAACCTTCTCCAGGCTTGCCTCCAATAGTACCTCTAATTCCAGAAATCGATTTTATTAAAGTCACAATGGTTGTTTTTTATTTACGGAAATTAATAAAAAGTAACCTTAGAAAATATTCAAGTTTTCAACGATAAAAGTTATTAGCTTATAACTTGCTGTTTATCAGGTGTTTTATTGCTTTTTAAAAATTTTAAACGAAAAATTGTGAATAATAATAGTTAAAGTTGTTTGTTCTGTACGTAATATTTCGGCAGATTTATAGGTAGAAGCTAAACTATGGAATTTTTTGAATCTTCAGATAACCACAGAGAAGTAATTACCGCTGTGAATCGCTTTAAGAGTATGGTTAAAAACCAGGAGCAATATTATTTTGATAGTGAGGAGTTAAAAGACATTGTTGAATACTATTTATTGAGAGGTGAGTTTGAACAATCGCAAGACGTTGTAGACTATGCACTTAATTTACATCCTACCAATTCGGAATTAAAAATATTAAAGGCACAAGTACTAGTTGGTAACCTTCAATACAAAGAGTCCTTAAAGCTAATTGAAGAAGTTGAGTTGTTCGAACCTTACAATATCGATTTATTAATAGTGAAAGGTACTGTTTTAAGTAAGTTGAAAATGACAGATAAGGCGATAAAATGCTTTAAAATGTCATTGGATCATGCCGAATTTAAAGATGAAGTATATTATTTCATAGCATCTGAATACCAGCGAAATTTAGAATATGATGAAGCAATTAAGTATTATAAAAATTGTTTGAGAGAAAACCCAGAGCATGAATCTGCATTATTCGAATTAAATATGTGCTTTGAATGTATGACTTCTTTTACTGAAGCTATACAATTTTACAACCAGCTTATTGATTTATCTCCATACTCAGAATCGCTTTGGTTTAATTTAGCTGGAGCCCATTGTAAATTAGAAGAGTGGATAAAAGCAGCTGATTGTTATGATTATGCGTTAGCGATAAACCCAGAATTTTCTTCTGCCTATTTTAATAAGGCTAACGCATTGGCAAGTTCTGGTGATTACGAGGCTGCCATTGCAGTTTATAAAGAGTCTTATGAGTTTGAGTCACCAAGTTTTATGACTTATGGTTATATCGGTGAGTGTTACGAGCGGTTGAAAGATTTTGACCAGGCAATGGCGTTCTACAAAAAAGCCTTGAGTGAAAATGAAGAATACCCAGAAGCTTGGCTTGGGATTGCTATTTGTTTAGATGGGTTAGGAAGATCAAACGAAGCTTATGTATCGATAAAAAAAGCACTTGAATTAGAAAACGCTGATCCTGATTTTTGGTATACAGCTTCGGAAATTGAAGAGAAGCTTGGTTACATAGAAGATAGTTTGAATTCTATGAAGAGCGCTGTTGAACTTGATCAAACAGATATTTCATTATTTATGGATTATTTGCTTTTAATTGAGCGACACTTGGATCAAAATCTTTTAAAAGAAGCTATTGATGATGGAAGTGAGAGGTTTTCAAATAATTCAATATTGCTTTATTATAAAGTGGCTTTTCTTTTAAGAGCGGGTAAATTTCAAATGGCTTACCAAACATTTGAATTGGCTTTAACGATAGATTATAAAGATTATGAAAGAGTCTTTATATATTACCCAGAAGCAAAAAATAATCAAAACGTATTAGACTTGATTGATTTATATCGAGATTAATTATATTTTTCAGTAAAATAAGCGACTATGCAAGAGGTTTCAGTAGA
>Ga0115005_10004514_pt1 | contig 11008 bp, 6 predicted proteins | sample ArcOceMetagenome_FD_87163 | JGI IMG/M metagenome (GOLD analysis project Ga0115005, IMG submission 87163) | Marine eukaryotic phytoplankton communities from Arctic Ocean - Arctic Ocean - Greenland ARC118M Metagenome | ecosystem: Environmental > Aquatic > Marine > Oceanic | place: Arctic Ocean...
CCCCTCGAAAGAGCAGCCTATAAAATGTCGTTGGCTTGAACCACTGTGAGGTATTATACCACGCCCATTGACCACCGCCCATCCGAACTGGCAACATCGGCAGCAAGGCCCAGGTGACCGCGATGAGCGCCACGAGGACAAACAACAACATTGGGACCACCTGCTTCCACTTGGGAGACGGCTCCGGGTCTTTCATCCACCCCTTCCAAAGTGCCTCGTTGTCCTGCAACCACTCGCAGGCCAGGCCGTAATGGGTCGAGCCGACCTCTTGGCTCTTCCGCTGCTCCAACCTCCAAATTTCAGCGGTCGGAACGGCGTCTGCCAGGTGACGGTGCAAACGAAGGGTGGGTGGTGCGACGTGGCGCGGGCTCGCGACGCGGCGCGGTGTGGCGCGGCGTGGCATGGCGTGGGGCGGCACTATGTCTTTGAGTTCAACAGGAGGGTGGGCGCTCACAGTTTTGAATGAAGTGCGCAACCTCCGGGTACATGCGGCCGAGGCGCCGCGAGTAGCCCTTGTGCACCAGGCCCTGCCGGAAGTCGCAGGCGCGCGTGGGCGGCAGAGACACGAACGTCTCGTTCGGCTCGCACATGACGGGGTCCTCAAAGACGATGCGCATAATGTTGGTGTGTGGCGCGATGATCAGGGCAGGCTCCCAGTGGTAGAAGAGGAAGGACTGGTCCAGATCATCTTTGAGGTAGTCGAAGCCGGCGCCCGTATACACGATGACCAGGGGCAGCGAGGCGTTCTGAATGATTGCCTCGACGATACCCTTGTCAGCCGAGTCCCAGGCCTTGAGCACAACTCTGCAGTCTTCTTTGTCGGCAAGTTCGTGGCACGCCCTATTAGGCAGCTCCATGCAGTGGTCGCTGCCTCCGATGTTGCACCACTGAGTGAGCGAGCGGGCCATGCGCAGCGTGGGCAGCGTTGGGAGCACGTCCCGCACCAGGTTGTTGTACATGCGTCCGTGGCTGAGCAGTTTCGCACGCTGCTCGTCGCTGCCCCCGGGGCGCAGGAAGAGGCCTGAGCGTCCATAGCTGAAGGTTGTGCCCGCGTTTGTGTAGGCGCCTTCGCTGTCGAGATACTCAGAGTAGGCGGATGATGCCCAGAGCTCCATGTCGATGTCCACCTGGGCCGGGCTCGCCAGCGAGCCGGAGAGCAGATCGAACGAGCCCGAGGTCATGCCGTCGGCGGTCGTGCACATGCGGGGCTTGGGATAGCCAATGACTTCGTGGATGAGAATATAGGCGATGGCGGTGTTGAGCTTGTGCGTATCCCACTCCTTGACGAGCATCCGCATCACCCCACCGCCCTCATTGGCGAGCAACAGCTGCCGATACGATTCGTCAAGCGGTGAGATCTGGGACGCCCCGCCTCCGAAGCACCGGCCCCCCTCCGGGTTCGCGAATATTTCCGAATCCGGGTAAACTTCTGCCAGTCCGCACCCGCCGTCTGCAAATGCCCCGCCAACGAGCGAGAGCAGCGCGACGACGACGGTGCGCATGCGAGCGGCGCAGCCCAATTTGCGGCTGCTCGAACACAGGTAACAGGCGTCCAAGATTTTTGTACGAGCTCCCCACGAGCTCGCGGTTTTCCCTTCACGCAACATAACTGCCCAACGCTACCTGTATCGTTTCCGTTCAGTTTGGTCCCCTGGAGCCTGGACCACTCCTCCTTCCAAGTGTTCCAAGCGCGCGGAGTGAGTGAGTGGGTCGGGGTGAAATTCGGTCGGAGCGAAGTGAGTGTGAATCAGGCAAATGTGAATGTGGCACGATGTGGGTGTGCCGCCTACCTGGTATTCCGACATTGACCTCAAGGAATCCGGTGCAGGCTCCTCAACCTGCGTGGTGCAAGCGGGCGGGGGAAGTTCCCAATAAGCGGGAACTTTTTGCAATTTCCTAATAAGGGTCCATAGACATTTATAACATATATGGTGGCGGCGGCTGCTGCGGCGCTCCTCCTCGCCCTGGGGGTGGCTCCGTCGGCGCAGCTGCCCGGTGGACTCGAGGCGTTGGAGCAGCGGCAGCTACGACCATCACCGAGCCCTGAGGCTGCGCCCGAATCGTGCGCGAGGTGCGGCCAAGTGAAGCCCTGGAGTCCGAACTGCTGCAGTGACGGCGGCTCATGGGCGGGTCTGTGCGACGGCAAGGGTGATACGCAGCACACGTGGTCCGAAGGGTATGCTGTGTGCCAGGGTGCTTCTCTTGACATGCCCGAGCTCGAGGTGAAGCCCGAGAGACGCAGCGCCAAAGCCGGAGACAATGACGACAGCCTCTTGATGCCGATGCCGCATGTCAAAGAGCCCACGGCCGCCCATACTCCTGGCAGTGAGGCGGAACCGCCGTACGCAAATGCGGGATCCGCAGTTGCCTCTCCCGTTTGCAGAGATTGGTGCTGGAAGAACGAACAGCCCTGGGTGAATAAATGCGTTTGGCAGTCGAATGTGTGCTCGGCTTGCTCGGAATGCAGAGCCCACTGGACGGACATGGCAAACGGCATGACGCGGCACAAGGCTCTGAAAAGAGGAACGGACGAGCCGAATATCACGCAGACTAAGTGCCGCTCCTCTGCATCGACTCGTGGCATCGGCGACACGTGGTGCATCCATGTCTGCTCGGGAAGCTTTTGCCCGTCGGATGTCTGCAGCGACGATTGTCAGCGCCTCTGCAATGGCAAGTGCTCGGGCTGGGTGGACAGCGGTCAGTTTGACAAGGGCGCCTTCGTCGATGAGACCGGGAGAGCCCTGCAACCAAGTGACTGGAACACGGAGGAAGATATGGACTCCGTGCGAAAGGGCAAGCAGAATGACGCGAAGGAGGCAGCCGCGAAGAAGGACATGCAGGCCAAAGAGAAGGAAATGAAGTCCACGGAGGAGGAAACGAAGAAGAAGGAGGAGGAAGAGCGGGCCGCCGCCGAGAGCGCAGCCGCGGCTGAGAAGGCGAGGGCGGAGGCGGAGGCTGCCAGGGTTGACGAGATCAATAAGAAGGCAGCAGACGATAAAGCCAGGGAGGAGGAGATCAAGGCCAAGGAATTGGCAGACGAGGAGGAACGTGTTGCGGAGCAGGAGAAGCGGGCCGCGAGCGAGGACAACGGTCTTGGCAGCAGTGCCGCGGTGCCCGCCGCGCCTGTCCCGATGGCCACGCCTATACCGGTGCCGGACGTGCCGGACGTGCCGGACGTGCCTCCGCTGGCCGATTCGTCTGCCGCTGCGGATGTGGAGGCGGCTCGGAAGAAGGCGGAGGAGGCCCGGATTGCCGCTTCTGAGGCGGCGCAGGCGGTGATCACGGCGGAGGCTGAGGAGGCTCGGGCCAAGGAGCAGGCCCAGGCGGAGGAAGCTCGGAAGAAGGCCGAGGCGGCCCGGATCGCCTCCTCTGATGCGGCGTTGGCTCCGGAGCAGGAGGAGGCGCCGCCCGCGGAGGTGCCGGTGGTTGCACCACCCGCGGCCTTCGAGCCTACGCCAGAGCAGGAGGTGCCCAAGAAGGTGTCGGGCACGTGCCACACCCTCGCAGACCCCAAGACGGGGATCACGGACACCTACTGCCTCGCCACCTGCACGCCGGTCAACGGCCCCGGCGGCAGCACCTTTTGCCCGTTCGACGTCTGCAGCAAGGAGTGCGGCCTGCTCATCCAAGGGCCGGACGGTACGGGCGTGCTCCCGGGCCACATGCCTCCCTTCGCGCCGGAGCCGAGCGCCCCGCCACCGCCGGAGCCGCCGGCGCCGCCTCTCCTACCGGCACCCTCCCCAGCTCCGCCCAGGCCACCCCCCTCCCCGCCGCCACCACCACCGCCCTCAACACCACCACCATCACCCCCGCCGTCGCCACCGCCGCCGTCGCCCCACCCGCCGTCCGACAAAGTGCACCTGTCCGGCTACTCGGTGGACGATCTGACCGACCTCTACCTGAATGGGGTACCCAGCAACAGCCTCAGGGAGGCGGGGCTGCTCATCCACGGCTTCGACGAGACTGAGGACTACGTGCTGCCCTGGCAGCCGTGCTCGGTCGCCGCCAAGGGCTCCAAGGGCTGGTGCTCTAACAAGACGACCTGGTGGTCGGCGTCCATTGTCAACGCCAAGCAGCTGCACACCTTCAGCGGCAGCGGGCTTCTCTTCAACCCGCACCGCTCCTTCACGCAAGTGCTCTGCTCGTGGCCGGACGACATGTCGTCGCTCACGCTCGGCTGCTCGGGGAGCTACTCGGGCGAGCTGCCGCGTCACCCCGAGCCCTTCCGCGAAGATGAGCTCAAGGACATGCTCGAGACCTCGATGAACAAGCACGACCCCATCTCCAACAACTACAACGAGGTGCGCACGCGTGCACGCGTGCACGCACATGCACATGCGCATGCGTACACGTGCAGTGCATGCGGTGCGCGTGCATGGTCGGTAGCATGGTCCGTAGCGGGCTCGTGTAGCATGGTCGGTAGCAACAGTCTTCTACGTGCAGGCTGCATGCGGCATGCGTGCACGTGCAGGCAGCCTTCAGCATGGTGCACGGTGTATTGCGATGCCCTGACCCTCTTCGTCCACCCCTCCCACAGGTACTGATCAACTCCTCCTTCTACGCGCAACACCTACCGCGCTCGCTCGCCGGCATCATCTACTTCGACGACGTCGCCATGGCCGACAAGATCCAGGCCACGCGCATCTACGTGCAAATGCTCGACCACTACCCGCACCTGCACGAGGGGTCGATCCCGTTGCTCCAGATCAACCGCAAGGCGCTGATTGCAGCCAACGCGGCGCAGGCGGGAGGAGGAGGCACCACCGACGCGGTGGCGCATGGCGTGCCGGAGGACGCGGAGGACCCGGAGGAGAGCATGCTGATCATCGACCGCTCAATGGGCGCGCGCGCCTTCCTGATGAAGCACAACATGGAGAACTACAAGGCCAACCACCCCTACCAGAAGTTCCCCAAGCGCTTCCGCTTCAGCAAGCAGCGGCAAGGCATCGCCGAGGAGGCGGAGAACGCCGAGGTCGAGCGGGAGGCGCGGCGGCGCGACCGCGTAGTGCGCAAGGGGGGGTACCCCGCGGACACCGACACTTGCCACACGCTCTCCGCGCCGCGCGTGAGCAGTGAGTGGTGCGCCCAGACGTGCGGCGACTTCTTCTGCCCGCCCGAGCTGTGCAGCGAGGCGTGCTTCATCACCAAGATGCCGGACGCCCTGGGCATGGCGCGCGCGGAGGAGACCAGCCCCTACACCAACCCGTACGGCTTGGCACCCGCCCAAGGCATCCACATTCCGATGTCGGACGCGGCGGCAGCGCAGCGCGCGGCCCGCGCGCAGATGCAGGTGCCGCATGAGTCGAAGGAGCTCCTCACCTGGGACGACGACAACCCGACCATGCCCGCGGCCTACGAGGCCGCGGCCGCAGACGTGCCTTCGGCCAAGTCGGAGGCTGAGGCAAAGGCAAAGGCCATCCAGGCGGCGGCCGATGCGGAGCCCGAGGTCGACGCGAAGCGCCGCCTGATGCGCCGCATGCAAGTGCGGCGGGGCGGCGCGGAGGATGCCAGTGCAGCGGGGCCGCTGCCGTCGGGGGCTGCTACCGCCCAGCCGACGATCCGCTGCCACGCCATCGCGGACGGCGCCGGCATCGACGATGCATGGTGCCAGAGCATCTGCACTGAGAACTACTGTCCGGAGAAGATGTGCTCCAAGGAGTGCGTCGAGGAGGCGCTAGACGGCCTGCTCCCCATCCCTATCGAGGTCGAGGACCCCGAAGATAAGATCCGGCGAGAGTACGAAGAGGCGCGTACGGCCGCAGAGTCTGCGTACCCCTCGGCGGCCTCGGCGGCCTCGGCGGGACAGCAGCAGCAGCAGCAGGAGAATGACGACCCGATAGGGGGAGGACCAGACGTGGCCCCTCCCGCCGCCGAGGACGAGGCCCCTCATGCCGACGAGACGCCTGTGGAGAGGATGATGCGGGAGGCGAAAGAGGAGAGGGCGGCGGCCGAGGAGGCGAATCGCAAGAACACGGCGGCCGCGGCGACCGAGAACGCCGCGGCGGAGGCAGAGCTGGCGGAGGAGAAGGCGAAGGCGCAGGCCGAGGCGGACGAGGAGGCGGCCGAGAAGGAGGCAGCAGGCATCGCCGCGGCCGAGGAGGCCGCTGCGGAGGTCGCAGCTCGCATCCCCGCCCTGCCCGAGCCCGTGCCCGTCTCGCCGACTGACCAGGCAACGAGCGCTGCTGAGGCGGCGAAGGACGCTGCCGCGGCGGCGGCGAAGGCGATGGCGGACAGGGCTGATGAGGCGAGGGCCGCCATGGAGGAGGGCAACAACGCTGCCGCTTCTGATGTGGTGGCGGACAACGCCGTGGCCTCAGCCACGGCGGACAAGGCGGCCGTCTCCACCGCGAACGCCGAGGCCGCGGAGGGCGCCTTGGCGGCCGCGGGCTGCATGTCCGTGGCGTCGGCCCCGCTGCAGGCGCACGGCATCACCAATGCATGGTGCATCAAGACGTGCTCCAATCCGGACCAGTGCCCCCTCAACGTCTGCAGCGCGGACTGCAAGTACAAGAAGATCGTGGTCCCGGAGCCACCCTCAGAACCGCCCGCCGATCCCAAGTACTTTCCCGCCGCCGACGACGCGGCGGCGGAGGCCGCCAGGGTTGATGCGGCCAACAAGCCAGCAGCAGCGGTGCCCGTGCCGGCGGCGAGCGCTGGCGGGCGCACGGGGGGCAATATGAAGGCGCCGGCGAACGCCACGGACTGCACGCTGGGCAACGCATCGATCGTGGCATGCGCCAGCATCGGCTGCCGCTCGATGGCCGAGCCGAAGCTGATCGCGAGCGGCGTGGATGACCGCTGGTGCATCGCGACCTGCCAGGTCGGCGGCTGCCCGTACGACGTCTGCAGCCACGAGTGTATGCTACTCAGCCCAGAGGAGGACCCGGACCTGGGCGGCGGCGTGGCGCAAGTGACGCAAGGCGTCAAGGACGGCACGATCACGACCGACTCCGAGTTCACCCTGCCCAAGATGGACCCCAACCACACCTACCAAAATGGGTGGACGCTGGGACGGCTGACGGCGCTCTTCAAATATGGCGAGCCCACAAACAATCTCTCGCATGCAGGCTTCACCTTCCACGGCTTTGACGGGACCGAGGACGAGCGGCGGCCGTGGGTGCCGTGCACGTCGTCGTGGTGCCAGCCGACGCCCGTGTGCAAGTTTGTGAACATCACACACGACAAGCGCACGTGGCCACCCAACGAGCCGGCGTACAAGAACTGGACCTACTACTCGCACATGATCAAGCGCTACGGCAACAAGCGCTGGAAGAACTGCACGTGGCGCGACGCCGTCTGGATGTCGGCCTCGATCCTCAACGCCAAGCAGCACCACTCCATCAGCTCGAGCGGCATCCTCTTCACGCCCGCCAAGACGAAGGTGCTCTGCTCGTGGCCCGACGACATGTCTTCGCTCGACAAGGGCTGCGCCACCGACTTTACGGCGCAGCGGCCCGCGCACCCCATGCCCTTCCTGCCGCTCGAGCTCAAGGAGATGCTGACCATCTCGATGAACCCGCAGAACATGGCGACCTCGCTCTACAACGAGGTGCTCATCGACGCCAACAACTACAAGGACAACCTGCCGCACTCGATCGCCGCCGTCGTCTACTTCGACGACTCCGCCGTCGCCGACAAGGTCGTCGCCGTGCACACCTACCTCCAGATCCTCGACGAGTACAACCTCACCAGGGCGCAGCTGCCGCTGCTCAAGGTCGCGCGCGCGCGCGCCCTCAGCGCCATCGCGGCGGGCGAGCTCGTCGTCGACGAGTCGGCCGGCGCGAGCGCCTACATCGAGCACCACTCGTTCGAAAAGTTCCGCAAGAACCTCGCACCGACGGTGCACAAGTTCGCCGACGGCACGTCGATCGAGGTGGAGCCCTCGCGGCTCACCATACCCGGCGGCAGCGTCTCGGGCGGCAACGACAGCGCCTGCACGACCCTCGACCCCGGGCGCGTGAGCGCCGAGTGGTGCACCGTCAACTGCCTGTACTCCCAGATGGCCACGGCCGAGGCGGACAAGGCGGAGGCGCGCGACCTGAGGCGAGGCGAGAAGAACGGCGCGCGGCGCAAGGACAGCGCCGCTGTCGACTGCCCTCCGGAGTACTGCTCCTGCCCTGGCGACGGCATCGACCACCCTTCCCCGGGCGGCGAGCAGAAGGACCCGATGCAGGACATCTTCAACAAGGCCGCCAGCGACCCCTTCCACAAGGACCGCGCGGACTGGCTCGACAACCCCGTCGCGGTGCCGATCCCCGAGCTCGACAACCCCAGGGAGGACGCCTTCGAGCAGTTCCGACGGACGCTCTTCCCCCGCGAGCGCCACGCCACGGAGAGGGCCGACGATCTGGTCAACGACCCGTTCGAGGCGCTCAGAAGGGTGGCGAGGGACCCTTTTGAGTCGTTTGAGGAGGCGCTCAGAAGGGTGCCCAAGTGAGTACAGAGTTTTGTGTGTTACCGTGTTTTTCTTATGTGTGTGATATATCTGGTTCAACGAAAATTCACACACCCGCACCCCTTTCCCTGCTTACTGCCCCAAACTTTGAAACTTACTCCGCGCCTTTGCGGCCGTCGCGCGTCGCCGCCGCTACCCTCGCCCTCTCAGGATGGCTGCCACACCCCAGCACGCCACAGTGGGCGTAGTTAGCTGCCGCGACGGCGTGTGCCCTGGCTATACGCTCCTCTCTGTCTCGCGCACGACGTATCTCATCGACAGGGAGGGCCGCGTGCTGCACACCTGGGCATCGATGCGTGAGGTCTTCGTGGCTTACCTGCTGCCAAGCGGCAACCTGCTGAGAGATGGCGGCGACCTCGAGCTTGCGCCACAGTTCACCGCCGGTGGCGCGTCGGGCTACCTCGAGGAGGTGACCTGGCACAACGAGCTCGTCTGGTCATGGAGTGCGCTGCCGCGCTTCGCGTACCTGTCGCACCACGACGTGACACCCTTGCCAAACGGCAACGTGCTAGTGCTCATGTGGGAGCGCAAGAACAAGGAGCAGGCCCTTGCCGCCGGCCGCCACCCCGAGCTCCTGCCTGACGGCGAGGTGTGGGACAACCTCGTCGTGGAGCTCCGCCCCGACCGGGCGAGGGGGCGCGCGTCCGAGGTACGCCGGTGGAGCCAGTGGGAGCATCTGGTGCAGGACTTCGACCCCACCAAGGCCAACTACGTGGAGGACGTGGCGGCGCACCCCACCAAGTTCGACCTCAACTACGCGCCGCCCGGCGGCAAGGCCGCGTGCCGCAGCGGTGGCCTGCAGCCCTGTAACCAGACGTACAGAGCCATGCAACCCTGCATGCGCACGAGCCTGTAACCATACGACCGCCAGGCGGCCTGCAGCCCGACCAGCACCCGTCCGGCCTCGCGGTGTTCAATAAAGCTCCCGGGAAGACGGTGCGTATATGCAATCGCATGCCTGTGTGCCAGAGGCTGCTCACCCCAGCCCAGCACGCACCAGAGGCTGCAGCCCTATGTGGTTGCAGGGCGAGCGCGACTGGCTGCACGCCAATAGCGTCGACTACACCTTGGGGCCGGACGGCTCCGGCTACGTGCTCATCAGCTATAACGTGCCGTCAGAGGTGGTGGTGGTGCGCTGGCCGGCTGCCGGTGAGGCGGCCGGGGCGGCCGGGACGGCCGGGGAGGGCGAGAATGGGATTCTCTTCCGCTTCGGCAACCCGCTCGTGGCGCGCACTGGCGACCGGCACGCGCGGCAGCTCTTCTGCCAACACAGCGCCAGGTGGGTGCAGGGCTTGCATGGCGCGGCTGGCAGCTCACTGCGCTTCATCCTCTTCAACAACGGCTGCGCGCCGCGGCGCCGCGCGTTGAATACAAAGGGAATGGCAGCCTTTGCCACACAGGGAGCGGCAGCCTTTGCCCACCTGTGCTCTTCGACAACGGCCACGCGCCGCGCGACCAACTCTGTGCATTCGAGGCTGCAGCTGCCCCACGCGCTCTCAGGCTGTCACGCTCCCAGGCAGCAAGCCCCCATGTTGCCGAGCTCGCAGGCACCGCATGTGGTCGACGGCCGACGAGTTCGTGCTGGACCTTGCGAGCGGCGCGGTCGAGCAAGTGTGGAGCTTTGGCCCACCAGTCGACCGGCTGGTTGCAAGTGGTGCCCAGCCTCGATGGCGACAGCGCCCCATCCGCCCGCGTGGCTTCTCTGAAGGCTCGGGGCGCGCCTCCTCCTCCACACCTGCACAGCCAGGCCGCCCAGCAGGCTAGGACACTCAGCCACCGTAAACTGTGGCGTGGATTCCGCCTCAGAGTGCCGAACGCTGAGGACTTGCCCACTCTGAACTGATAGGTCGACCACCTCGGCTCTTTCTACGCGCACCACTCAAGCGGCGTCCGCCGGTGCCCGGACGGCACCAACACGCTGATCACGCTGGGGCCGCAGGGGGTGGTGTTCGAGGTGACGCCAGATGGCGAGGAGGTATGGCGCTTCGTCAACCCCGTGGAGCAGCGCAGCAAGAGCGCGCCGGCCGTCGTGCGCCAGGGCGCGCAGCGCGGCGCAGGCAGGTTCGGCCTCTTCTTCGCCGAGCGCTACCCGTTGGACCACTGCGCGCAGCTGCGGGACCTCGTGCCTGGTCCTCGCGTCGAGGACTTTGTGCCGCACTGGCCTTTGTAGTTTCGCATTGGAGGGATTGCGATTCCACCGCTCGCGCGCTCCCGCTGTTTGGTGCTCTTGTTAGAATGTTCTTGTGGTAAAGCCGTACTAAGACACAACCTGACAAGTTGTAGATGTTACCGTAAAGCCGTACTTAGCACCAGTACACCACACAACATTCTAACGTAACAAGCATCTCAGAGTTGTGTTAGTACCACACAAAAAAATCATCATTCTAGAACAAGCACCACACACACAGCTCTGGAGCTGACACACAGTCTATACTTGTAACTTTTGTGTGTGCGCGAATTATCAATAATGCAATTAATACTTAGGGTATACTACGCTTTGATATATAACCGTCATCATATATATAACAGTGCAAATAAAGGTAACGCACGCAC
>Ga0115005_10004515_pt1 | contig 11005 bp, 7 predicted proteins | sample ArcOceMetagenome_FD_87163 | JGI IMG/M metagenome (GOLD analysis project Ga0115005, IMG submission 87163) | Marine eukaryotic phytoplankton communities from Arctic Ocean - Arctic Ocean - Greenland ARC118M Metagenome | ecosystem: Environmental > Aquatic > Marine > Oceanic | place: Arctic Ocean...
CTTGAGGTGGCGCAAATTTTAATGGAGGAAGGGATGAAAACTAGATTTGTTTTACTGACGCTTTTTAAAGAAGAGTCTTTCTTTCGCAATGCAATGAAGGCTGGAGTGAAGGGATATTTACTAAAAGAAAGTAATGAAAAAGAAATTTTGGATTGTATCTATTCAGTCAATCAAGGTAAACCTTATGTGAATTCAAGTCTAACTCATTTTTTGATGACTGAAGGATCGGCGAACAATATTCTTGCTAACCTTACGGATCATGAAGTCAATATTTTAAAATTAATAGCTCGTCAAAAAACAACTGCGGAAATTGCGAACATGCTTTTTATCAGCCCAAAAACAGTTTCAAACCATCGTGGAAATATCGGTAAGAAATTGGATTTGTCAGGAGAACAGAATGGGTTGTTGAAATGGGCGATTGAAAACCGAGAACTGTTGATCTGAAGATCTAACTTGCAGGAATAAGGTATTTAAAACACTTCTGCCACCCCAAATCTTCGAACGTCACCCACCGCCTCTAATTTTTTTCCATCATTAAATATGGAATGAACACCTCCAAAATACATCGCCAAGTTTTCCCAAAAAACGGTATTTTCTTTTTTCAGAGAAAAATCGAAACCTCTTTCTATTTGAAATTTTCCTTCTTGAAAATGAACGCGTGGATGTTGGGTACTTTGCCGTAGATTTTTTTGTTTTTCATAGAGTTGAAAAATTACTTGACCAATCGCAAATGGAATTCTTCCTGCACCACCTGACCCTGCAATGAATTCTAAATCTCCATTTTTTTGAGTAACCATCGTCGGAGTCATCATCGAATGTAATCGAGTATCGGGCTCCCAAGAGTGTGCGCCATCAGGTAATAAAAATATTTCTCCCAACATATTATTGAGCTGCATATTGGTGTCGGGAATAAAATATCCGCAACCTTCACCGATCGAACTAGTCAAGCTAACCGCATTGCCCCAACGATCCAAAATATTAAAATGAGAGGTGCCTCGGTTGGAAGAAACCGAAGGCTGGAAATTGAAATTATTATCAGGAACTAGTTGGTCAAGATGTGTTTTAATTTTAGATTCATCCGCCACCATGCGTTGAGTTTTTTCGATAGCAAGCGCAAGAGAAGATTCATTTTCATTGGCTTGCGATAACATCATAGCTAGTATTGCACCACCTTTACTCGGTCCGTTGGGCAAATAAATATGTCGATTTTTATAATTAAATTTTAAAGGATCGAGTACGTTGACTTGGTAGTTTTCGAAGTCAGCTCTCGTCAAAAAGCCACCTCTTTGTTGACTATCTTCGGCAATTTTTTTTGCTATTTCTCCTTGATAAAATCCACGTTCTCCTTCCATAGAAATGAAGGTTAGAAAATCTGCCATCCCAGACATTTGAATCAAATCACCTTCCTCTTTTATTTTACCATCACCTTTGAAAAATATACCTCTAACGTTCGGATCTTGTCGAAAAATAGGTTCAAGTAATTGAAAATCAAATGCTTGAAAAGTATCAAGCGGGACTCCTTCTTTTGCTAATTGAATGGCAGGTTGAACTAATTCTTTCATCGGAATGGTTCCGAATTTTCGATGCATTTCAAAAACTCCAGCAATACTTCCGGGCACCGCCGCTGCTCCCAAGCCAACATGGAAAGTCTCAGAGTCACTTCCAAAATCAATTTTCACAGGATAGAAATCAAGTCCATTTAAGGTGTTTTTATTGATCGGAGTTTGGCAAAAAAAATCAAAAAATTGAATATCTCCTGCTGCAGTTCTGGTCAATGCGAAACCATTTCCACCTGCGGAAGCCATGCAAGGCTCAGCAATAAACATCGTAAAATGTGCTGCAATGGCAGCGTCAAATGCATTGCCTTTGGCGAGTAAAATTTCTTTGGCTACGGCAAGGGTAGTTTCGTGACCTGCGGAGATGGCTTGTTGCATGTTTGTTTTTTTGGAGAAAAGAAAAAATCATTATTTGTGCGTCAAGATATTAAAATGGTAGTTGTTTTTCACAAAAAAAATGACTTTGAAATTATACAACAGCCTGTTGGCAAAAGTAGCTAGTCGCTTTAGCTACCCGCTAAAAAAGAGCGCAGCGAATTTTCTAAAAATACAAAAACACCTACCGCTCGCATTTAATTTCCAAATATAATTTCTTAAGAAAGAAGGAAAATAGGATTTGGAAGAAAAAGAGCGTAACATTTTTTGGAGTAATCCTTTTTGGGGTTTTTCAAAAAAATCGCTACGCTCTTTTTTGGCTGGCAGCTAAAGCGACCAGCTACTGTGGAAAGTACCATCCTTATCCACCCGCTCATAAGTATGCGAACCAAAATGATCCCGTTGCGCTTGCGTCAAATTCAACGGTAATCTTCCATCTCGATACGCATCAAAATAAGCTAACGAAGTAGAAAATGCTAAAGTCGGAATTCCCGCATCAATTGATTTTTTGATAATAGATCGAAGTGCATTATGATTCCCTTTGAGGTGCTTGGCAAAAGTTTTGTCCATCATTAAATTAGGCAAATCAGCATCAGTTGAATATGCTTTTCGAATGTCTTCCAACAGCGATGCTCGAATGATACAACCACCTCTCCAAATTCGTGCAGTTGCTTCCAAGTCTAATCCAAATCCTTTTTCTTTCGAAGCATTTGCCAACAACGCCATCCCCTGCGAGTAAGCGGTGATGAAGGCAAAAAATAAGGCATCGCCCATTTCTTTTACCAATTTATTTTTATCCAATTTTGGTTTGGAGACTCTTACTTTTAAGATTTTTTCAGCAGCGAGTCGTTCACTTTTTAAAGAAGAAATTCCACGCATCGTGACGGCAGCATCGATCGTCGGAACAGGAATTCCAAAGTCCATCGCATTTTGTGAAGTCCATTTTCCAGTTCCTTTTTGCTTGGCTTTGTCGAGAATTTTATCAATCAACATCCCTTTGCCGAGATCATCTTTTTGGGCAAAAATTTCAGCGGTGATTTCAACTAAGAAAGATTTTAATTTTCCTCGATTGTATTTTTTATACGCTTGATGCAACTCTTCATTATTCAAGCCGCCGATATTTTTCAAAATACCGTAACTCTCTGCGAGCAATTGCATCATGGCATATTCAATTCCATTGTGCACCATTTTGACATAGTTTCCAGCGGAACCTTTTCCCATATATGCTACGCAAGGTTCGTCATTCACTTTCGCAGAAACGGCTTCCAAAATCTTCTTCACTTTATTATATGCTTGCTTCGAACCACCGGGCATAATGCTCGGTCCGAATCTTGCGCCCTTTGCACCACCAGAAACGCCAACGCCTAAGAAGGTGACTTTTTTCTCCTTCAAATATTCCAAGCGACGCTCCGTATCTTCAAAAAAAGAATTACCACCATCGATGATTACATCGTTCGGTTCCACATGTTTGAGTAGATCTTCGATGATCATATCCACGACTTTTCCAGCAGGAACGAGTAGCATAATTTTACGAGGCTTTTTTAGCGAAGCGACAAAATCTTTCATGTCGGTAGTGGCTTTAGCAGGTTTGTCACCAGCTTCTTCGACGAGTGCCTCAGCTTGTTCTTGGTTATTATCTAAACCAATAATGGAATAACCATGATCGGCCACATTCAATAAAAAATTTCTACCCATCACACCTAGTCCGACCATTCCGAAATCATATAATTGCTTTTTACTCATAATACTGATTTAATTTTTTTGAAAAATACCATTCTTAGGCAGATTTTATGGTCAAGTAAAAGTTGGAAACAAAAACGACCGAAGGAAGAGTTGGTTCTGACTTTTGCTTGACTTAAAGCATAAAATTTGTCTAAGCATAAAAAAAATACAATAATACGAATTGCTAAAATATTTATTTGCATGAATTTTTCTATGAAGTAAATAATTTTAAATAAAACGGTTTCACTAAAGACAAAGTTGATACATTTTTTTTTTAGATGATGTTGTTGGAGTAATTGTTTTTGAGTAGGTTTGGCGAAATAAATGTAACTAATTAAAATATGAATGGAGTAATCTTTGTGATTTTTGGCGCATCGGGTGACTTGGCGGTGCGTAAATTAATACCTGCAATTTTTGAATTGTACAAAGCGAAATATTTGCCCAATAATTTTGCCGTCCTCGGGGTGAGTCGTTCGGATTATTCGGATGAAGCATTTCGAAGTAAAGTTTTTTTTTCGAATGAATTTATCGAACATCAGGATAAAGAAAATAGGGATGAGGAAATGGAAAAGGAATTTGCTAGACGATTGTCTTACCTTTCTATTCAAACTTCAGAGTCGGATGATTATGCTAAAGTGAAAACTGAATTAGCAAGACTTGATGAAGAATTTAAGATTGGAGGAAATTATATTTACTATTTATCAACGCCTCCATTTTTATACGAAACCATTCCTGCTTGTTTGGCTGCTCATGGATTAAATACAGAAGATAAGGGTTGGAAAAGGTTGGTCATTGAGAAACCATTTGGGTACGATCTCGAAACAGCTATGGCTTTGAATCGCAACATCAGAAAATATTTTAATGAAGACCAGATTTATCGAATCGATCATTATCTCGGAAAAGAAACGGTTCAAAATTTATTAGTTACTCGTTTTGCTAATGGAATTTTTGAACCACTTTGGAATCGTAATTATATCGAGCATGTCCAGATTACGAATGCCGAAAATTTGACGGTCGGAAGTCGTGGAGGTTATTATGATAAATCTGGTGCGCTACGAGATATGTTTCAAAATCACCTAATGCAAATCGTTGCGCACATCGGAATGGAACCTCCAATTGCTGCCGATGCTGCTTCGATTCGGGATGAAAAATTAAAATTGTTAAAATCTATTCGTCCGATCAAGGAAGAAGATGTTCCTTCGCACGTCATTCGAGGACAGTACACTCACTCGACCATCAATAATGAAGAAATTCATGGTTACCGAGAAGAGGAAGGGGTATCCGAAGATTCTCGAACAGAAACGTTTGTTGGTTTAAAATTTTTCATTGATAATTGGCGCTGGGCAGATGTCCCTTTTTATGTTCGATCAGGGAAAGCACTACCTACGAAGGTGACGGAAGTTGTGATCACTTTCAAACATCCTCCAAATACTTTGTTTAGGAAAGAGGAAATGGTTTATAATTCAAACAATCAATTAATCATTCGGATCCAACCTAACGAAGGAATGGTGTTAAAATTTGGGATGAAAGTTCCAGGGTCAGGCTTTGAAGTAAAGGATGTAGGTATGGATTTTCATTATAGTGATCTTACAGATGCTAACGTTCCTGCTGCTTACGAGCGATTATTATTGGATGTAATAAAAGGTGATGCCACCCTTTATGCGCGAGGAGATTCTGTCGAAGAGGCTTGGCGATTTGTTGAACCAATCTTGAAAGCATGGAAAAATAATCCAGCAATCAAAGTACATGGTTATCCTGCTGGAACTTGGGGACCAACGGTGGTTTCAAAATTAATTGAGTCTGATAGTTTGACTTGGAGAAATCCATGTAGTAATTTAACGGCGGATCATAATTATTCGGAATTGTAAATTTCAATGATTAATGGTGAACGGTTAATACCACTTTGTAAGACCAGCGAGGGACTACATAATGGTATTAATCATTCGCTGTTAACCATTCACCATTAAAAAAAAAATCCTAAAATGGTTAAAACTCATATTTTCAAAAACAACGAAGCAGTCGCAGCAGCCTTCGCTGATTTTCTTCAAAAAGAAATTGCGCAAGTAGAAAGAATAAATATTGCACTTTCAGGCGGAAGCACGCCCAAAGTTTTATTTGATATTTTAGCCAAAAAATATGCAGATAAAATTCGTTGGAGCAAAGTACATTTCTACTGGGGAGATGAACGATGTGTCGCGCCAACTGACGAGGAAAGTAACTACAAAATGACCGATGAAAAATTACTGCAACACATCAAGATTCCTCCAGAAAATATCCACCGAGTCTTGGGTGAAAATGATCCAACCGAAGAAGCTAACCGCTACGGAGATTTAATTGAAGAAAACTTAAATTTCAAAGGTGGCTTGCCAATTTTCGATTTAATTATTTTAGGAATGGGGAGCGATGGACACACCGCTTCGATTTTTCCACATGAAATCGAATTATTAGAAGCAGATAAAACATGTGCAGTTGCTATTCATCCAGAGTCTGGGCAACGAAGAATTTCTTTGACTGGAAAAGTAATTAATACCGCAAGGCAAGTTCATTTTTTAGTGACTGGTGCTTCGAAGAATTCGGTTTTAAAAGAGATTTTTTCCAAGACTGGAAATTACAAGAGTTATCCTGCTGCGTATATTGAAGGCGCGAGGTGGTGGATGGATGAAGCTGCGAGTGAATAAAATATTAGCCATAAAATTATTCTTACCATTTTAGTTAAAGAGTTTTGATCTTATTAAAAAATTCGACTGTTGGAAAATTGTCTAATAATAACTAGTTTAGCAGCAATCTATTCAAGCATAAACGTTTAATCAACCTATGAAAATCCTGCATACCGCCGATTGGCACATTGGAAAAATTCTACACAAGCATCCTCTGGAAGATGAACTTTTCCATTTTTTTGATTGGCTGATTCAACTGATTCAAACCGAGTCTATCGACGTGTTGCTGGTGTCGGGTGATGTTTTTGATTTAGCAAACCCTGCGGTAAAAGATCGTCAAATGTATTACCAGTTTTTGAGTCGTCTGCTAGGAATGGAGATAAAAGTAATCATTACCGGAGGCAACCATGATTCGGTGGGGTTGCTCAATGCACCTCAAACCATTTTGCAAGAACTCAAGATCACCGTCGTTGGTGGTGCTACCGAAAATATTGCAGATGAACTCATCGAAGTGAAAAATACAGCAGGAGAAGTGGAACTCATCGTGGCCGCCGTTCCGTTTTTGAGGGACAAAGATTTGAGGAATACGGCAACGGATGGCAAATATAAATCGAGGGTCGAAGCTATCCAAGAAGGAATCAAAAATCATTATGCGGAGTTGGCAGAAATTTGCGAAGTGAAATATCCAACGCTTCCAGTTATAGCGATGGGACATTTGTATGCGAGAGGTGTGAAAACAAGTGAAAGTGAGCGAGAAATTCAAATTGGAAATACTGCTATGATTGAGTCTAGTATTTTTTCAGAGACTTTTGATTATGTGGCATTGGGACATATTCACCGCCCGCAGGTAATTGGTGAGAATGAACAGATTCGATATTCGGGTTCGCCAATTGCTTTGAGTTTTTCGGAGAAAAAAGATCATAAAATAGTGCTGGTCGTAGAGGTGGAAAATGGGAAAATAAATGCCCCCAAAGTTTTTCCTATTTTGAAACAACGGGAGTTGAAAAAATTTAAAGGAACACTCGAAAGCGTGAAAAATGATTTAGAAAAATATGCTCCTGATTTCCCTTTAATCTCCTTTGTGGAAATAGAAATTGTGGAAGAACAATTTAGTTCTTTGGTCTTGGCAGAAGTGGAAGAAATGGTTGCAGGGTTTTCTGAAAACCAACAATTTAAGATTTTAAAAAATCGGACTCATTTTGATCATGATGGAAAAGATACATCAGATTTATTTAAGGAAGGTGTCCATATCGAAGACCTTAATCCCTTAGAAGTTTTTAAGAAAAAACTAGCTTTGGAAGCAGTTGAGCCTTCGCAAAAAGCAGCGTTGCTCGATGCGTTTATGGAGCTACTAGAAATGGTAGAACAATCCGAATAACAGAAGCGGTAATCTGCCCGACGGCAGGCAGGCTTCGAGTTGCCGCCTACTGCGACAAAATAAATTGCACCCAAATAATCAGAACGGATTAGGTTTTAAAATTTCTCATTCAAAATTCCCATCGTGAAAATACTCAGAATAGATTTTAAAAATATCAATAATTTAAAAGGCGAACACTCCATCGCCTTTGACCAAATGCCCTTGTCGACCGCTGGGATTTTTGCGATTACTGGGCCAACAGGTGCCGGGAAATCTAGTATTTTGGATGTCATCACTTTGGCACTTTTTAATCGAATTCCTCGATTCAAAAAAGCCATTAGCAAAGGCGAAATGGAAGGACTTGGTTCGGTGATTACTCATCATACGATAGAAGCATCTGCTGCCATTACCTACGAAATAAAAGGAGTTAGCTACCAGTCGGAGTGGAAAATTGCCAAAACTAAAAAAGGTAATTTGAAGGAATATGAAATGTTTATTTATGATGCGAGTGGTCAAGCTTTGGATATCAAACGAAAAGAAGTACCCAGTAAAAATGAAGAAATTATTGGGTTGAAATATGACCAATTTATAAAATCTATATTGTTGTCACAAGGGGAGTTTTCTAAGTTTTTAAAAGCAGGGAAAAACGAAAGAGGAGAACTGTTGGAAGATATTACAGGTAGTTATATTTATCGAAAAATTGGAAAAGCTGCTTTTAATAAAAATAAAGAAGTAAAGGATGCGCTAGATTTAAAAAAGGAAATTTTGGGAAATACCCAAGTGTTTGACGAGGAAGAAAGGCAACAAACGGAAGCAAAAATAATTGAGTGTAATTTTCAAAAAGAAGAATTGGACAAGGCCTTAGTCTTACTCGGGAATCTCCGACAAGTCAAAACGGAACTCAATAAAATAACTAAAAATATTATCCAAAAGGAGCAAGCCGCCGCTCAGTTAGAACTCGATAAAGTGGATTTTCAACCAGAGTTGAAAATGCTACAATTATTTGAAAAACTAAGACCGGTGCAAGCTGATCTAGCGTTGTATAAAACAACTAGTAAAAGTGTACAAGATTTTCAAATAAAGACCAATCAATGTCAAACGCAACTGGCGTCTGCCGAGTCCAAACTGCAATCCGTCATGGCTGAAATGACAGTATTAACTAAAGAAAAGGTTGATGCGAAAAACTTTAAAAAAGTAATGAGTGCTTTTGAAAAAGTGGTCAACGACTTTGATCGGGATTTAGAAAATATTTTGGAAAAAGGAAAGGAACAAAAAAGTCGGATGGAAAGTAAAATAGGGCAATATCCTATTTCCCTAAAGGATCAAAAAGCGAGGGCAGCATTAGGTTTGTTGCAAAAAAGATTGCCTTTGCTTTTGGAAAATATCAAACAAGCGAGTATTGAAAAAACTGTTGATGTTGGAAAAATAAAAACTCAATTAAAAACTTGGCAGCAAGAATTTTCTTTGCTTAAAGATTTGCAACGCAGCAATACAAGTCTGGCAGATTTGCTGAAAAAATTGGCGTTTGATAAAACGAGTTTGGCTGATTTTCAAGATACTAAAAATGCTAAAAAACCACTTTTTGAAAAAACGGTTGGTCTAGTCGCTTCTTTGGAAAGTGTGAAAACGTTACTACAAAAACAAAAACAGGATGCGCTTTTAATTGCTGGATTTGAAGACCAACGTTTGGCCCTGCAAGACAATCAACCTTGCCCACTTTGTGGTGCGCTTCATCATCCTTTTGCCGAACATTTACCTGAACAAAAGGAAACAGAAATTGATGAGAATATTAAAAAAAATAAGTTCGAGTTAGAGCAACAAATTAAGGAACAAAATACATTGCAAAAGGATTTGACCGCTTGTGAAACTTCGATAAAGATGACTCAAAGAAATGTAGAGTCTAAAGAAACGGAATTAAATCAAGCGCAAAAAAGTAATCAGAAACTGAAAGACAATTATGGAGGAGACGCAAATGTTGGGGATGCAACATTACCTCAAACTTTAAAAGATTTGGAAACAAAAATAGCGCAAACTGACCAAGCCATAAGTGCGCTAGAAGAAATAAAAATCAATGAAGAATTAAGTGCAGGTTATCAGGAGTTGGAGCAGATCTCATTGAATTATCAAGACTTGAACAATCAACGAAAAGAAAAATTTGAAGGTAAAAATGTAAGTGCAGCTTGCAATGATTTGCAAGAAAAATTTGTGACTTGTAACACAACTATTACAAAATTGAAAACGAGTCTGGAAAAAGATACTCAATCGCTTAATTATTATAACAATAGACTTACAGAGATCGTTGGGAAACTAAATCCCAAGGTTCAAGCATTAGGTTTTGCGAGTATCGAAGCCATGAATGATTCCATGTTGGACGAGCAAGAAGTTACTGACATTCAGGCAAAAAAGGAAAGTCTTACTAGGCGGGAAACTGAAAATAATACGGAGCTTAAAAATTTACAAAAAAATAAAACAACCCGATTAAAATTAGATACTTCTCCTGCCATAGATTTGCAAACAGTAATGTTGGATACTAAAAGTAAAGAACAAACCCGAGAAAATTTAGTCCATAATCTTGGTGAAAAAAGATCACAACTAAAACGAGATGATGATGATCGCAAAAAGATTGCTACCCAAGAAAAAGAAATAGAATCGCTCAAGAAATCTTATCAAAAATGGGGCGCACTTAAAAACTTAATCGGTGATGCGCAAGGCAATACGTTCGCTAATTTCGCTCAAGGTATGACGCTCCAAAATCTCTTGGTTTATGCAAACAAAAGATTGCTCAACCTTTCTGACCGCTACCTACTCGACAAGCCGACTGGCGATGGCGCACTCATGATTATCGATCAATATCAAGGGAATATTCAGCGAGCAGTCACGACGCTTTCGGGCGGAGAATCTTTTTTGATTAGTCTCGCCCTTGCGCTGAGTTTATCAGATATGGCTTCCAAAAATGTTTCCCTCGATAGTTTATTTATTGATGAAGGATTTGGTACACTCGACCAAGAGACGCTCGATATGGCTTTGAATACTTTGGAAAAATTGCAGTCGGAAAGTCAAAAAACGGTCGGGGTAATTTCTCATGTGGAGACTTTAAAGGAACGGATAAATGTGCAGATTAAGTTAGAAAAAAATCCACAAGGGTATAGTAGTATTCGGGTGGAGTAGAGGAGGATAAAGACTAGTATATTAGCTCTTTTCAATAAAAAACTTGTTTTAGGAATGCGAATAAAATAGATTCAGAATTTTCGGTCGCTTATTTTGTTCTTAGTTTTTGCTTTGAAAGCATGAGTTTATCTGGATAAATGATTGATTTCAAAGGGAAAAATAAGGACAAA
>Ga0115005_10004516_pt1 | contig 11003 bp, 13 predicted proteins | sample ArcOceMetagenome_FD_87163 | JGI IMG/M metagenome (GOLD analysis project Ga0115005, IMG submission 87163) | Marine eukaryotic phytoplankton communities from Arctic Ocean - Arctic Ocean - Greenland ARC118M Metagenome | ecosystem: Environmental > Aquatic > Marine > Oceanic | place: Arctic Ocean...
GAACAACAACTATACCTGGATTGGGGATGAAATCATCTATTCAGGAGGACGGGGATGGGGTGACCCTATTATTGGAATTGATAAGTGTATCTACTGGCCTCCACTGTATGTCTATCATGTACTCAAATTTGATCCCGAGACACAACAATTACCATCGCTCGTGGGGGATGACCTGGATGAAGGAGGTTGGAAATGGATGGGTGCTGGAGCTCTAGCAATAGATGGGGTAATCTATTGTATCCCAGCCTGTTCCACTCAAATCCTCGCTATTGACCCTTTCAAGGAACTTGCAATGACAATGCAGAACAACATACAAAAGTATCCACAGGAGCTAGGGCGGCTATTTGAGAAGGATGGACGTAACGAAACTTTCTTTGGCAGTGCAGTTCGAAAGTTTGGCATTGAGAAAGTTTTCAAATTCCTCGTTGAAGAATGCCTCCCCTCGGATAAAGAATGGGCTGCTGACACTCCTGGCGGTAACCTTTCACTATTTTTGGTAGCAGCTTCGTGCGAGAATTGTGCGGCGTCAGTAATTTATCACTTATTGAGGAGGAATGTGCATGATGTATTGCCAGGAAATGATGTTGGCGTCAGTAAGAAGCGCAAGCTTGGTGGCACTTGATTGTGGCGTCAGCAACTGATCATTCATTAATATATTTTAATTATTAATTTATAACAAGGTACACTAGTACACGAATGAGTACGGTAGTGTAACTGTATTTATATTTCTATTTCTAGCATATGTACATGTACGGTACAACATCGAATTTCCAAATACTCAAAATCACATTTTAAAACGAACATGAGGGTCTATGATGGCATAATTATTACTGAGTTAATATGCATGTTATGGGACGAGTCCATGATCCCGATCACGGTGTAGTTGGTGTTGCCACTTTTGCTGGATTCTTTTCACCGAATCAACGAGGGGGTACAAGCCAAGTATTCAAACGGAGGAAATGCTTTATATGACTTGCACCTAATTTGCGAATGAATGAATCCTCTTCATAAAAAATTAACAAATCCTTTCCCCCGGATTTTGCAACAGAGAGTGGATAAACGCCCGATCCGACCGAGCAAGCATTTTCTCTAAGGCCTTGGATTCTGAGGCTGGATGCTTCGCTAATGTACGGTTTGTAGTTATCGTTTTCTAACATTTGTTTGCCATTCTGCTGGGATATCTCGGATGTTGACATTTGGAAATGTTTTGTAATGTCCAAATAATCTTAGAAATAGCTGTTGCGAGCAGGAACGACGAACCTGCACTAAAAGCATCTTGTCTATTTGACCGCGTTCACAGCATTGATGGAAAACAGCCTCGACAATTCTTTCAATTTTGACCTTTTCTGCCTCTTTCTGCATAAGGTTTGAACATGCCTGAAAGAATGCGCCATATATTACATTCAGTCGATCTTTTGGCCCTGCCGTTTTCACTGCTTCTTCTAAAATCATAACAGCCGTCCTCAGAGCTTGATTACGGACTGAAGGTGTCCCATGCGTAAAGGAGCATGCGTTCATGACATTGCCATACGTAAATAAGTTGATATGAAGTTGAGGGTTTTCCTGCATCTTTCGCAGTATTGCCAAAGCTTTCGCTGCCTTATTGGGATCCTTGCTTCTAGCCACCGCTGTAATAAGAGCATTGTAAGTGTATGCATTTGGCGAAACATTCTTGAAGCCGTTTGCAGAAAGATCTTCCATCCAAACAATCAGCTCCTCGACCTTCCTCACAGCCTTTGGACTGTTAAACTTGGCCCACGCATTACACACGGAAGTAAATGTGATTGTGTTTGGCTGAACATCCATGTTACCTTCCTTGTGAAATTCGAACATTTGTTTCAAGATCGATTCTGCTCTCTCTGCTGAGCCAGTTGACTTTGAGCGAGAGAAGGCTTTAATTACTGTAGTGAAACATATTGTATTCGGTTTCACCTTCTCGTTTCCATCTTTGTATAACTGTTGCTGCATGTGAAGAATATTTTCTGCCTTTTCTGCTGACCCATCTTCGGAACTATTAGCGAGTGCATTCAGTACAGATGCGAATGAGAATGAGTCTGGAGCCACATTTTCGTATCCATTTTCGTGTAGGCTTTGCATCTTATTTAGCAGAAGTTCAGCACGAGCTATTGAGGTTTGTTTTTTGATGATGTTTATGTGAGTATGAATGATTCAAAATGCCGTTTTGCAATGTGATTAGTCTTACCTGCAGCACGCTTTTCGTTGCTTTTACTCCATGCGTCAAGGACAGTGTTAAAAGTGATTGTATTCTATGATGGCCAAATGGATGAACGATTTGTTAGTTATCATACCATGGACCAAAAGCTATTATGGCAAACACTACTTACAGGCCTGACTCTTGCTGAAGCATTATCATCATCCAGCATCGAGAGCAAAAGATTTTCTGCCTTCTCAGCTGCGTCATCTTTGCCGCTTTGTACTTGAGCATAAATCAGCGCATTGTATACGCCACTATCTACAGTAGAATCAGAACCATCCTCGTGCAACATTGAGATCAACTCATCCAGTAATGCAGAACTTTTGCTGTCATTTCGTTTCGCTAGAGCACTTATAATACTTGTGTAGGAGACTGCGTCAGGAATCAAGTCCGGGCGATCGCCGCTTTTTCGAAGAGTGTCAATCCGTTTCAGAATATTAGCTGCTTTCTGAACACCATCCTTCTCCAAGCAATTAGTATACGCATGAATAGCTAAATAGGAGAACCAGTGAGTTAGCATTGAATGAAAATGTCTTCGTAAAGAAGTTGGAAACTTACTGGAATTGTAACAAATCATGTCAGGTTTTAGCTTTGTATTCCCTTCAGCATATGCCTTCTCAAGGATATCAAGTAAATCTTCAGCCTTTTGAGCCGAACCCTCCAGTTTACTTTTCGCAAGCGCATTGATACACATGGTATAACTTAACAAGTCTGGATCTATATCATGCTCGATCATGCGTTGTAAAAGCTCTTGAGCTTCAGTCGCCGCAGTGGTTGAGTTGCTGTTCATATATGCCGAAAGAACTGTGTTATACGATACAAGATCTGGCGCAATGTGATCTCCTTCACTCCCCTCCTCCATTCTGCTCAGCAACATTTCAGCGCGTACATGATTATCATTATCATTTCTACTCCGTTTGCTATCGTTAGAACTCGCTTCTTTTGCTATGGCGTTAAGGACTGAGTTGTATGTGACCAAGTCTGGACGTGCATCTACATTCTTTCCACTAATGTAGAAATCCTTCATGTTGTCTAATATTCGCATTGCCTGATTCCCGCAATCTGTAGATGGCGATTCTGTCCGCGAAATAGCACTTATGACTGTATTGAAGTGGATCTTATTTGGCCTGATAATATCCCATCCGCGATTTTGATACATATCTTCCATCCATTTTAAAAGGCGCAATACCTCGTTAACATTTCCTTCTCTAGATAAAGCTGTCAAGATTGGAGTCATTGTGCTCTGGGAAGGGAGGAGGTTTTGTTTCTCCATTTTTACCAACAAATTCTCAATCGACGCTGCCATATCTTCAGTTTTATCTAACCATGCTCTTGAAGATAAAATTGTTTTCATGGATATACTAAAACTGGCTTGATCTAATGGGGCGCCAACTTTTGATATCATATTCTCAATCATTTCAACAGCAAGAGGGCTAGATTCCGAACGGCTGGCAAGAGTGTTGAGGGCTGCATTAAAGATATGTCTATTCATCGTCACGTGACTATTTCCAATCTCTTCTTGCTCTGTGACTGTTTCCAACAAAGTCTGTACTTTCTTAACCAATTCGTCGTCAGTCATGGACGTACACTCCTTCCATGCGTCTATTAATAGTGCATAACTACGCCCTATGGGTCGGATTTTCTTCGATTGAGATGAAATGTAATGTTCTCCGAGTGCCTCTATGATCAACTCAGCCTTCTCGATGAGTGAAGGATCTTTGCTTTGAAGCATACATTTATTAGCCTAAATGTTCAATTTCAGGGAAATCAAAATGAGCATAACACGAGAACCGAAAGCTTCAAGAATTGAAATAAGAAACTCACATTATGACAAAGAGTATGATCAATTATCACTGGATAACCATGGATCGGTAAAAGAGTATCCTCCAATGGATCAAATAAATTATCTTCGACTAGTAGTCGTCGAAAAATATTCCACGCAACTCTGCCCCTTTTCTCCAAGTATGTTTGTGAAGAATCACGTTTGTGCATAGAATGAGCCAAACTGCTGAGGGTTCCGCATGCTTCTCTTACTTCAACGTCCTTTAGCTCCCCAGGAGATATTTCTTCAATTTTGGATGAGATCAAGGCAAGGTGATCAAGTGAGGATTCAAGAGATCCGTCCGTTTGGTGCAATCCGTGCTTATCATCTTCACCGTTGACTAGAACTTTTATTCTCTCCGATGTGCAGAAATTTCTAAACGTCTTTCGGTTGTTGTAAAGAGCGGGTTGCAGGGTGTGTACACTATTCGTACATGCAGGCACATTTGCATCCAGTGATCTTTCTTTGTTGTTGAGAAGAGAAGGTATCAGCAATCGCCTTGCTTGAATCTGTCGCACTTTTCGACGAAGGCATATTGCTCTGCTTCCACCGTTCATTATTTCAATTCAAAGGTATATCTGGACGATGGTTTAATGTTCAATCAATCAATCAATCAATCAATAAATCATTTGTGAGATTAGCAGATACGTGTAGTAGTAGGTTATTTTTGATTTCTTGGAAACTTTTCTTGGTTGGTTGTTGGTTGCGCTGCTTGCGTGTCTGCGTTCTGCCCGGGAGATTACAGATGACAGCTTCATCAAGCTTCATCATTGTTCAAAGTTTTTATCTCTCTAGCTAAAGCTAGCCCCCCCATGAGCAGATTGGGGGGGAGGACCACTGGACTCACAAATCTATTGCTGTCTTTGAAATCCTTATTAGGAACAAATAAAGGATGCAATAGATGCTACCATCATACCCGATAAAGTATCACCCCATCCTCTGCCTAGTATGGTTTACTGTGTTGCCAACCAAAGACCAGTATGATTCTCCCCGTCTGTCTTCAAAACTTGACCACACAGATTGGTAGTACTGAATGCATAAATATGTCCACAGGAATTGCGAAAGTCGTGCATGGTCATCTTGAAGGTTTCAACCGAAACAAGATCTCGCGTCGGACTGACTCTTGCCTCGAAGAAGAATCAAAGTACCGAACATGAGGGTGCTGCAAAGTTTACATTACCTGCATTCATCAAAAGAAAGAAACATATGCTTGGCGCCTGCCTTGGAGGCTTTGGGTCTAAACATGTGACCTAAGCGGGCTTGAATGTTGTATCCTTCATATAAAATTATTGTATCAACAAATGAATCTAATCAACCATCTTTTTATTATTATTTCTTTAACAAATTGAAAATGCGTGTGTATTATAATGGGAACAATCTAAGGATAGTCAGCGTTTTTGAATTCTTTTCTGACTATTTTTCTTGCATGGAGAATGGTTCAGACTTTCCCGAACTAGCGCATTATATTGCTGTGATCGAGACACAACATCTGTACACGTACGTACTTTTACATATAATTCCTAAGTGTAGCTGGTTTTCATTCGTCCTCTTTCTTTACGAGTACACTTTCTACTCCATCTTCTTTCTCACTACTCGTATCCTCCTCTGGCGGGTACCATGCGGACAAGAGCGCAGTCCAAACCACACTCGTTAGCAAAACAACATTCAATTGATGACGAACTGGCACAAAACGGAAATTCAAAAGTTGGACTGGAATCCAAAATTTCCACTGCGCAATCTGTGTATCCATCAGCACATCTGAAACCCGATCGTACATTTGTTGAAGCGTTTTTCCTTGCATTCCGCTCATTGTCCCATGGTATAGTGTGTTGGAGATCCAGCTCCAATACACAAACTGTGGAATAGTAGTCGGTAACCAAATCAAGTGAAGGTCAGTTGGACAACCATTGCATATGAATATCGTTTCAATCACAATCTTGGATATACTGCAATTGCAATCCAAAATCGCGCACAAATCAAATCAAATAATGAAAACGCACCTGTTCCATCACAGTCTTGAAAACAGGAACACTCAAACCCGCAAAACCTCCTTTGACAGTCATCCATTCCAAAAAATTAAAATGCACATGGCTCAATGGAGCATGTAGAGCAAAGCCAAAAAACACAGCTCTTGCCGTCCTCGGATAATCGTATTTGAATTCCTTCATTTCTTTGGATTCGCCCATGTCTTCACCATCTTCACCATCACTACTTGCATGGTCTTCGCCTATCATGGTTGGAACGAGTTGGGCGACTAAATCCCCCACACCCCATAAAATAGATCCAGTGATTGATTTTGTGACTATTGGGCGAGATTCTAAATGACCCTCGTACCACTGTACAAACCCTCTTCCCCAATTGCTATTGCTGGTATTTGTCGTACCGGTACGGGTACTCGTAGTAGAAAAGTGTTGTTTGGTACCAGTACTGCGTGTACTAGTACTACATGTCGTATTCTTCCATGTAGTATTCCGTATCGTTTGAGCTGCGTGCATATGGGATTGGACCATGGAAGTCATGTGATGATTGGCCGCAGTGGTGATTTTGGAAGTTGATTTGTGGGTTGTTTGACGGCCGATTAGGATCGTTGTGGCGCCTGTGAGTGCTATAGCTCCCATGGGACCCGCCAATTTTGTGGATTGATTTAGGAGTGACATGATATGATTGAGGCGATACGATACGATGTCTGTTGTAAGTACGAGTAATGGGATGAGCGGATAAATTATAGGATGGCTCAAGGGTTACGTGTACGTGAACTGTATTTGAAGTGGGCAATGATAGTTTTAGAACAGCGATGACCAAATCTGTCCAATCAATGGTTGATGCCCATGGATGGATTATTGAAGAACAATGAAAGTTCAGAAGACCCCGATCTTTTTCCAACGGTCCATCATCCACTTCAGGCATCGCATCGCGGCGGAACAAACTGACGGAACATGACATTTATTTTGACTGTGTGATCGTGACAAAGATAAAAAGGGCGCCAAACGAAAACAGATTGAAATTCCCAATAAGTTATGGATAGATTTCAAACCTTTCTCAAACCAATCAAAACGCGGGAGCTAGCAGCAAACTACCGGACAAATTTTGGAATTTTGGAAATTTAGTTCCGGGATTCCGAGGCAGCTGTGCCGGCCCGGCTGGTGTCCCACTCTAACAGCTGGACCCAACTCAAACCTTCGGAAGGGTTCTGCAAGAACAGAAATCGACGAATAATGAACGACGACACGACGACAACAACCAACAACCCACCACGCCATCACATTCTTTTTTCAACGAAGAAAAAAGCTCCGTTTCACCACACGTGTGGTAGATCCTACTGTACAGTAAATCAATCCAGTGGTTACACGACACTTCCCAATGAGCCAGACCACACGGATATTACAAACGTGCATGCATAAGCGCCCACTAACACTGGCACAGCGGTGGCCAGGGTCGGGCTCGGGGGTGTTTGTCGACGCATCAGTCGCTGGCAGTACTCGTAGCGGTGGTGCTCTCAAGTCGGCAGCATATTTGTTCCACAATGCCAGACGAACCCTATTGACCCATTCTCATTCACGCTCACATTTGAATTCGGGCATTCGAAATCGAGCTGCAACTATAACTACACGGACGAGTAGAATCAAGACGAAACAATGCCGTAGCCGTAATTACAGCAGTCAAAGTCAAAGTCAAAAGAAGCACCCATCATGCTCTTCTTTCCGAAGATTCAAGTCCACCCTATTGCACCAAAATTATGCACGATCCAAAACGACATCCAACACTTCCTCCAAAACTACTAGCAGCACATCGTCCACCAATACCAATCACCAATTCACATTATTCTTTCAAACCCTTCGATCCCAAATAAACATTACACTCCTCAAACCGCGAACCATCCCCATCCCGCGCTGGATCACAACCCGCTCGACACCCTTCACCCTCTCCGAATGCTTTGGCCACGCATCCTTTGTCCTCGTCGCTTCCTCCTACGCAACGGATGATTTCCTCCTATTGCGTATCATGGCTGTGGCGGGTTCCACATCCATGCTAGCATTCACATATTTCCATCCACACGGACGGGTCCTCTGGCTGCCTTTTCAGTGGAATGTGCTCTTTATTGGGATCAATGCTTATAGGATTGGGAGGACGCTGTATTATAATAGTATGGGGAATAGATTGAGTGAGGAGATGAAGGAGATTAAGAGGGATATTTTGGATGTTATGGAAATGTCTGATTTTGCAAAGTTGGTTTCGATTGCGACGGAGGAAACTTTTGAGGATGGGGATATGTGTAATCAGCAGGTACGTATACTTGTGGTGTGTGCATACTGTACTGTACTGTAGGAGAATGAATGATGACGTTGATTTTTCTAAGGATGATATTGATTTATGTGATTCGTTCATTTTCATTTCGCTCATCCCACTAAATGCTCCATTCATTCATTCATTCGCGCCATCCATCACAATCACAGGGACAACCAAACCCCTACGTCCTCCTCGTAATCGAGGGCGAAATGGATTGCTACCGCGACGGAATCAAAACCTACTCCCTCGAAAAAGGAAACTTTGTATCCGAATTAGGCCTGCACGCCGGCCTCCTCCTCGACGGATCCATACAGTCATGCTGCACCATCGTCGCCAATGATACACATGCACAAACACGATGTCTTCGGTGGAACCGGTCGGAATTGGTGGATCTGCTCGAGAGGGAGACGGGGATTAGGAGATCGTTGAAAGCGGCGCTTAGTTGGGATATTGTGAGGAAGCTCAAGGCGCAGAGGGAGTCGATTATGGAGCATAAGATTTCCGATCCGGAATTGTGGACGTTGAAACGGACTGAACAGAGTGAGGATCGATATGCGTCCATTGTGCAGAATTTGTTGACGAGTAATAGTGCGAATAGTATTGGGGATTTCAAGAAGAGGACCAAGGAGTTGGATCATTATAGGACCATTCATCATATTGATGATGAGCATCATAGACTCGCTCTGAAGAAGACTGGATGGACCCTGGAGGAATATGATGCTGGAGAGAAGTTGTCAGTTCAGGCTATTAAACAAGATTGTCGTGATAGTTTACACGTAGAGATTGATTGAATGAAGATTTTATATTTCCTTTAAAATCTGACAAGATCAAGGTGTTCGATAATTGTATTATAATATGCCTAAATAGATACCAGTAGTGTAGAATAGCTTATTTTTAAAAATGCACCACGTCCATGATAAGTACGTGTATCATGCCTTCGCCACTACACGTGCCCTCGTATTTAGAGAGCAGAGTTCCACCTCCAAACATTGATCCACGCACATGTTTTATATATAAATCAATTAATCCAACAAACTTTCAAGGATGGAATTAATCCTTCAACATTGTTTTTTAAGCTCCTTCAGGCTTGGAAATGACAAGAGTTCCTTCATAAAAGATTGGTTTCGGAGGCTGAGACCACAAAGGCGGAGGAGGTTTAGCATCCTCGCCAGCACCAGCACCTTTCACCTGCTCCGATGGCGGCTTGGCACCATGAGCCTTCCTGAACGCAGTCCCCTCCCTCCATTTATCAAACGAAGCCCTATCCTTCCAAATCGTAGTGGACAAATAGGTAGGTTCCGTCGCCGCATCCATGGGAACAACCCCATGTCCTTTCCCTCCTGTGTCCCTTCTCATCATTGAAAACGCTACAAAGCCCTCGCATTCCTTGAGCTTGGATTCTCTACTGGCCCACCTCTGCTCAAAAGCCATGGCATTATCCGAAGAAACAAAAAATTGATTGGTGGCCACAAAACACTCCACGGGGAGATTCACGATGCCATCCGCCTCAACATTCCTCCACCCATCCACAGTCTCGGGAATATCCTCCGCAGCTGGCGGGACGGACTGAACGAGCAACCCGTCGTAAAAGGCTGGCCGGGGCGCTCCTCTGAGAATCATGGCGGAGGAAATCATGGTGGACATGAAGGCGCTAATGGAAGTTCCTCCGTGCGCCTCCTTGAACGCGTCGCCTTTTCTCCATGCGGAGAAATGGGATTTTTTATCCCAAATGGTGAAGGAAACGTAATTCCCCATATTGGATCCATCCTTTTTATCTCCCTCGCTGTAAGTGGTGATTCCATCTCCGTCTTCATTGTTCAGCTCCACGCGACGCATGAGGTGAAAATATTTGAATCCGTCCAGTTCCGACAGTCTGGATTTGCGATTGGCCCATCGCGCTTCGAATTTTGGGCCCTTGTCTTTGCGCACTGCGAAGCGGTTGGTGGCTACGTATCGATCTCTTTTGAGCAATCCGTTGGAGGTGAGTTGGTCGGAGTCGGATGTATTTTCGGTTTGTTCTACGGTGGCCATGAGGACGAGGGGAGAGGAGAGTGGCCTTGAGAAGCGTGTACTACTCGTACTACTGGTGGTGAATGCATTGGTGGTCTGTGCGAGCAGGCAGAGGACTGCCAAGGTACTGATGAAGGATGACATCGTGTTGTTTTATTGTATCCCGTGTAGTAAGAAGGACGTGTACTCTCAATGGAAGACAATATTGTAAAGTGTTGTTCGAATGTGTACGCAGTCTATTAGTTGGAAGAAAGATATTCATGACTACTCACTCTTCTTTGGATCTTTTTGATGAGTTTGTTGATGTTTTTTTTTCTGTTTGCAGTCCACGTTGGATTGGGGTCAGTCCACGTCATCAGTACGAGAGTACCGACATTTTGATTTCATATCAATTTCAATTATTTTTGTACAGTCTTGATGGCGCGCATTCTCTCTCTTCATTCATCGCATCATAGTTAGTTAGGGCATCACACACATCAACAACAGCGCACGTCGTGAAACCTCTTCTTCTTGTTTTTCAAAAAGTAGCGCAACTGCCAAAGGACAAAGGACGAAGGACGAAGGACGAAGGACGAAGGACGAAGGACGAAGGACGAAGGACCGATCAACTTCAACGATTGACCATCGAATCAATCGAATCAATCATTGGATCCTGATCTAATCCCATTA
>Ga0115005_10004518_pt1 | contig 11002 bp, 9 predicted proteins | sample ArcOceMetagenome_FD_87163 | JGI IMG/M metagenome (GOLD analysis project Ga0115005, IMG submission 87163) | Marine eukaryotic phytoplankton communities from Arctic Ocean - Arctic Ocean - Greenland ARC118M Metagenome | ecosystem: Environmental > Aquatic > Marine > Oceanic | place: Arctic Ocean...
ACAAACAACCACACGCAACCAACAATGCAAGAAAATCAAACGTTCAACGTACTTGATTTCTCGCGTGTTTTAAAATATCATCGTTGTGACCCGTACGGGTGGTGTTACTGTTGTCCACACTGTTGGCCGCAGCATTTTCGTTCCGTGCGACCAATGTCTTAGACGCCGCACGCAGTTCAATGCGTAAACGATGCACCGTTGCTTGGTGTTCTTCGGCTTGTTCCATCAATTGACGATCGTGCCTTTCTTTCAACGCTTGTACACGCTCCACGGACAACCGATTGCCGTGGTTCCGGCCGTCGTTGGTATTCTTCCTTGCTCCTTCCCACTGCTGGTCGTGCTGGTCGTGTTGGTCGCGCCTCTCTCGCAACACTTCGATCGTTCGATCTTTTTCTTTGATCAATTGTTTGTATTCATTCAATTCATCCCCCGTTGGACCCCTTTTGGCGGCACGCAATTGTGCTTCCATTTTTTTTTGCATGTCTTGGATTTTTTTCTGGTACCAACGTCGTTGGACATCGTCCTGTTGTTCTCCCTCCGTCAACTGCATGGTGGCCAAAAAGGGTGGGCTATCCGAAGGAGACGTGGTGTGGCTGTCGTTGCTGCTTTTTACCGGTGTGTGAATGATTTTTTTTTCATACATCAGTTTCATCTGTTCGTGTTCTTGTCTAAAACTTCTCATTTTATCGTCGTACACTTGTTTCAATTCACTTTCGTTCTTTTCGTATTGGCGACATTTGTTTTCCAGACGATCGCGTTCTTCAACCAATTCTTGGGGAGGTCCGGCAGCGTGCAACAATGCCGCCACTGAAGAGAACAGTAACAACAGCGAACAAGGAATACAAAAAGGAGAAAACAGCAAACATAACAAATAAAGTCAGTCAAAACAGTTCTTGGGTCGTACCATCCATCCTTTCGTGCATACCTGAATTGGGATTTCTTTTTCGCATGGCCTCCGCCATGTCCTGCAATTGCCCTTGCAATTCTTTGATTTTTTTAATGTCCCGCAACGAACGTCCACCCCGACCCTTTTCGTGCGACCCCTCCCTTGATTGATGCACCTCTCCCTTCGGCGTGCCTCTCTTTGGCGTGCCTCGTGCAGGAGTGCGACTGGGACTGTTGTTCGTGCCCATGGTCACTTGTTCCAAATTGTACAAACGTTTTTTTAAGACCTCAATGATTTTTTTTTGTTGCTGCATTGCATTGTTTTTAACATCAATGTGTTCTTGCGTTTCACTGAAAAAAGCAATTCGTTTTTCCAAAGATGTGATTTTGTCTTGAAATTCCATTCGTTCTTCCTCCAATTGTGTGGACAAATCATCCACGGTTCCTGTTGTTGTACAACAAAACAAAAAAACAAAATCACAATGAGATATCAAACAATGAGATATCAAACAATCAGATCAAACAACAAGTACCACCACTTCCACTCTCCCTTCCACTCTGCCTTCCACTCTCCCTTCCACTTCCACTTCCACTTCCACTTCCACTCTCCCTTCCACTTACGTTGGGTGTCCACACGTTGCGTCTGGTCCATTTTTGTATTGGCACGCATTCTTGACACGGCATCCTTGGCCACTCTCAATTGACGTTGCAAATCAGAAATTTCAAATTTTTGAGTGTCTCTTTCACGTGTGAAAGTTTTTTTTTGATTGATCAAATCTTCCGTCAATTGCAAAATGTGAGCATCCTTTTCCAACTCCATCCCCAATTGAATCGCCAAGGCCGTGGTGGACGACTCGCCACCGACCACACCACCGACCACACCACCGACACCACCGCCGACACCACCGACGTCTGCCCCAGTGGTGGATTGAATTCGATTTTTTAAATTGTTTACGGTCGCGTTTAATTTTTCGTTTTCGGAAAAATAACGACGCTTGCTGTCTTCCTCCCGTTGTTCCGTTTCCTTCACCGCTCTTGTCAAACGTTCGTTTTCTTTTTGATACCCTTTGATCAATGTTTCCTGCAATTGCATTTCTTTTTCCACTTGCAGCAACTCCTCTGCCGTTGGAACACCCTCCTCTCCGTACACCTGTTGTTGAGAAAGTTAGGATGAGAAAAGTTGTTGGGAGGTGAGAGATTGATTACGGCAACAACAAAGACAACAACAACAAGGGACCACCACCACCACCCACCACCACGGGTGGTTCAGCAACATACCTCTTGTGCACTTGGGTTGTGTTTGTTGTTGGTGGTGGTGTCTAGTCGTCTGAAGGTTCGTTCTGCTTTGGCTTTGCTCAATTCAGTTTCTTTCGATTTCCTCAATCTCGAATTTCGAAGACCGTGGCTTCCTTTCATTTCTTGCAACTCCAACCGTGCTTCCACCGCACGTTGCCGATGGTGGGCTGCAAAGAAGACGAACAACAACAACAGCAAAAACAAGAACATCAAGAATATAGACCCACAAGAAAAAAGGCGTGTCAGTGTGAATGAATCCAAGCAACACTTCGCACCAGCGGCGGCAGCAGCACATTGATTTACCAGCGCCTTCCTTCACCCGTTGAAGTTCCGCTTCTTTTCGACTCAACATGCTATGCACTCTTTCCAATTCACAATGTGCTTTGTCCAATTCTTCTTCCAAACGAGCCTCTCGCAATTCCCACGCCAACGCGTCCGCCCTCGTGTTGAACAGAGGTTGCTGTTGCGGGTAGTGTGGTTGCTGTTGTTGCTGCTGTTGTGGTTGTTGTTGTTGTGGGGTGCGAGGAGGCAGTGCTGGAGCCATTGTCGTTGAGGCAGGCGCGGCGGGTGGGTTGACTTGGCCGTACTCTTTGGCTTGCACTTGCACCACTTCCTTGGGAGACGGCGGTGGTGGTGGTCCCGGCGAAGTATCGTTGTTGTTGCGGTGGTGGTGGTGGTCGTCGTCGTCGTCGTTGTTGTTGCATTGGTATTGCTTTCGTTGGTCTCGTTGTTTCGGCGGCGGTGGTGGTGAATCTTTGGTGGCCTTTTCCACGACTGCTTCTTTGATGCCCAACAATTGCGAATAAAACCCACCACCACCACTGGACGTTTTGGTTTCTATTTCTTGCATGCGGGGTTGTTTCACGTTCTTTCCTTCCTTCACTGTTTCGGCCTCCTCTTTCATCGCTGCCTTCTCTTTCTCCTCTTTCTCCTCTATCTTCCCTGCCTCCTCCTCCTCCTCCTCCTCCTCCTCCCCTTCTTCTTCCCGAAGTGGACTGGGTGGTATTCCGTGCGCCACTTTCCAACGATCTTTTTGGGCTTTTCGAGCGTAGCGCAACTCTTGGCTGGCGGAGATACCTGAACGGCAGTCCACAGATGAGGAGATGCAACAAGAAGTAAAAGAGTAAGCGGGCATGTGCAAAATTAACCAGCACAACCAGCACAACCAGCACAACCAGCACAACCAGCACAACCAGCACAATCAGCACAACCAGCACAACCAGCACAACCAGCACAACCAGCACAACCAGCACAACCACTGCCCACAACAACACTTCCACCAACAATGGTCGTACCCGTCTTTTTGGCCATTTGTTCTTGGTTGGCGGCCGCCGCTGCAAGTGCAACCTCGGATGAATTTCTGGGCGAGACGTCGGGCGAATTGGTTTCCGGTCCTTCTTCCTCCTGTTCCCCCCGTTGATGTTGTGCCTGTTGTGCCTGTTGTTCCACTTCTTTTTTCAAGCGTGTTTCTTCGCGTTGGAGCGCGAGTTCCGCGGCCGCCGCCCGTTGGGTTTGTTTGTCGTCTTCTTCTTTCCGTTTGCGTTGTTCTTCTGCAAGAGCTCTGACCCTGTCCCTTTCCAACCCCTCCTCCGCTTTGATCTGCGCGATCTGCGCCAGTTTGGCGGCGGCCTCCGTCTCTCGTTGCAGTTGTGCTAACCCTTCCCGTTCTTCTTGCCGTTCTCGTGCTTCTCGTGCTTCTCTTTCTTCCTTTTCTCGTGCTTCGCGCACGTGTGTCGGTGTTCGCACGGGTTCCTTCATCATTTCCGACATGTCCGCAAAGCTCAGCACCGGCTTTGGCTTGGCAGACACCGACGTCTCCTCCACCACGGAACCAAAATTCACACTGGAACTGCCGGTGGTCTCTCCCAAATCCACCGTGCTTCCCAGTGCAGAAGTGCGAGGGTGCCGAGGCATGTTGACAATGTTGTCGCTGTCCCCACTCTTGGCTGGGTTGTCCACCACACTGTTGCCTTGGCTTCCTTGACTCCCTTGCATTCCTCGACTGCCTCCCTGCTCTCGTTCGCGCCGTCGTTCCTCCTCCTCTTCCAATTGTTGCAGTCTCTTTTTTTCTTTTCGCTCCTCCGCTTCGGCGTAGGGCAAAAAGTCCGTCTCTGAAAGATCACTCATGCCGGAACTTCGAGCATCTTCCTCCTCTTGCAAGCGTTGCGCGGCCAAGCGTTGCCGTTCGGCTTCCTCTTCCGCCTCCAATGCTCGCTTTTTCATGCGAAGATTGGCTTCTTCTTGTCGCACGCGTTGTTTCTCCTCTTCCTTTTCGATGGCGGACGCACGTTGGGCAACGGCGTCGTTCTTCGACGCGTTCAAACGGGCTTCACGATCTTCACGCAATTTTTTCAAGCGGTCCGCCATTCGTTCTTCCTTGCTCTGCCGTCCTCGTTCTTTTCGCTTTCGTTCCTTCTTTCTTCGTTCCTCTTTCTTTTTCTTTTTGGCCTTTTCTTTGGCCACGTCTTTCAAATCTATCGCAGCGTAAGGGTCAACACCACTGCCACCGCCACCGTAGCCGCCGTCGTCGCCACCACCGAAGAGACTGCCGCCGTCATAGCCACCGTAGCCACCACCACCGTACGAGTTGTCCATGGACTGGTCGGATTGGTTGCTGCCCGGGGACGACCACCTACTGCCTGCGTTTCCTTCCGGTGACCATCCTGACATTTTCTAGAAAATACAGGAAGTAGAAAAGCTGATCAAATGCTCGCTGGTTGTTTGGTTTTTGGTTACAACACGATTTAGATTCAAAAAATGATCAAAATGGCTCAAGCCTAACACTTGGCTTAAATAAAAAAAGGTATGGGTTGTAGGTCCTCCTGTGGTATGCACAAAAAGAAGAGTGCTGTGCAGCAATTCAAATACTGTAAATTTTGGTGTCATAGGCTTTTTGCCCCCTAAAGGGCTTTTACCGACCCTTGGTCGAACGCTACAGGTACAAGTACTGTAGGATAAAACTAAACTAAGACCCGAACCTGGTTACAGGTACTTGGATTTTGGTATTTGGTATCGGTGACCCGGGTACAGGTTAAAAGTTATATACATAGTTGTTCTATACTACGGTACTGTGTGTAGTTGTACTACTGTGAAGGAGAAAAAAAATTTCCCCGAAGGGGTGGCTATTTACTATTTACTACAGGTATTTACTATTTAGTTGTTTTTTGACTCGCAGTCTTCATCGAAAGTCATTCATGTATGTAGGTATGTTTAAACATGTCATGTACCGCACCCACCTGTACACATGAATGTACATACATGACATACATGTACATGTACATACATACATGACATACCTGCGTAACGACAGATAAACACGGCACCCAAACAAGAAACAAGCAGCCCTGAATTGCCGGTAACACATGTTCAAAAAACAAGTACCCGGGTACCTGTAAATGGTAACGTACATTCACCACCTCGGCCCACCATACACATTGCGTGGTTGACTTTTGATCCCTGACCGACTCCCTACGTACCGCCGGTCTCGTTGAATTATATTATGGTCCACGTCATGTATGGGATTGACATGCATCGCTGGTGGACTCACCAGGGCAAGAAATACATTTGGCAATGGTTTTGCTGTATGTCTTGGTGCGATCCGAACTGGGCCACCCCGTCTTCTATACAATCGATTTGGCACGGACGGAGATGGATACGTAACAGGACCATGTGCTGCTGCACAAAAGGGAGCCGTCAGCAATAAAGTGCCATCTCGTCCATCTAAACTGACGTACGCATGCCTCATTTCCAAAGGGATAATATTATCCAACGACAACGGACCTTGATTTCTTTCCGGTGTTTCCAATTGAAACGATGCTCTTCCAACGGTGGGATTTGCTTCCCGTAACATGACATCAAATTTAGTTCCATTTGAATGATAAAGGGGCACTTTTGGTTTCGTGGGATGTTTTCTGACACCACCACTACCACGAAAACGAACCGGCGATAATTTTAACTTCGGTAAACTTTTTGTTGGTGTCATGTTCATGTTCGTAATGTATCTCCTGTCTGCCTTGTCTCGAAGCCCGCCACCCCCACCATCACCACCACCCCGACCGTCTCCACCGCCACCCCGACCATCTCCACCGCCACCACCGCCACCACCACCACCACCACCGCCGCCACTACCGCCATCACCTCTCCCTACGCTCATTCGTTTACTGCCCACTTCATCAGTTACTGCGCCACCGGGAGATAAAGGATCTTCATGTCCTCGAACTCGTCTACTTCCTATACCACCGAAACGTTCCAAGACTACGTTTCCTATTGGATTGCCATTCATTGTTAAAGCTCGAAGTGATCCACTCACTTCAAAACTTTTTAATAAACTAATTGCCCCACCATCTAAAATTATATTACAATCCAAACGTAATATTTGCAATGTGTCATTGCCCACGCAATCCCCATTGTACATTTTACTCTCTTCGTCTTTTTCCACCTCATCGTGGTGTCTTCCCCTTAAACAGGCAGCAAGTGCATGGGCACCTTCCGACCGTATCATGTTTCCTCGTAGATCCAATCCAACCAATGTACTGTTGTTACACAAAGCGTGGCTGATGTCTTTGACCGCCACATCTGCGATTTGATTGCCAGATAAATCTAAATACAACAATCTTCGATTCATATGCAATAAATCACCCAGCAATTGTTTGCATTCATCATTAACACCACACCCAGATAATGTTAAACGTTGAAGTTTACCATAATTGCGGCAAAAAAAATCACTGCACGCGCCCAATATTGTATTCACACCCAATGTGTTCAAAGGATTGTAATCCAAACACAAATGCCGCAACGAGTAATTGTGATTTTTTAAAGTACTTGCCAATGCAGCCGCACCCACAGGACCAATGTCATTTGGACCAATGGCCAAGGTATGTAAACTTGTATTGTATTGCAATGCACTGGCCAAACCTATTGTACCTTCGTCACCCATGCTACCAGAAGATAAAATCAGTGTTTTCACAAAATTATTTTTATACAACATAGCACCAATGCGTTTTGCATCTTTGGTGGTCAAAGAAGAGGTCTCCGACACCACTGTTTCACTGGCAAAAGCATCATTTAAATAATGAATGTCTTTGAATATGTTCTGCGACAACCAGGAACAATCGGGTGCAACCGATGCCGCTCGCATTAATTGTACTACTGGTGTATGCAATAAATGTTTTCGCACGGCCGAACGAAGAGTCGCAACACGATTTCTACCAAAATGACCACGAATTAATTTTTGAATTTGCACAGCCGACGAAGATTTTAAATTTCTAATTCTTCTTCTGATTCGCCATCCACGACCAATTCGTTGTACACCACGAGCACCAACAAAACGACCATGAATGTATCGAAAAAAAGTACGTGCCAAAGAGCCACGAAAAACACGTTCAATGTCAATGGCAGCATCACGTGCAATACGTATTTCACGTGCAATCTTACGCCATTTATACGAACGAAACAGTCCTTGCATTTTGATAGCACCGTTGATGCATTTTTTGCGGTGCATTGCTTTACATTTACCCAATAAACCACGACCAATCCTTTGAATGTGTATTGCCGATGCTTTTCTTTTTAATTTTAAACGAATTCTTTTTTGCATTGATGTTGCAGCCTTGTGTTTCATTTTCAATTGCTTTACTTTGTTTAGGGCCAATCGTTTGCGACACATTGTTTGTATTTGAATTGCTGCTTGAATTTGTTGTCGCACCATCATTACTGTACGTCTCCCCAATTGTCCTCGGCGGAGCCGTTGTACAACTGTTGCCGAATGATTCATCATCGCAATTTCATTTCTTTTTCGAAGCGCTCTCCATCTTCCACGAACGCCACGACACAATACACGTTGAATGTCAAGTGCTTTTCGTTCTTCCAATTTAAATTTTTCACCCCATCCATCTGGATCTTTTTTAACCACCAATTGTCGGATTGCTTTATCGTATTGATCCAATTCCAGAGCTTTAACAGCTGCTTGAAGTGAAACAGCTGAATCACGCATACGCTGTTTAATGTAAGAAAGAGACAGCCATGTAGCAGTTGTAGCACTTCCGGTCTGTTGCTCACGGCGCAGTATTTCAACATTGGCGTCGGCCGCAAATATTGGCAAATCTAACACACCATTGAATTTTTTCATTCTTCTTCTCCATGTTTCAGGATTATCGTACCAAGATCGCCAGGCACGGAATTCCCCGTAATTAACACAGTCCAAAGTTGGTCCTTCTTTGTCTTCTTTGAACCAAGCTAATAATTCAACATCTTTTTCGGGTTCAATGGGTTCCAAACCTTTTTGAGACCTTTGATGTCGGCGCTGTTTGAGTAACAGTTGTTTTTTATTGTATAAACGATGCACTTCTTTATATGTATCTTGAGCTTCTGAATTTCGACCAGCCAATTCATAAGTTCTTGCAAGAACAAACATCATATCATCTTGCGTAAATCCAGGTGGTGGTAAATCCAAAATGCGTTCGCAGTATGCCGCTGCCGTTGCCATTTGTCCCGTCTGAGCCAACAGAGCCACGGCTCGTATCACCACAGAAGTCATTCCTTTGTAGCGGGGGAAACCAGCAATAATTGAACCATAAATGGTCAGTGCACCGTTCCAGTCTGCTAAACCTTCATAACATTTCCCGGCTTGTAACAATAAATCTGGGTCTGCTGCATTTTCCATATGACGCAATGCGGGTGCAAATACTTTTTGGGCTGCTTGAAAGATTGGGACATTTGTGGTGTGATCGAAATGTTCTTTGACCGCATTTGTTGCTGCTACATTGTAATGCGACAATGCTAAAGCTCTCAACAATTCTGCGTCAACGTATTCTTTTTTCCATTCTAATTCATCATCCGTGATATCGACAACCTTTTGCAAATGTTTTCTGGCTTCGTCAAAGTTATTGGTTTTGAATGAAGTCATTCCTGCTAGACGTAATACTTGTGGATCTGTTGAGTTTATAGCACGATTGACAAAACTCTTGTTGGCTGCTTTTAATCCACTCGTTTTCCAACGTGACTTGGCTTTACTTGTTTTTGCAAAGGGAGAATCGCCAGCAATAGAAGAGGTCAACGATGTTTTAGCACCAGTTGCTTTGCGTAGCACACTGCCTGCAGCAAATGCCCCTCTCATTGATTTTTTTTGCTCCAACCCACCTGTTCCTTGTTGACCAAAGGCGGGTCTTCGCGACATGTAGTGTAATAGTACAGTATGACTTTTTTGCCAGCAAAATAAATGTAAAATGCAATTTCAACGGATAGTACAATACTAGTACAATACAGGTAGATAAATCATGATGCTGTGACCAAACCCAACCACATTAACATGTCTTGCTGCAGCAGCAATAAACCCGAAGAAGAACCTTCTGCGTTAGAACTCCTTCTTGAAGCAGAAAACGAAAAAGAAGAAATTCGTCGTCAAGAACTGAAGGCAGCTAAAAAAAGATGGATTGACCAACAAAAGCAAGATTTTCTAGCAGAAAAGAAACGCTTGAAAAAAGCCGCCAAAGAATGGAAAGCGCTTGAACAAAAGCGTGTTGACAGAGAATTGTGGTTTGCCGCCAAAGAGGGGACACTGCCAAAAGTAGAATCATTGGTGATTAATGGGGGTGCTGTCGACGGTGCTTTTCGGGGAGGTGACAACTGGAGTGCAAGTGAAGTCGCAGAAGAAGAAGGTTTTACACATATTGTCGAATGGTTTGAATTGGGTCAAAGAAGTGCACGCACAGCACAACGATGGGCAAGAAAGGAACAAAAAGAGTTGGATGAAGAATTGTTTCAAGCATGTCGTGCAAGTGATTTTGAACAAGTCAAAGTATTGTTGGCGGAAGGTGCGTTTCCGGATGGCCATCAAAACTTTTGGGGCCAAACTGCATTGCACAAAGCAACATTGAGAAAGAAAAAGGGTGGTATACCGACAATGCAGCTGCTGTTGCAAGCCGGTGCAAATGTCAATCAAATTGATCGAAAGGATGGGAGTACATCGCTTCACAAAGCTGCCGAGCGAGGGTTGGCTAAAAAAGTCGAATGGTTGTTGCTTCATGGTGCTGCTATCAATGCACTGGACCATCATTTGGAAACCGCTTTACACCGCGCAACAGATCAGGGGTACATTGAGACCGTCAAATTACTGATCAACCATGGAGCGGACATTAAAATCAAGAACAGTACCCAAAGAGATGCTGCGAATATTGCACAAATTCGAGATTACCGTGACATTGTACAATTTTTATCACATGTACCATGGAACATTGCGGAAACTAGAGCAAATCGCAAATTGATTTTTCAAAAAGCAATGCAAGAAGCAGAAAAAGCATTGAGTGACAAGAACGAAGAGAAGAGAAAGAAACGTGCTGAAGCATATGCGAAATCTTCAAGTCGTGTTGGTGTGAAAAAGAAAAAGAAAAAATAGAGTACTCAGAGAAACCGGGGGACTAGCTAGATAATTTTAAAAGATCTTAAAGTTTAAACTCCTACAGTACTGTACTACATGTCACATGTACATACATACTAGCTAGTAGAGACCTTGAGACTTTCGATGGAGCTACTACCCGTACGTACATGTACTAGTAGTTTAAATGATGATAATGATCTGATATTTTGGAACAGACCACTCCCCCGCAAACTATTGCTCGCATTAAGCATTAAGCGAGTTAAAAATGTTTTAAATGTTTCATGTTTCATGCTTCACAAAGTAGCTTTAAAAATCTCTCGCTTCTTATGCACCTACATGTCATGTATGTATGTACATGTATGTACACTAGTATTTGCATGGTACATGTACACGTACACACCTGTATGTACGATTTCACTCGCTTAATGCGAGCAATAGTTTGCGGGGAGA
>Ga0115005_10004520_pt1 | contig 10999 bp, 10 predicted proteins | sample ArcOceMetagenome_FD_87163 | JGI IMG/M metagenome (GOLD analysis project Ga0115005, IMG submission 87163) | Marine eukaryotic phytoplankton communities from Arctic Ocean - Arctic Ocean - Greenland ARC118M Metagenome | ecosystem: Environmental > Aquatic > Marine > Oceanic | place: Arctic Ocean...
ACTGCAACACTATCATCATGACAACGACATGGATCTATCACGAGCGCCAGCAAGCCCTCCTATGTGGCCAACACGCTCTAAACAATCTGCTCCAGATTCAATCCTTTACACCAGATAGCTTGGCTGAAATTGCGCTTCAATTAGGTAAGACACGTAAGACACAAGGAGATTGTTTCATCCATCACTACCCAGCAAAGCACTACTACTCAAAAGAGAAGAGTGGTGCAAGTCGAGTCGTCGTGCTATTTGATCGCCGTTCGTTCTCACGCCACATCCTCTCGACCTTATTATAATGTTCGTGTACTCGTAGATCAAATGGAGCTGAATTTCATGTCGGCGGGAAACAAGAATGGAATCGCATCCAAGGACTACCTTCAGCGTCTCGCAGAAGGGTCTGGTAACGTGGACGCCAGCGGCAACTTTTCCATTGAAGTTCTTCGCAGCGCTCTACTAAGCCGATTCAATCTCACCCTTGCAACCACTCTGCAGGAAACTGTGAGGAATATCGAAATTACAAACTTTGATGGGTTCATTTGTAATAAGCAAAGTCATTGGTTTGCGATTCGTAAGGTCAATGGCAGATACTGGAATCTGAATTCGACAAAAGAAAGACCAGAGCAGATTAGTCATTTCAGATTAGCAGCTGAGATTGAGGCACTGAGGAATGAGGGATATAGTGTCTTTTGCGTGGTCGAAATTGGTGCGTTGCCAGGAGAATGCAAGGATGAAAAAGAATTGGCTCAGAGGGGACAAAAGGAGTTTTGGTGGTCTGAGAGTGATTTACTCAACGGAACGGGAAATAGGGGATATTCGAACCCGTGGGGTAATGTGGGGAGTGGAATGCGATTAGATGGACAGTCTACAGCTTCAGGAGGGAATCATGGCGCTAGTAGCGCCAATGGAGTGATTAATATTGAAGGGCTAACAGAAGATGAAATGATGCAGTTGGCAATGTCAGCCTCGTTGCAACCAGGGTCGGAGAGCAATCAAAGTTCTGCTTCGTTGCTTGATGTTAGCAACGTAATGGTAACACCGGAACCTGCACAAGGTACCGAAGGCGCAGTACGCATTCAATTTCGATTACCGGGCGGAAAGAGGCTTACAAGGAGGTTCCTCAAATCCGATTCGGTCAAAGTTTTGGCAGCCTTTGTTCAGGAACAATGTCCTCCAGAGGGAAAACAGCTGGAAATGAGGGCTGGCTTTCCACCAAAAGATATATCACCGCTTTATGGCGATACCATTGAGGATGCAAAATTGTCGGGGGATTCCATTCAGTGCAGATACACATGAGAATGTAATCATATAGTTGCTAACGCTTATTAAATTCATAATTGATACGACACACAATGGCGTATTGGTTCATTAGCATTTAATTTTGGGCTTCGGCTTCGGCTTCTTCAATAACTTCAGCAAGTTCCAGCCATAACATCTCTTTCTCGTCTAGTTCTTCGCTCTTCGCATTCATCTTATCAGTCAACTCAGCTTTTTTGACATGGCGGAAGGAAAGTGTGAGAGATGCATTTGCAACACAAATAATCGAACGAAGTTTATGAATACTCACCTAAAACTGTCCAACCTTCGTCAGCACTCTCCTCGATTTTGATTGCCAAAACACTCACTTCCTGCTTAAGTTTCTCCATCTTGGTTTCAGCATTCTTCATTTCCTTCTTGGACTTTTTCAATTGATTTGTTCTTTGCATACGGGCTTCTTTATCTTCCTTATAGGATGTTTTCTTGTCGTCTTCGTCTAATGACATTGTACCCTCTCCCGACGAACCCTCGATTTCAAAAAGAACCTCGGCATAATCGGAAAGGGTTCCTGTAAAATCCTTTACTTTGCCTTTTCCTTCGAAAACAAACAAATGATCCGTCACTTTATCAGTAAAATATCTATCGTGGCTGACAATGACCAAGACACCCTTGTATGCTGCCAGATACTGCTCGAGAGCACTCAGTGTATCTAGATCAATATCATTTGTCGGTTCGTCAAGTACAAGGAAATTGGGACGTTTTGTAAGGACCGACATGAGCTGCAACCTTCGCCTCTCTCCTCCAGATAACATACTAACTCTTTCGTCCCACCTATTCCTCTCAAATCCAAATTGTTTCAATAACTTCATCGCTTCCTGGGGTGCTTCTGCCATTACCGAACCATCGCGTGCTTCTACACGTTCCTTCATGAAATCAAGCACCTTTTTACTTCCATCAATTTCTATTCCCATTTGGTCGTAAATACCAAAGATGACTGTGTCGCCTAGCTCAATCTCTCCTGAATCAAGTGGTTGCTGCTCGGTAATGATCTTGATGAATGATGTTTTTCCAACACCATTAGCCCCCACGATACCGATCTTGTCCCCCTTGTTGAAATTATAGGAGAAATCTTCCAAGATTACGTTTTCATCTCCAAATTTGAGTGATGCATTCTTGAGCTTCAAAACATTGTTCCCAAGACGTCTCTGCCTTCCGTCATCTCCACCTAGGTCAAGATTTGGGTCTACAGCTCTAGGTTTAGTGGCTTTTTCCAACGTGTAAAATGAATCAATGCGGGCCTTTTGTTTCGTTGCTGTGAGACAATATAGGCAATAACAAGTCAGAAATGAAATGATATATCAACGTTGCACTCTGTAATACTGACTTAGTCTTACCTCTTCCCTGGGGCTGTCTCCTCATCCAATCCAATTCAACAGAGTACTTGCTTTTCGCAGCTTGAATATTTGCGTCTTCAATGTCAAGCCTATCTGCCTTCTTTTCGAGGTAATGAGCATAATTGCCCTGGTAGGAATATAGAGATCCCCTATCAAGCTCCAAAATAGTATCACAAACATCCTCCAAAAATGCTCGATCGTGCGTCACTGTCAGCAAAGTAAGTTTGGGTCGATCCTTGATCAAGTCCGAAAGCCATCGGATGGCAGAAAGATCAAGGTGATTTGTGGGTTCGTCTAGCAGTAACACATCCGGCTCTTGAACAAGTGCACTAGCAAGTGCCACTCTCTTCCTCTCTCCCCCACTTAAAGTACTCAGAGGAGAACTTTCGAGATGCTTCACTCTCAATCTAGTGGCAATTTCATCAGCCTTTGTAAGCACAGTCCATCCGTCTAATGTATCCATGTCAGTCATTGCCTTTGAGAAATTATCTGGATCATCCTCTGCATTCATAGCAGCTAATCTATATGACCTCACAACCGAATATACATTCTTCTTTCCCTCTGCAGACGCAGATCCAGATCCTCCAATCGCTACGATCCCCAATAAAGCATCGGCAACAGTTACATCACTGGGCATGGGAGGTTCCTGCTCAACATAAGCAACTCGACAACCCTTACCCGTTTCAATGGATCCAGTGTATACCACACCATCATCCTGATTCAAAGCTTTGCCACCCCGTCCAGTTTCTGTATCGATGGTTGATTCAGCGAGGATTTTGAGGAGAGTACTTTTCCCGCAACCGTTTCTACCCACCAATCCAATCTTTCCTCCTCGGGGTAGGACGTAGTCGACGTCTCTGAGTTGGTAAGTTGTTCCACCGTCGTGAGAGCAAGTCACACCGTCGACTGTTATGGCTGGTGGGAGGGGTTGGGAGGTGACAGTGGAGAACAGTTTACTGCTTTTGGTATTTGTTGAAACTGCAATCTGATGATGAAGGGAGAATGAATTACAGTTGTGCGCGATTAAGGTGATCGCAGCTAGCGCATTAAGGAACTTCATCGCGGCAATGAGGTACAGTATGTAAGTACAACAGTAGGTAGACTATTATGATAGAAGTTAGACTACTGTTGTGAAAAACTTGTGTGGAAAAAGTGAAAGACGTCCGTATTTGAGAGATTTATGATGGGCTAGCTTGCTAGAAGGCGCATAAATACTCTAAAACGCCACAATAGAGCCTCACCCCTCCAGGCCAACCAAAACATTTCACCTCATTTTTTGATATTCTTTGGTTCTTTCCACTGAAATCATCGTAACAATTTGAATTGCCTCTTGATTGCAATTTATGTTGAAAAGCCATTGAAGATACTGCAGCAAAACCTTTTTACTGTACCCGTCCGTACCTAGCAAAGAAATATCGAAAATGGCAATGGAGGAAAGCACGCCGTCTTCTACTGAAGCTGCAACTGAAGAATTGTACCACACAAATCTTCTCCGTCTTCAGGCTACCCAGCTCCTATCCGAGTCCATTCTCCCCCTCTCCTCCCATACGGGAATGCTAGAGAAGGAAGTCAAGTGGGCCAAAGATGTTTGGGAATACATGGATCATTTGAAAAGAACATTGGTCACAATGAAAGCATCTGTTTTATCTCCCGATGAAGTCAAATTCAACAACTCAGAAGATAAAAAGTTCTGGATCAAGCTTCATTCTGATAAGGCCCAGAAGCATTTTGATTCAGGCGACAGCGATGAAAAGAATAAATGGAATTTTGGATTTGCAGGTGGAGAGCATTTGAAAATGGCTCCTGTCCATTCATATGCTGCGAATGGTGCTGGTTTGACTACGGCTGTGGCAAATGCAAATGTAATTCCTACCCTGGATCTTGCAGTGTTGATGCCTGTGAAGAGCAAGTTTGAGGATGATGAAGATGATAACGGCATGATTGGCGGAAAGGATTATCTCAATGGTCGATACTTTGATGTGAGTTATGTTTGATCTTTTTATATGGGAATATGCAATACATACAAGCTCTGCCTGATCTTGGTTCCAGTGTGAAACTTTTCTCACACGTACTCTTTCGCCCCTTTCCGCATGATAGAAACGTAATATTTTCGCCATTCATGTTGCAAAGTTCCTTTCCCAGAAAAAACAGCGCAAAATAATTGGTTCTGTACACGTAGTGAATGAAATGGATGGAGATTACAGAAAGGTCTCTTTGATTTTGACCCCTCCCATGGGAAGCGACAATGCGAAACAACCAACAAAGAAAAAGAAGGGCAACGATGGATCTGAAAAGAAAAAGAAGAAGAGTAAGGTGCGATTCAGAGTGAGACTTGTAATTGGTGCTCAATTCGAAGGGACCAGGAACAGTCCTGATACAAATACTGGATGGATCCCATCTGCGAGGTTGTTCCCGGATAGGTGTAATAACAAGGTTGCTGAAGTGGCTGGTCAAGAAGCTACAAATGATGGGACCCCTGTTTACAATAGCTCTCTTGCAATGGATATGCACCATATTTCAAACACTCAAATTTTAGCAAGTGTGTCATCGACGGCAATGAAGGCATTCGCAGAATCATGGACGTTGCTCAAAATCTGGTGTTTACAGCGCGGGTTTCTGAGAGGTCATGATACGTTCACAGAGACAAGCTTGGGAATGTCATTAGCTTACTTGTACAGGAGTAAAATGGTTAGTCCTCGCATGGACAATATTCAAGTCTTTACTGTGTGGATGAAATTCATGGGTGATCAAGATTGGCTGGGGGAGAAAGAGGAACGCAAGAAAAGGGGTAGCGAAGTCAACGAGGATAACATTCGTCACTCGAGTAGCATCGGTTATCAAGATCTCAAGATTCTTCCCACAAGGGGGAAAAGATTTCGAGGTGGAGTAGTAATGCCCGAAGATTCTATGACTGAAAAACAAACTGTTACGAACTGCATTCAGAATCGTTTGTATGCTTCCGATGTGAAACAAAAGTTGAGCAATGCAAAGGATACTGACAATGTACCGAAACACTTACTTGAAGGATTCAAGATGAGCACAGATGGCCCAGTTTTCCTTGACCCGTCAATGACGATCAACTACTTTGGAGACATTGCACCTAGTTTTATGAGAGAAGTCCAGGTGGAAGCAAAGAAGGCGTTGGAGTGCATTCACTTTCACAGAGACAACAATTCTGAAGAAGCTTCTGCGCACCGTGTCGATCCCTTTAGACAACTTTTCCTGGAACACGTTCGCTTTTGGAAGCGTTATGATGCTTATCTCAGCGTCGATCTCAAAAAGATCATCGTTCCAAATCTCGACCAGGCAAATAGCAGCCACAAGTTCTGGGGATCTGATGCACAAGACAGAGGAACATACGGCTCCATCTTGAACGGGGTTGTTAAGGTTTTGAGCATGGCTCTTGGTGATAGAATTTCTGCCTTACGAATTTTAACTACCGGTAACGGCGACGCCACAACATCCTCAATTTCTGCTAAAGATATCGGCACAGAAGTTATAATTGAGAGTGATGAGATACAGATGGTACCCATCAGGCACACGAATGATTCCACATACTCTGGTCTCGATAGGAGCTGTGTTTATTCATCCATGGCCCACGGTACTTCCTCCGAACAAATAACAATTGGAGTTCGGATCAACAGAGAAACATGCAGCAGGCTAGTAGATCGAGGCCCTCCTGCTAATGAGACCAAACCGTCTGCTGATTTCGTCGCACTCTGGGGGAAAAGAAAGGCCCAGTTGAGACGATTCAAAGATGGTGCTATTGTGCACGCAGTTGTTTGGAATGAAGGAGACGATGACAAGTCTGAATCCAACTACACATTTGAAAATGGTGAAAGTTTTGGTGACATAACCGAGCGCGTTATTCGCCATATTCTGAGTGGGCATTTCGTGAAGCAAGATGTTGATATTTCGTCAGAAGCCATCTTCAAGCTAAGAGGTTTGGTGTCTCTAGTCGAGGGCGCAAGCAATGACGATCTGAAGGGAAATGCAAAACTCATGAACAGCGCGGAATCCGCTCATAAGAACATCATGTCTGCATATGAGAAGCTATCATCTTTCCTGAAAAAGAATAGTGAAATGGAAACTGTTGGTATCAACGATGAAAGATCTGCGCTTGGCTTGCCACTCTCAATTGATGCTGTTGAAGCACTTGCTCCTGCACTAAGATATACCTCAACATTTCCGCAGATTCCGCATGCTCTTCTTGGCCATACAGATAAGGGCGGGAAGAAGGTCGCAGGTGCAATCTCTAGCGACCCTATACTGATCCAAATCAGATTTGAGGGCAGCTCAAAATGGCCTAATGATATCAGCGCAATGGGTGCAGCAAAATGTGCGATGTTAACGCAAATTGCTGAAGGAGTGGAAGCAATGAAGGAAAAGAACGACCCTAGTTCTGCCCTTTTCGATGGACCAATGCATGTATCCCCAACCCATATCGACTTTGGCTACAGTGGATACGTTTGGAGAATCATCATTCGCGCAGACCAAGAAATGCATATTTTAAACGGGCTTAGGAACCCATCTCCCGAAGCTATTACTCTGAGGCAGGCACTAAAAAAGAATCACATTACCAGATCACAACACCACTTCACGATTCATGGAGTCACTTCCAAGCATCCAGCTGCTGGATATACCGTTCGTCTATTGAATCGCTGGATTGCAGCCCACATGCTATCGGGCCAGGTACCTGCGGAAGCTGTAGAGTTAGTAGTTGCCAGTGTGTTCACCGACCCTTCACCTCTACAAACACCCACTACCGTTACTTGCGCCTTCTTGAGATGTTTACAGCTTCTGGCGAATCATGATTGGGTCAAGGCTCCTTTGATTGTCGATCCTGAGGCTCACATTCAGTCTGAGGATAGAGCTACTATCCTCTCACATTTTGAAGATATCAGAGGTGCTAAATTTCAGAAAGGACCAATCATGTACATCATTTCACCAAATGACTGCCACGACGATGGCTTGTGGAGACCTTCTTTTACGCAACATCTCCCTGAGAAGGTTGTTCTTGGAAGATTAAGTGCTTTAGCCAAGAAGTCTCATCATTTTTTGATCAATTGCTTGATATCAAAAGGCAGCGCCACTTCTCACGTCTGGTCTAGTATCTTCCAAGAAAGTGCAGGATCCCTCAAATCTTATAGTGCTCTCTTCCGTGTTGATCCCGAGAATATTATTGATACGGCCTGCTCCTCCACATCCAGCAATCTTGTGGATGTCGTGAAGGATAACGTCATTCAGACTCCTTATTATCGCACGATGGAAAAGTTTACATTGGGACCAAAAATGCTGAGAAAGAAGGTCTACAAGAATCTGAATGCAGCAGATTCAATTCTTTATTCCTTCAAACCAATTGATGAAGTTATGACCGTGTTGCGGTCAAAATTTGGGAAATACGCCGTATTCTTCTACAATGAATTCTGTCCTGATATGATCGCAATGCTATGGAGACCGGATGCGTTTGAAAGACAGCCGTTCAGTGCCATGCATGCCGAGTTTACTACACCAATTGACTACCATTGGGAGGAGAATGGTCTGGTAACTACCAATTCTGCAGATGTTTTGAGGGCCATCAACTGTGTATTATCTGATGTTATCGTCGACTCAAAGGTTATCGATGATAGACAGATCAAGGATGAATCAAAAGTGAACAATGAAAGCAAGTCTCCTAAGAAATCCAAGAGAAAGCTTTCAGATGATGAATCTAGCAGCAGCGACGAGGATTCTGATTAGGCTGACGATATGACAAGATAGGCATACTTAATTGCTAAGAGGGCCGATGTTCGATAAACAAATAATAAGGTTCAAAAACTAAAAAAGAGTAGCGTAGGTGTTAAAATGCGTTGGTTCGATTACACTTTCATGTTGTGTAGACAATGTTAAGCTACGTCTAGTTTACATTTTTATTCCTTGGCAAGTTCAAGCAATCCATCAAATGCACGTACGCAGGCCTTGTACTGTTGTGAAATTTTGGTCAAGACATTCACAGTGTATAATTAGTATTTCACCAAGAGAAAAATGAAAAGCTATTTAATAAAACAAACATCATCAAACAATACATGATCTTACCTCATTCACTGGATCTTCGTAGTACGACCTGATCAACTCCTTAGTCGCTCCAGCTTCCCCTTCCGATCTAATAGGGTTAAATACGTTGTTATAAACAGCCATGTCCAAAAAGCGCATATGATCAAGAACATCCTCCTTCAATTCCAAAGCAGACAGTTCATCACCATCCGGTAGCTCGTCTCCAATAGCCTTTGCATAGCCATTCAAAACCTTTGCAGTCTTACTCCAGCATTCGGAGAGGGGAGGCGTGATGAGAACAGCACGAACACTATCCCACTTCTGTTCTTTGATGAGAATGGGGATCGCGTCCATCTGTTGTCGTGCTTCCTTAACTTGGGATAAAATGGTAGGAAGCTTTGGCGCGCTAGCTGCAAGACAATCTTCTTGGCTGGATAAGAGTATTGCCGCAGCACTTATTGTTTGTAAAAATGAACGGCGTTTTAGAGCATCAGCGCTTTGATCGACAAAGATGAGATTGTTATCTTGTTCATTGTTCTTGCTGGTGGCATGCATGGAGAGCTTTGTTCGAGAACTGATATGATTTGAACTGAACGCTGCAGCATGACAAACCAATGAAAGAAGGAGAAACTTGACCTTGCTCATTATATTTACTTCTGCAAATGAATGGAGGGCTGCTGGGAGGAATGGAAGATGTGTGCAGGATACTTCTGTTGTACAATAGTAGTAGATACGAGTAGCTTGGAGGTGGTGTCGTGGTTCGTGGTGGGTGTCATGAAACATGCGGGAAAAGATCATCCGTGCGTGCCACAACCAGTTTAAAGTTGCCCGCGCCTAACCCAACAATGTCGAAGCCAAAAGTGTTATAATAATAACGGTATTTTAACCATTCAGAACACCTTCGACCGTTGAATTTTCTATTTTTTTTCCTGGCGTTCATTTTCAGAGAAGTGTTGAAGTGTCTATGTTCAATGTAATTCAATTGCAAATTGTTATTCCAGAATCTGACTACACAGGAAAAATCATTAATCATGACATTCCCATTCCCTAAATGGTGGCTTCTTGCAACTCTCTTCATTACTTTAGCAGCTGCACAAGTATGCGAAGATAAAACATCTGAACCGTTCCAAGTTGGAAAGTCAGAAACATTCACGAAGAACTGCAGCCAAATACGAAGGAAGCTTCCTCACCTCTGCAACTACAAATCAATCGTGCGAGATAATTGCCCGTTTTCTTGTGGTCTATGTGGACACCTTGGAAACAATCCTTTCTGCGCTGACGTTGAAGGTAAATTTACAATTGCAGCGGGTACCATATGGGAGAAACAAAAGTCTTGTACGAATGCCGAGAAGAAACCAGGTAGTTTTTGTACTAAATGGGTGTTTAAGAAAAAGTGCCCAAAGGCTTGTGGCTTTTGTGAGCCATCTGGTGTCAAATGCAATGGGCTCGACAGCAACTGCGATATGAGAGTGAATGATTTGTTGTACGCAACGGTTCATAATGCAATGCACGATACAATTCCTTTCCAGAATCACAACGCTCCTTTAGAAGAGGCACTTGTCGCAGGATATAGAGGTCTCATGTTGGACGTCTGTAAATGTGATGGCGAGTTGAGATTCTGCCATGGAAGCTGCAACATTGGAAAGAGAGACATCGAGGCTGTCATTACCAATATTGTCTCCTTCTTGGATAACAATCCTAAGGATGTAATTATTATCGATTTTGAAATGTCAACTGGGGATCCTACTCCTGCTGAACTTTGGAGCGTCATGTCATCAGTGCCAAGATTAGACAACAAAGTCTACCAATACGCTAATAGCGAGTGGCCTACGCTTGGAGCCATGACGGAAGCTGGGAAGCAAATCATCGCATTCCAGCACAATGGTCCTGACTGCCCTGTAAATTCTGGAAGTTCTGGTTGTTCTCAAAAAATCTACGATTTCTTCGATTATACCATGGGTACTGATTGGGATTATGACACCGTGTCAGATATTGAGGATTTTAAAACCAGTTGCCAAATCAAAAGAGGAGCGAACGGCAAGAGGCAATTTTATAGTGTGAACAATTTTGTGACCAATTTTTTTGGTCCTTCGGCTCCCTCCTCTACGATTGTAAACCAAAAAGATTTTCTAAGGGAAAGGGTTCACAATTGCGCCGACGTCATGGTGGGTGCTGAGCCTAACTTCATCAATATTGATTACTGGCAGTTGGGCGACGTCCCTGGCTTTGTAAATGAAGAAAATGCCGCAAGGGCGATAAGAGGGCGCAAGGCCTAGATTCTCGAAGTCTAAACAAGAAACATGCTTTCGCTTTCATGATAA
>Ga0115005_10004521_pt1 | contig 10999 bp, 5 predicted proteins | sample ArcOceMetagenome_FD_87163 | JGI IMG/M metagenome (GOLD analysis project Ga0115005, IMG submission 87163) | Marine eukaryotic phytoplankton communities from Arctic Ocean - Arctic Ocean - Greenland ARC118M Metagenome | ecosystem: Environmental > Aquatic > Marine > Oceanic | place: Arctic Ocean...
AATATTATTTTCACCATCTGGATTCTGAAACTCCCAATCTATTTGCCAGACACCTAAATGGTTTGTAGCCGTTGGAGCAGAAGACAGCTGAGCCTTAAACTCAATAGCCTGAATCGGGTTTGATGTGTCCAGTTTATAGTCAATCCAAAGGTTTACGTTTTGAGTTGCGATGTCACTCGCACGGGAAGACTTTACCGTCATCCCTGAATAAACAGCTGCACCGTCTCCACTCGCACCACACAAACTAAAGTCAGCTGTGGCTAAATACGTTTCGTTAGGTAGTAAAGGTGCACCACTAGCAGTGACAATACACATCAACATGTCTGCCAGATCCATAGGTTCCATAACTTCACCTAAATCTATATAGCTATCTGTAGCCAATGTAGAGTAATTCGTTCCAGCCCCTGTTACCGTTAATGGAGGTGTTGCTGTTGTAGCGGCTGCATTAGCTTGCAAGCAAGCCAGTGTTAATAGGGCCAAAGGGATTCGTGTAATAATTTTCATAATGTTTCTCTAGTGTGTTTAATCTAAATACATTTTTAGTAAAAGACTTAGTCATAAGGAATTATTTCAATTCTGGATGGAGCGCTAACACCTGCCACTGATGAACTAGATGAAGCAGATGAACTAGACGATTCTGTACTTCCACCACAGGCACTAAGAGAAAGTGCGATGACTACACAAATAGAAAATATTTTAAACTCCATGTTTACTACTTCCTTTATAATGATTATATATTAAATTAGAACTCGTTATTGGTAGCCTTGATTCAAGAAATCAAACCTCAATAAACAGGTCTTTTGCTCTGACTAAATCTTTATATCTAGCTATTGATCAATATTTTATCCTAAAAAATGCTTTAATATACAGTAATTAGTCTAGAAATGATTTTTTAGATTAAGACAAGCGTGGTAGGCACAATACTAGTTTTTCCCAAATACACATAAACCAAAAGCGGTACATATTACTTCTCTAAGACAGTACCTCGTGATTTAAAGCCTCATTACACCCGTAGTCGAATTATTATTTGTCTCAAGACTAAGTCAGCCAAGAACGCTGAATTATTGTCTAAATCCCTTTTAAGCAAGCTTGAAAACTATTGGCTTGGTCTTCGTTTAACTCATACTGATATACCAGCTCAACACCTCCTTAGGGCAAATCCTTCTCAAGCATCAGATGCGCCAACTCTATTAGATGCGTTAGATCTATATTTAAAGGTTAAAGCCTCTGGACGCTCTGAGTATGTCAATACAACTGCAAGAAGGAACATTGACTATGTTGTTAAGTGTCTGGGTTGTAGGCCTATAGATCAATACACCTCAGCAGATGCAGCAAAGACCCTGATTGGTTGGTTGGGAAGGGCTTGGCTAGTAGCTCAGTGAAGAGGGTGTTTAGCTCTATTAAGGCCATAGTAAACCTAGCTATTAATGAAGTTGGAGTAGATTCAAAAAATCCCTTTGCGGGTGCATATCTTGCATCTAGAGACGATGCTAAGAAGCGTAAGCTTTTATCCAGTAAATCATTAATACTCCTTCAAAGAGCCTGTAAGGATGCTGATGATGATCTTAGGTGAGGGGCCCATATCCTATAAGTATATAATAGGTTACAGGCCCCACAAGAGATGGGTTAGGTGTCGGGTATAGACTTAAAACCTGGAGCCGTAGCGCATCTCAAAACGATTTAAATCCTTTTGGTCGGTTAGCATGGCACCCACCTTCAAGCCTCCTGAACTAAAAGCAATCAGCCCGGAGTGAACTAAATCTGCATCTTGTGAGTGATTAGCATTTCTAGAGGTTGCATATTTAAGCCGAATAGCAGAATTTGAAAAGGTGGTGTCTGTATAAACCACTTGATAGTCTAGTTGCCTTCCTGAAGGAGAAAGGCTGACCGACTTAACTGACTGCGAAATATTTCCTTCCGCATCAGAAAGTTGGGGTATTCCAATGTTTAAACTACCACTTGAAACCCTATCTGGCTGGGAAACAGAGATGGAAAGAGCACCTGTGCCAAAAATGTTAGTTCTGGTCGCTCCTAAAACAAAGCTAGATGAGCGAATTTCATCTGAAGAGCGAACAAGGCTTTCAGAAGGAACTGACGAAGATGACCTTGATGCTGTGGCAATGGCTGTTAAAACCATGTTACTAGTCAACTTCGATTGCAATTTCATAGCAATAAATTGTGTCGTCGACTTTGCATTTGTCATATTGAGCGCACCAAACCCATCCATACCTAAAGGGCCTGAGGCATTAGAGTTTAGACCACTAAGAAGCGCAGTGGTGGTAAGGTTGTCGTTCCAATCACTCTCAAGTGATGCTGTCATGGACGTGTTTTGGTTCTGAACGTTTGACGAGCTATCTCTGACAGGTAAAGTCAAGCCTAACAATAAACGAGAATCAGCTATTGGGTAAATAGCGCCAGCACCAATACTTAAGGCGCTACTTGATTGGTTCAAATAGGGCGTTGAAAAGGAAGCTATATCAATGGCGGGGTCTAAGTTGGACGCTAGAAAACTTTGTATGGGAATTGTTTTAGCACCCATGGTGACTTTAAGTGCCTGATCGCTTCCATTCTTGGATTCAGATATGACACGATCGAACTTAGTCAGTTGAACCTGATTTGAAGTTGGGGTGGTCTCTAGCCCTAATTCTGAGAACGATTGGTTAAAATTAATCAATGATTCTGCTTGCTTTGCCTCTGTCACTAGTGACGACATTTCGACCTCAAAGCCGCCACTTAGCGCATCGTATGCATAGGTAGACTCTCCCCTTAAGCCTCGAGTAATAGCGTCCCCATATGAAGGTGATGCAGCCAAAGATGAAGAAGAAATGGATTGTGGGTTACTGGTTTGGATTGAAACCCCAGTGTACATAGATAAAGAAGTATTCGATGACGTTAATATTGGGCTCAGGGCTGCATAAAAGTCTGGAACACCTTGTCCCCACGTTGAGTGATAACCATGTTTTACAGTGTTTCCATGCGTAGTAAACGTAGTTTCGCCCTCTGCGGTAAACCATTTGTTATTGGCCGATGCCAAAAGACGGTCTGTTAACTGCTCTGGCGTATGGTTAGGAAATGCTTGAGCGAGTAATGCAATACCACCAGAAACCATTGGCGTTGAAAAGGATGAACCCGAACCACTAAGGTAGGTATTGTCGCCTGTGCCTCCAGCCCCAGTAAGCTCAAAACCGTCCGCCACCACACAATATTCTTTGGCTGATCCACACTTGTTGCCATAAAGCGTAAAATCCAATTCTGTTGCCGATTCCATATTGGAACCAGTAAAGTCAATCAATCCGACAGCTACCCACGCCTCTGCCAAATCAGGGTAAAACTCTGGCAAGCCTGCCAAAAAGCTCACATCCGATTCATCAGAATTATTGCCAGCTGAGAAAACGATCACTCCTGATTCTTGGAAACTATTTAGAGCAGTAATATACGACTGGCTACTAGATTGAGCTGACGATGAAGCATCTCCTTCAGTTAAATAAGCAAAGGCCGCGTTCGTAGAGAGGTTATTGTTATCAATATAGGTTTGTGCTTCAGTAACGTTAAATACACTATCAAGATTATCTTCGTTATCACTATATCCCCAGCTGTTGTTCGATACAGTAGCTCCTAAGCTCTTTGCAGAATTTAGGTCACGTGCATAGTCATCAAGGTTATAATCCCCCTCGGTGTTTTCTATGCTTGATAAGACTAGGTCTGCATCTGGAGCCACACCCATAGCTAAATTGCTGCCTGTGCTATCGCCAGCAGCCATCGTTGCGACAAACTGGCAATGAGACAAGGAAACTGTCGATCCGGGGGACGTAAACATGCTTTCTCCAGACCCACCATTATCCAAGTTGTATATTGTTTTGTTGTCAAAAACCTTGTGATCGTCGTCACACTTAAAGTCTGCGATGTGTATCAGTTGGCCTTCTCCTGTGAGGTTGTTGGTGCCATCAGAAAAAGACTGTACTTTGTGGATGTTCATTTGCTCATAGGGATGCACTGTGCTGGTGCTGCCTGGAGGATCGATATACGTCCACTTAACATTAGCTTTAATCGCATCTTGCTCTGAAGAGGTGCCTTCAACAAAATTTGTTTTGAGCCGCAGGGCATCCTCAGTAATTGCTATCGACACAGAAGAAGGGCTACCCAGCGATGCATCGGCACCTAAGAGTGTGGCCACGGTAATGACGGCAGTTTCAGTGCCCTCATAGGTAGAATCAGCTGTAGGATTAAACGATGCAGTGCCAGCAGTGGCCCACGCTGGTATGTTAATGTCACGCACTGTGCTGTAATCATTGCCTTCTGTCGCTGTGCCTGACGTAGAGAAAGTAATCATAATTGATTCATCAGAGATTTGGGATGCTGTTGCTGTGATAGTTAAGCTTGCAGCATTATCGTAAACAGTCGAAGCACTCGCTGACAAAAAAACCGTAGGAGCAGTCTCATTTTCAGTAATAGTAATGCCTACGCTTTGACTGCCACTTTTAGTTGCACCGCCACCAGAGACTGTTGAAATAGCCACAGTTGCTACTTCATCACCTTCATATAAAACATCATCAATGGTAGAGAAGCTAGCTGTGCCAGTGGCACTACCTGCAGCAATTGTGATGTTTGAAATGGCCCCATAGTCTGTGCCTGAGGTGGCAGTACCTGAAGTAGAAACGGAGACAACAACAGCCTCTTCTGCTATCTGAGATAAGGTCGCAGTCAAGGTTATCGGACTACTTGAGCTTTCAGAGGTGCTAGAGCTACTCGCTGCTAAGGAGACCGTAGGAGAACTATCATATTCAGAAACCGTAATGTTGACGCTTTGGCTGCCATTTTCGGTCGCATTAGCGCCAGAGACTAGAGCAATAGCTACTGTGGCCACTTTATCAGCTTCATAAACGGCATTATCGATTGAGGTGAAAGTCGTTACCCCAGTATAGCTACCTGCAGCAATGGTAACATTTGAAATAGCGGTATAGTCGATTCCCTCAGTTGCCGTCCCTGAGGTGGAGAAAGAAACAGTGACGTCCTCATCTGCTATTTGAGATAAGGTCGCACTCAATGTGATTGTGCTATTTGAGCTTTCAGAGATGCTAGAACTACTCGCTGACAAGGCCACCTTAGGACCGCTCTCATCCTCAGTAATAGTCATGGCCACAGAATGTCTATTGCCTTTAACAAAACCACCAGAGACTGAAGAAATAGCCACAGTCGCACCCTCATCACCTTCATATATAGCATCATCAATGGGAGAGAAGCTAGCTGTGCCAGTGGTATCGCCAGCGGCAATTGTTATGTTTGAGAGTGTCGCATAGTCAGTACCTGAGGTTGCTACACCTGATGTGGAGAAGGACACAGTCACAGCTTCATCGGCTATTTGTGACAGTGTGGCCGTCAAGGTGATCGTGCTAGCAGAGCCTTCTGATACACTGAAGCTACTCGCCGACAGGGAAACCAGAGTTGTGACTGCGGGTAGTATGCTTGCTGAGCCGCCACACCCTGATAGTGCAAGCAAAGTATACAGCGTTAATAATTTCTTCACGACTAAACGCCCGTAGTCATAAATTGGATGCAACTCAACATATCGCATTTCTCCGTCCAAACAATATACTAATAATTCCTTTTTCCTAGTCTAACATCTGAGATGTAGGCACATTTTCTAATGTAAGGACTAATTCCCATCATAATATCCATAGCATAGTACTGTTTATAGGCCCCCTATAACCCTCGGCACTGACACAAACCCCAGTACCTCATATGACATCACCATCATGACCTCCAGCGCCTCCGCATGCGACTTATTTCCCCAAACTTAGTCGTGAATAGGCAACACAGTAATATTTTTTTATTATATAGCTCAATTGTTAGAAGTCCCTTGTGCAATGCTCCGAAGCCGAAGCCATTCAGATATCGCCACAATAAAAGTTAAATCTGCAGTTGGAGCTGCTAGGATCCTTCAAAAAAGTGAATTTTTTGAAAGCAATGTGATTTATAAATCTCATATACTTTTTCATCTTTCGACAGAGATTATTCTATATACGTCATTTAAGTTCCTTTTCTATGCCTACAATCTAAGTAATTTATCGTAGGCGTAGTAATAATGTGTTGCAAGTATGAACATTACTCCAAGTATATGACAACCCAATCATGTTGGCTTGATACCTAAGTTTTTCTTTAGCGCTTCAGTATCAACTCGGTTTTTTGCAGGTCCAACATATATCCTGTAGAATTCTCGATTATGTTTAAGGTGCACCTTCTTCCTTTGATTCAATAGCGCTTGCCTGAAATCCTCTACATTACTTTTGATACCAAATGTCACGTAACCAAGCAAAAATAACTATTTTTGGGTTTAAAATGGTCCTCTGGCTATTATGGGTATAAAATTAGCATTAGGAAAACAAATGAAAAATCTCATTCTTATTTTAGCAGCAAGCATAGTTATTCTAACAGGCTGTGGCGGCGATACGGCCGTTGCTGATGATGCCCCAGTTAATGGGTATGTCACACCTGCAGGAATAAACGTCGTACCATCACAACAATAAAGAAGGCCTGCAAAATGAATTTTAAATTGAAATGTTTAGCCATTGGAGGCCTGCTATCCCTTACAGTGCCCACAGTTTTATTAGCTGCAGATGCAAATGATGATTATACAACTGCTACAGTTGAAAAGTGGATAAATGATTCCTCAGACCAAGCTGTTCAGCTTTTGGATATAATGTCCTGCACGGCAGGTCGGGGTGGAGTTAGTAGACCTGGCTTTGCTAACAAAAGTTGGATTGCTATTGTCGATGAAGCGAAGTGCGGCCTGGGAGATGGAGGGACTAGCGGACAGACAAAAAAGACGAAAATACAATTCACCTCGAGTCTTGCAGCAGCAGGTGGAACCCAAGAAATCGTTGGTTACATGGAGCATTCATGGGGCAGTAAAGTCATACTGAATATGCAAATAAAGAAAAGTTCAGCAACTCTGCCTCCTTATGGCGAGTGGTACTCTTCATTTTATTTTGTTAACGATACAGATAAAAATTATTCAAACCAGACAGGTTCAGTTTTCCATGGCTATGGTGATGTTAAACAAGTGGGTTCAGATGTCGTTGTAATGTCAGCTCACAGTCCGCAAGGCGTCAATAGTGCGTCAGTTGAGACTAAAATCGTTTATGCAGGTGGATCTGTTGATGATGTCACTTATAACTATAAGATGGCAGGACTAACTGGGGACGCTGCTGTTATGAATGGAAACTATCTTGGTAAGGCCAGTGCAACAGAACTTTATACAGGGTTTGTGAACACATTAGACGCATTTCAAGAAGGGCAGTTCCAATGTAAGAAAAGAGATTCGATATGGCAAAGTGCCTGGCTAGGAGCGTTATACGATACCACAACGAACGCACGTTTAAAGCTCGCCACTCCGCCTTTCCAATTTACGGTAAATAGCGATAGTTCACGTGGTGAAGCGCAAAAAGATAATTCGTGGATGGAAAATGATATGTTGAGGATGAATCTAGATCCAGCTGCTAATGCTGTTGCAGTAACAAGATCAGATACCTCAGCTGCTGTTACTTTGCACTGGACCCCCACTCGAATGGAAAATAAAAGCTTCAGTCCTTTTTCACCAGTTGCAGATGATATGTTTAATAGTGGTGAGGGTTCTGATGGCAGAGCTCACTGGGATGGGACAGATTTAAAAGTTGATAAAAACGGTTCCCCAACAACTAAAGACAGTGGTGATGGTTATGAGGCTTCATTAGATAATGAGACCAGTGTTTGGAGTCAATTTTATGATGCTGAATTTGATTATGACGGTACTGCTACTCCTGGAACCTGGAAGATGGTTAACATGGCACAATTTGCGGCGGCGGACTATCCATCATCAGGTTCATCGTTGTATAAGTGCTATGGCACTTACAATTGCCCTCATACCAATGGTAGTGATGGTAATATGAACCCAACGTTGGCTGAGTACAAAGCAATAGTAGCCAGTACTACGACGGATTGGTGGAATGAGTTTCACGGTAGCAGGGACGACACCCACGTTGACGAAACTGAATTTCATTATTACCTAACAGCCGTTACGCCCCCTGCTGGTTATGCAGGTGCCACCTTGTATTGGGACGATGAAAAAGATGGTTTAGACCCTGGTGACAAACCAGTTATGTTCAAATTTAATGTTGCTTGGATCTTTGAAGAAGGACAGTGGCGTATGAAGGTTGTTGAGCATGGCACTGATACAGTCTTGAACTTCACTAAAGATGGTTCTACCAGCAGCGAAGAACTGGATACGAATGATATGTGGGCGACACTAATACCATCTACTTCCTCATGCACTTCTTCTAATTGGTCAACCTGCTTAGATGCAGTTCAGTTCAGTACAAGGCATTGGGTATATGAGCAGCCACTGATACCGAAAAATGCAAGTGGTACAGTTATTGATATCTCTCCAGTTATGAAAATGAAATATACTCAAGTGATTGAAAATGACTTAAATTATAATGATGGAGAGCCCATTAAAATTCCAGCAACTTTTTCTGAAAATGATTGGGTCGAGTGGTTATCAAGGCTATGTACACCAGGAGATATGGGCAATTATGGGGACGGAAGTCCTATCGACCTTAACCGTGATGGCAACGATAGTACATGCCAAATTTCCATTGATCTGGCAAAATTTAACGGGAAGGTATTAAACGTCCGATACGATGGAGAGATGAATAACCTTCCTGGGTATTATGACCGTGGACAAGAAACATTTTATAGGTTAATCAATCCCATAGATGGCGCGATCTTTACTAATATGGCGGATGATAAGACATACAAGTATAAATCCTTAGGCATTGATGAGATTTTTGTACCTAAAGAAAATGCACTTTCATGTGATGCAGGTGTCAAGTTTACATCTATACCTACTGGATTTGCAGCCTCTGATTTGCCAAGTTATGCAGATGAAACAAAGGCAAGACCATCTCAAATTTGGGATACCAAACCAACAGCTCCAAGTTGTTTTTTGGAGGGTGGCGTCGAAACAAATTGCGATTAATTTATAAATTGGGATCAAAGTATAAATTTCGTATTTTTATGGCCCTACTGCTATCAGTAGGGCCATTTTTTTGGGGCCAACAGTAGCGTCTTTTTTAAAGTATTGATTTTATAGTTTTATATTTTCACTAAGTCAGGGTTTTACTAGGCTAAATCAGATGTTTAGATGGTCTATATAAAAACATTTTTAAATCGGCTGATCAAATTTTATGTGTTGGAATAGCCAGCAAAAAAACTATTACAACGGCAGCTAAATCGAGTCTCTAAAAAGGACCAGGTTATGAGTCATTTATATAGCCCTCACTAATTATCATTTTGTCTTAAAATCTGCGGAAAAATTGCTCTTCACAATCGAAGGCTAGGTGTGACTTAGGTGCCCAAAGCAAACCTAAAATCAAATGAACAAACCAGTCCAAAAGTGCCTCACGCTGCTTTTTATAAGCCCTCAGCCACACGTATGAATAGCTTTGAAACTTTTATTCTTAGTGCGTCTTAGGCCCAATGATAACCTCAGTCCCAAGGCGACTATCGTCCTAAAATGATCTTTAGTAAACCTAGGCAGCTACAACAGTTAACCTTACAATAAGTTACCCCTAAGCTCCCTAGTTATGGAATGGAGGAACCGCTAAGACTAACGGTAATAATTGTATCTAGACTTAAAGACACCTCAGAAGCATATTTTGAAGGTTTTAAATCAGGCGGTAGATTAAAGCTAAGGATATCTTAGGCTTTGCATAAGCCAGGGGATTCAGAGGCCCCAGAAGCCTGCCCGCGAGACCTACTGATAGATTATCAATCATTAGTCACTGTACTTTAGAGTAACTTTAGGTTGTCTATACTAGGTGTTAGCTTTAACACTTAAAGGGCATTGATTTTTCACTTTAGGGATTGACCTAAAAATGGTCGCTTTGCCTGAGGCTCGTCGTCAGTCTTTGAAAGTAAACCTAAGGCTCTTTTTTAAACGAACTGCTATTAAGGTAAACCGCGGGCTACACGTTTAAAAAACAACTTAACCAAGCTATTACTGCGGCCAATAAAACGGGTCACGACAAAGATGATTTTAACCTTATTGTGGGAAATTTTGATCTGCGAACTGTGTTCAAAATCGGGCTGCTTATGGATGTTCTTTAAGGTTAATAAGGCCATACCAATGGCCCACAGGCAAAAGTTGCGGTAGCCCTGTTCAGCCTTTGGGGTCATTAGTGTATAGCTTAAGGCGTCCTGCAGGTGACCATGAGCAATAGCCACCAGTTCCCTCACTCCCCGGTGAAAATCAGGGTTAGTGCGTTGCTTTGATAAATTCTGCAATTCAATGTTGTATTTGCTAAATACATCTTGCGGTAACCAGCAAATTTCACGACCTTGGTCTTGCCAAATATCCTTGAGAATATTGGTCATTTGTAAGCCTTGGCCAAAGGATACGGCCAAGGGCATAAGCTGGGCTTTGTTGTGTCTGAGTTTGCTTGAGTAATCGCAGTAGAGCAATGTCAGCATCTCACCAACAATACCGGCCACATGATAACAATAGTCGTTAAGCGCCGGAATATTAGGCAAACCTGAGTGGGGTTGATGGGCCTGATAGTGCATCATACCTTGCACCATAGTGGCTACGCATTGCTGAATAATGCGTTGCTGGGTTGGGCTAAAGCTGCGAAATAAACGCAAAATACGCTGACTGTTGGCAATTAAATCGAGCTCAGCGGGTGCGGTATCTTGGTGCAGCTTAGGGTGCAATTCTGCCACCCAAGCGGTAGTCGACTCTTGGCTCTCTAACAAGCCTGCTAGTTGGTGACTAAAATGTCCTTTTAGAACTAAGGCAAGCTGTGGATCATCTTCAATAGTATCGGCCATACGACACCACAAATAGGCATTGCCCACCACCTGCACAAGATCCTTTGACAACTGTGGAATAGTTAACGCGAAGGTACGTGATACCCCTTGTAAAATATAGTCTTGATACTCACTGTCCGTATGGCCACTGGTATCT
>Ga0115005_10004523_pt1 | contig 10997 bp, 7 predicted proteins | sample ArcOceMetagenome_FD_87163 | JGI IMG/M metagenome (GOLD analysis project Ga0115005, IMG submission 87163) | Marine eukaryotic phytoplankton communities from Arctic Ocean - Arctic Ocean - Greenland ARC118M Metagenome | ecosystem: Environmental > Aquatic > Marine > Oceanic | place: Arctic Ocean...
AAGTCATCTATTCACCTAGACAGGGATGCAAACGTCACCAACAAAAGTAACCCACCTACATCACTTAAAGGGACAAACAGTCACTACCAATTCCGAATGCCTTCCGAGTTTTTGACTGCCAGCACTGAGACCAAACCTCCAATTTATGAAGTACATATGACAAAGCGGGTATGTGCTTGCACTGAATGCAGGAGAGGCAGATTCGATTCATGTCGATATAGAGGTGCAATTGGAGCACCAACTATTAGGAATACTCATGGCAGAAAACAATACACTTACCCAGTTCCAGCACAGCAAGAATAGATTTCAAAAATCAATCAAAGACAAGATTCCATGTTCGGCGATGGTGTCGCACCGCCTCAAAAAGACGTTCACGCACCGGGGCAGACTATTACAAGTAGAGTCCCTCAGTCTACAGATAAACTGCAAAACCAAGTTAGAAATCTTGTTCATATGATTTTGAAATAGAGTTTGAAGAGCTTGCGATTTGTGTTTTTGTGTTGTTGTGTTTGTTTGAGTGGTCTTTGAGTGTTTCTTTGAGTTGACGTCCTGGAGCATGCTGAGACCAGAACTCTCCCTTTCTTTTCCTCTTTCCTTACCAATAATATGGAAAATGAACTCGACTTCTTATTTTCCATGTTACATACTGTAGGCCCTCCTCGGCAGAAAAAGTCTTCAGATTTATTTGTGAAACTTCGATCTGATCTCAGAATAATCCACCCACATGGATAAGGCATTCCGGTGCGGTATGACCAAAATACCATCTCCACATCAAAGTCATGGCAAAAAGAACGACACAAATCATAGCCAAATCAAAATTCAGTATCAGAAATATGTAGGCGTTGGAGGTGATTTTGACTCCGCACCCAATATTGATATAGTTGACGACATTGAGTGGGATCATGAAGACGAGACTGCTAAATATTTTGACAAACTCATTTCGTCTTGCTCAAAGTCTAAATCAAAATCGCTCCATCTCACACTTCAAGCGTTGCTGGGGCACATTACATCGCTTAGTCTATCAGCCACTATGTACAACTGTTTTGACTCTCGAGTGTCTTGTTCCGATGCGCGCAATTCTAGTTTCGACATCTATCCAATTGCTGGTACGAACAACACCGATAGTGACGGTAGATGGCAGGAAAAAGGAGAGAAAATGATAAAGAAACATCTCGCACCAAATACCTTGAACATTGTCATCCTTGGGGCTGGACCTACTGGGTTGGCACTTGCGAATGCTCTGACAGAGTTGCAGTTTGAAAATGCAACGTCTCCATGGCATATTGAGAATCGCGGCAAACATGCAAATACAAATGTTCTAATTCTACTTTTCGAAAATAGACTTGAGAATAGCAAGTCCAATACAAGTGTTCCTGGCAGAAAGAAGCCTTATGAACGGAACTGGATCACAGACATTGACCGTAAATTTTTCATTGACGAATACACATTTGACACCCGATTGAAAAAAGTTTTGAAAAATATTCACGAATTGCAAGAGATTGTGGCATTACCAATCAATGCTCTTGAGACTTTACTTCTTCTATCAAATCGCGATAGATCTCATGTCGTGAAAGTGCTTTATGACGATTTTCAGAAATATAGGGACGTGTTGAAAGAAACACAAAACATGATAGTGTTCGATGCTACTTGGCATCGTTTGAATCCTTTACAACGTCCTGTCCCAGATTCCGCGAGCTCAGGTATTTCTATGTTCGAGTACAGTCCTGATTCTTTTGCTTCTGATAGAATGCAAATTTCATCTGTTCGTGAAATTGCGACTGAAATGCTTTCTCATCAATAGAGATAAACGTCCAAAGTTATGCCAGTCCTGTCACGTGTAGTTAATTTTTGTGTGTAACACTTACAAATTAAAACATGTGGTTCTTTTTATAATTTTTATACTCCCTCAATTCTATCCTCAACTTCGGCATACAACTCTTGCAGACGCTCAATATTTTCGTCGCTGGTCTCCCAGTATCCACGTCCGTTAGCTTCCAGGAAGGTAGTTACCATATCTCTGAAAGCGTTGGGGTTGGTGTCCAAAAGACGTTGCTGCATCTCCTCGTCCTCGATAAAGACACCGTTTGCATCCTCGAATACAAAGTTATCTACCTCTCCTGCAGTAGCAGACCATCCCATGGTATTTCTAAGACGCTTCTGGATCTCTCTGACTCCTTCGTATCCAGTAGAAAGCATACCCTCGTAGAACTTAGGGTTCAACAACTTCGTACGTGCATCAAGACGCACGGTTTCGGAAAGAGAACGGACCTGAGCATTTGCGGTGGTGGTATCAGCCATCATACTCATGGGTTTCTTCTTGTCGTCACGAAGTCCTTGAACAACCTTGGTGGGATCCGAATCGTAGTAGTGAGAAACATCTGTGATGGAAATCTCGGAAGAATCCAAGTTCTGGAAAGTTACATCAACAGTCTTCAAGGCGGCCTTGAAAAGATCAGCCTGTTGTTCCATCATACCTGGCTTGTCGGCGTTGAAAGCAAATCCCTTACGGGTCAAGAACTGCTCCTGGAGTTGACCTTCGTCTTCCCATCCACCATTCTCAATAGCAAGTCCAACATTAGCACTATAAGATCCAGCAGAGTTGGAGAATACACGGCAAGCGGCGTCACGGAGAGATACATTTAACTCCTCGGCCTGCGCCTTGGCATGCTTGCGGACAAAGTTCATTTCATCGGGTTCATCAGCCTCAGCAGCCATTTTGATTCCACGATCCATCAAGTTCATCTGGTTAATGAACAAGTCACGGAAAACTCCAGAACAGGAGACAACTACGTCAATACGAGGACGTCCTAGTTTTTCAAGAGGGATCAACTCAACCTTGTTCACACGTCCGAGGGAATCAGATACAGGGCGGACTCCGACAAGAGCCAATACCTGGGCCAGAGACTCTCCGTAGGTCTTGATGTTATCAGTTCCCCACAAAGTGAAGGCAATACTTTCGGGGTAGTCTCCGCCATTATCGACACGAAGCTTCTCCAAAAGCTTTCTGACGACACCATCAGACACCTCAACAGCAGCGGCGGTGGGAATTGAAGAAGGGTCCAAAGCATGCATGTTACGTCCAGTGGGGAGAACATCGGGGTTACGGATAGGATCTCCACCAGGAGCGGGCATCAAGAACTGTCCGTTGAGAAGCTCCATAATTCCACCAAGCTCGTTGTTGGCGACAACCTGCTTCAAGCAGAACTCCAAGTATCCGATCACAGGAGCCATACGAGATTCATCAACATCAGGGAATCCAGCGTTGATAATGGCCTGAGTCCAGGCTTTCTTTTGGCCCAAGAGACCTCCAAAGAAGTTACCCATCTCATCAAAAGCATCTTTGACCTCCTTAACACGGCCGTTGGAATCAGTCGACTGGTTAACAAGAGCACGAACAGCAGCACGAGAAGCCTCGGTGATTTTGTCGTTCAGTTCTACATCTGATAATACACCGACGTTGTTTCCACGGTAAACGTCGTTGATGTCACGACCGATAGAAGAAGCGATAACACGAGGAAGTGACTCGATCTTATCCTCTGGACGATCAAGCTGGGCAATGTTCACAAGGGTAGCAACAGCTTCATCAGCACTTGGAGGTACTCCAACGGTGTGAAGACCACATGGAAGAAGACGGCTCTCAATCTGCATGATCTGAGAATATACCTTCCCTACGATATCATCACGGTTCTCAGCAGTATCACTTTTGGCATCGTAAGTTTCGAGACTAGGAAGCTCAGGGATATCCTTATCAAGGTTACAAGTCCAGGCAGTGGATACAATGGAGTTAACAATAGCAGGTCCACGTCCCTCATTTTCACGCAATCCTTGGTAGGAGGAAATGAGTTCCTTCAACTCCTTCAATCCTTTGTACAAACCAGCGTTCTCAGCAGGAGGAGTCAAGTAAGAAACAGTTGCAGAGTAAGAACGTCTCTTTGCGATAGTAGCCTCGGAAGGGTTGTTGGCAGCGTACAAGTATGCAGATGGAAGAGAGTTGATCAAGCGGTCAGGGTAACAGGTTCCTGACATACCAACCTGCTTTCCGGGCATGAACTCCAAACTTCCGTGAGTTCCGAAATGAAGAACGGCATCAGCCTTGAAAATCTTTTCAAGGAAAGTATAGTAAGCAGCGAATCCGTGATGAGGACTGGCAGATTTGGCGAACAACAAACGCATGGGGTCACCCTCGTATCCGAAAGAGGGCTGAACTCCAATGAAGACATTTCCGAACTGCTTTCCGTATACAACAAGGTTCTTTCCATCAGAGTTCAAGTTTCCGGGCGCGGGTCCCCAGTTCTCCTCGAGATCTTCAGCGTAAGGAGTCAACTCGTAGTATTCGTCGGTGCTCATGCGGTAAGCAACATTGAGCTCAGGGGAGGAAATCTTAGCTTCAGGGTCGTTCAAGATAGACTCCATGATTGCTTCCTTCTCCAATGGTGCATCTCCAATATCATATCCCTCAGACTTCATCTGTCCCAAGACAGCCTTGATGGAATCAAACACATCGAGGTATGCGGCAGTTCCAACGTTACCCTTGTCAGGGGGGAAAGAGAAGATGGTAATTGCAATCTTCTTGTCCTGTGCAGGCTTGGATCCAAGGGTGGCCCACTTCATTGCGCGGTCTGCCAACAAATTTACACGGTCGGGAAGAGGAACACTGCGTCCGGTAGCACCTTCACGTCCAGCAAAGATAATGGGCTCAATTGCTCCATCAATTTCAGGGAGGGATACCTGCAAGGCAACCTGCACAGGGTGTAGTCCCAACTCGGATGACTGCCACTCCTCGAAGGACTGGAATACAAGAGGAACGGCACAGATATAAGGCTTGTTCAAACGTTTGAGGATCTTGGCTGCCTTTTTGTGATCTTGGGAAGCAGGACCTCCAACAAGGGCGAATCCGGTGAGGTTCACAATGGTGTCGACAACAGGACGTCCAGCGGAGTCATAAAAGTAACTTTCGATGGGTCCAGAGTAATCAAGTCCACCAGAGTAGATGGGTACAACCTTGGATCCACGGCTCTCCAACTCAGCAATCAAAGAAACGTAGTGAGTATCATCCTTGGTGTTGATGTGGGATTTCTGTAATATGAGTCCAATTGTGGGTGCAGTCTTTGCGTCAATTCCAGCCTCAGGGCAGAATTCCTTCTCGTACCAGTTGAAGTAATCGGAGTTGCTCTCGAAGACAACATCCGGAGCAACAGGATGCCATATGGCGACATCGGGAAGAAGGACAGGCTCAACAGCTTTAACCTTCTCCTTACCCTCCATGCTCTTCATAATAGGTTCAACGTAGTCCTGTCCAAGCATAACAAGCAAAGACTCGAGGTTCTCAGGAGATCCTCCGAGCCAGTATTGGAAAGACATCATGAAGTTACGAGCATCTGCAGCCTTATCACTGGGCAAGAATTTCAATACCTTAGGCAAGGTTCTCAATAACTTAAGCATGCCTTCCTCGAAAGAGGATCCATCTTCCTGCTTCTTCTTCTTCATGAAGTCAGCTACAACACTCTTCGACTGTCCCAAGTTCTTCATGGTAAATTGTCCAACCTTGTTCAACCTCATTACCTCAGGCATGGAAGGGAACACTAAAACAGCGTCGAGCTCGTCCCTCCTAGGAGCAACTACCTCTTGTACCTTCTCAGCGAGCTCCTGTACAAAGATCAGTGATCCAATGAAGATGTTTGCGTCTGCTACATCAGCCTTGAACTGTTCGAAAGTCTCATCATCACGAAGCTCCTCCAACAAGTATCCAACACACTCTACAGCCATGTTCTCGGATCCTGCATTGATACGCTTTACGGCACCAGTCATGGAAGATTGGTATTGGGACTCAAGGACAACGTATACAACTTTCATGACGGGACGATCACCAGCATCCTCGGGAACCACACGACGGGATTCAGAGTTGGTAGCGGTGAACATTCCTCCTCCAGAAGACATCTCAGCTTTCTTTGTGGGATCAGCGAGAACCATATTCAGTGCAGACTTGGATGCTACCGCATTGTTTTGGCTGTTGTAAAGGTTAGCAGTGGCGAGTGCAGCCTTATTGATGTAGCTCTGGGAGGGAACAAAGGATGAAACCTTGCTAGACTGCCATCTGTTTTTGGTTAGAATAAAATGCGGTGAGTGATAATCAATTGATGTGAAAGATCCAAAGTTGTTTATTCACAATATTGGATGGGAACCCTTTTGTCTTCGAGTTGGATCGCCGATCATAAGTTCAACTTGATGCCAACACAATGCACACAAGTAAAAACATCAAAATAATGCAATGGAACACAAGTTCACTTACGCACTGGCAGCTCCCATGGTGAGGAGAGCAGATGCTGCAATTTTGAAAGAAACCATCTTGATTCAGTTGAAATAACAATAGTTGTCAAGCTACTCGTACTACTAGTGCAATTCCTGAGATGTGATTGGAGATGTGATGGAGTTGAAAGTTTGGGTTTCCGGAGGGAAGAGGGAACCAGGGTTTTTTTCAAGGTTTTTTCCTTTCAGTCTCTGACTAAGCTAAGTTCTGTATCGCATCGCACGCGCGAACAGTCAGCTTCTGAACCCGTCGTACATAGTCATTATTTTTCTGGTGGGTGGGGTTGCAATCAACCCCATTTATCCTGTTTTGTCACTCTTCTCTTCTTTTTGGTTCTTTCTTGTTCTTGCCTGGTCGACAAACCGAGACCTCACCATCTTCAATCTTATCCTACTTTCGCTTCTTTTCAACTTTGGTCGTTGCTGTGTAGTTAATTTTTGAATTGTTCATGGCATTACCAATTACGGTCTTGTAGTCAAACAATTATGGCTACACACGACGTACGCGTAGTTCCAATTTGAAAAGCAACTTACACCAATTCATAGAATCTATTGTATTATTTAGCTATTGTCCTTTTCTCCATAGACGGGTTCCACATGGAGGAGCTCGTGAGCTGTCTTGCTTCCCATTTCTTGCAAGTATCGGTCGTAAAAGGCTTTGATAGTTGGGTTTTCATGAGAACGACGAATGGGGAGTGATTTGTCAAGGGAATAGATAACTTGCTGACGTTTATCGAGAATGCTCTTGTCTTTCGACCTTGGCTGACCCCCGCCGCCAATACAGCCTCCCGGACAAGCCATTACTTCTACCATATCATATTTTACAGTACCTTCTTTCATAGCGGCAATGAGCTTCTTCGCATTACCAAGTCCATTTGCAACGGCGACGTGTAATTCCATATCAATTCCTTTCCCAGTGTTCTTGTCTAACAACGATATATGTGCTTCCTTGGTCCCATCAAGACCGCGAACTTCTTCAAGTTCTAACTTTGGTAGTTGCGACTCAGTCAAAATTTCGTAGACTGATCTGACCGCTGCCTCCATGACTCCTCCTGGAGGAAATGGAAACATTATTTTAATAAGGTGTGTGCTGGGTTTGTGTGTGAGAAAGAGATTTGGAATCACTCCTCTCGAATAAATCTACTCACCTGTTGCCCCAAATAGCTGGCCAGCCCCTGAGCCAAGACCGTCAGGGGGGGTTTCTTCTACTTGAAATGGACTGTCGTAAGGCTTAGGTTCAAGTTCCCCTGGATTAATCTCATGAAGATGTAGAAGATCGCCTAAATCTTTCGTGGTTATGACATTATCAACATCCCTTACTCCTTCGTGAGCGAACGCTGCATGATCCGACTCGCCTCGTTTCTTCACGCAAGGCATGACGGAAGTCAGATAAACCTCCGATGGATTTTTGCCAAGGAGATCCTGACTGTAGTGTTTTACTCTGGAACAAGGCATAATATTGAGAATAAATTGAAACTTAGTAATTTCGTGGCTGAGTTCTGCATACAGTATGTTTACTCACATTGCACCGAGCATCATATGCGGTGATTTACAAGAAGAAACATATGGGACTAATTCTGGATTGCTATTAGCTATGAAGTTCATCCATCCAGGACAACAAGATGTGAATAGTGGAAGTGGATCATCAAGTTTCATGGCATCTAAAAAGGAGGGATCTTCCATCTTCTTCATGCGTCTTTCCTGGCGCAGAGTGATGCGGTGTAATAATTCTGTACCTTCTTCGCATATTGTTAAATCTGCAGCAGTATTTGTATCTAATACAACATCGAATCCAAGAGCTTTGAGAGAAGCAACAAGTAAACCAGGGGGGTACGTACCAGGTGCCTCATCGTATAGTTCAGGAAAGGCGACACGAACCGATGGAGCAGTCTGTGCCACAAGTAGCTTTCCAGATTGTTCTTTGTTACTCAAGAGGATTTCTAACTCGTTTGCCTCAGGGGTTAGTTTTCTTTGCTCTGGGACTGCTTCATTTCTGTCACCTGCATCTCTTTCTGTAGAAATATAAGTTGTTATCTTCGCAGAATATCTCCCTCGTTGCGCTCTACCTTTCTGTGGACACCTGCTATTTCTTTTTTGTGTATGCATGGTGAAGCATTCTGCTATATTTCCAGCGATAGCTGAGAAGAGAAAGAAGTACTTATTCTGCATGATACAATACGCTCGTACTGTGCACAATGGTGAACAAGTTCTTGAACGATTGATTATTTGGTGTTCGCGAAGCCCAATTTCAACTGTCGACTATTGCGAAGCGAACACTGCCTGTCAAACGATCTTCCGGAAACATAAAATTCCACGCCTTGTTGGTCTTGGTATCAGCCGTTATTAACAACAACATCTTGAAATGACGACCTGGAAGTACCTTCCTGTGCTTAATGCATGCCTTCAGATTATTTCCACTGTGTGTCTCGGTGCGATTTCGAGGATATTGGCACCCAGCGTCTTCGATTCAGCTTTTGTCCAGCATTCAGTACAGTTCGTATTTTATATTGCTATCCCTTGTCTGGTGGTAAAAGGCATTGGTGTCGGTGTTGACTTTTATTCAGAAGCAATCACATGGAAATATATTGCGGCATTTCTGTTATTGAGAGCATTTGTGCTTCTCTTTGCTGCCGCGTTTCATCTCTTGAGGCGAAATAGGAACGAAACAAAGTGTGGTACCATCGCAGTGTATTGGCTATCATTGACATGGATATCAACCGTAATTTTAGGAATACCAATATTGACAGCTGTGACGAACAGCCCAAAGAAGGGCAGATCTTATGGAATCCTCGCTGGTATCTCGAGCTTTGTATTTCAACTTCCCTTCCAGATATTTTTGTTTGAATGCCATAAATTTGAACGCGACCATTTGAATATAGAGGAAATGGATTCGGGTTGCGATGTTCCTCAAGATTTAATTGGAGGTAAAAAAGAAGGCGATAATGATGGAAGGAAAGTGAAAGTCGATAGTAGTCGATCACTAAACTGGACAAAGTTCACAACAAGCAAAGAACTTTGGAAATTCATTCTTTCGCACATGGGACACAATCCAATTATTTTGGGTATAGTATTTGGATTCGTGATATCTCTATCCACATTTGGGAAAAGGTTCCTGAATCCTTTTACTGACGACAAGACCTTAAACGATAGTTACGTTGAGTGGTTAAAATTCCTGGTCGACACTTTAGGTTGGTTCGGAGATTGCGCCTCACCTTTATCTCTATTTAGTATGGGGATTTGGATGCAGGATCAAGGTGGAAGTATCATAACGGTGGGTTTCAAAGAGCTCACGTTGTTCATGTTGTTAAAACTAGTGTTGGTACCCCTTCTGATGGTGGGTTTGGCTAATGCCCTGCAACTTAATGACGAGTCAGGTAGAGCAGCAGTCCTCATTGCAGCGTTGCCTATCTCCATAGCATCATTCTCATTAGGTAACACGTATCAGGTCGGCGAGGCTCAACTTTCAGCGAATGTGGTAGTAGGCACTGCTCTCATGCTGCCAACTATCATAATATGGAATTATGCGATGGACGAGATTGGTTTGTTTACTATTTTTTGAAAAGAAACATCTAGAGAGAAAACGAGAGCCCGTTGGATGGGCAACAATGCCAAAAACAAAAACAGAACCTCCCAGACACTGCTCTGAGAAACTTACGGCAGAAGGCAGAAGAAGAAGATAATTCGACTCTCATGGTGTGATTCTTTTCAGATTCAATTATCTATTTGTAGTACGTGTACTTCTATTTGACTGTACACTTAGCGTCAAGAGGAGGATTCTACTAATAAATTATTAAGAATATAAATCATATTTCTTATTTTTACGAAGCAATATCAAGTTCCACGCCAATAAGCAAGCAACTAGTAGATTAGTTAGTAGACGGAGCTTCATAATGAAGCATGATGGCGGGTCATGGCCGACTCGCAAGGTCATATATTAATAAAGCGAAACCACACCACCAATTCAGTTACAACGAAACCATTTGCTACCTTTTCAGTTCCTAGCTTTTGGAGATTTTCCGCCCTTGGGAGCTTTGGTGACTTTGGGCCTTTTGGTCGTAGTTGTGGAGTCGCAACTGTCGGGGAGGCAGGAGTGAGTGCTGGAGTAGGAGATGCGGTTGTCACTGTGGTAGGAGATGATGTTGCGGGTGCAGGAGTAGGAGATGCCGTTGGTGCAGGAGTCGGCGCCACGGTTGGTATAGGTGTTGGTGGTGTACGAGCGGTTGGCCCTCCAGTTGGACTCAAGGTCGGTGACTTTGTTGGGGAGGAGGCAACTGAGGACAATGAAACGATGAGCAATAGTGCTTGCGAGGTTGAGAATTTCATTTCAAATGTGTGTACTGTTTTGATCACTATTTTTTCTTGTTGTTTTATGTTTGATCAATTACAATTTAGTGATTGAAAAGACTCGCTCCAAACGACATCATAACCGACCACATTATGTCCACTCACCTTTTCTCAAAATTAGGATTATGTGAGTTAATTGATTTAGGGTACTCCTGGTACCGAGTAGTACAGTACGGGTGAACCACACAATAGGCAGATACAAATCAATGGAGTCTATTTATAATCAGATGAAGTCTCTTTTTATTGTTAAGTCAACATTATTGAATCGTACATAACTAGGAACTCGGGCAGATCTATCGCGGTGGAGGAGGCATTCCATACTGGCGAGGAGGCGCAGGTGGTGCTCC
>Ga0115005_10004524_pt1 | contig 10997 bp, 13 predicted proteins | sample ArcOceMetagenome_FD_87163 | JGI IMG/M metagenome (GOLD analysis project Ga0115005, IMG submission 87163) | Marine eukaryotic phytoplankton communities from Arctic Ocean - Arctic Ocean - Greenland ARC118M Metagenome | ecosystem: Environmental > Aquatic > Marine > Oceanic | place: Arctic Ocean...
TTTTCCATCTTAAATTATTTAATCGGTGACAAAGATACGTTTGACAATTTAATTTTTTAAATTTGTAAGCGTAAATTTTTAATAAAAAATGCTTCCTAATTCTTCAATAAAAATAACATCAGAAAAACTAGATTTACAGGTCTGTTACGACTTTGTTCATGATGCTTCTTGTGGTGGAATTGCTCTTTTTGTTGGTACTGTGCGTAATAAAACGCAAAAGAAAGAGGTTACCATACTTGATTTTTCTGCTTATCAAGAAATGGCAGTGAAGGAAATGGAAAAAATAGCAGCCAATGCTTTAGCGCAGTTTGATATTTTAAAAATAGCGATTCATCATGCTGAAGGCATCTTAAAAATTGGAGAAATTCCAGTTATTATTGCTGCATCTTCACCACACAGAAAAGCAGCGTTTGAAGCATGTCAATATGCAATAGACACTTTAAAAGAAACAGTGCCTATTTGGAAAAAAGAATACTTTATTGATGGCGAAGTTTGGGTAAATTCAACTCCATAGTAAGAAATGAAAGAAACGAGGATAAATAAATATTTAAGTGAAGTTGGTTACTGCTCAAGACGTGCGGCAGACAAATTAATAGATCAAGGTAGAGTCACTATTAATGGTGAAGTTCCTGAAATGGGAACTAAAATTTCTGAAGTAGATGAAGTTCGGGTTGATGGCTCATTAATTTCTGAGTCAAATGAGAAACCTGTTTATATAGCCTTTAACAAACCTGTCGGAATTGTTTGCACAACAGACACTAAAAGAGAACGCAACAACATTATTGATTATATTAATTATCCATCGCGTATTTTTCCTGTCGGAAGATTAGACAGACCAAGTGAAGGTCTTATTTTTTTGACAAATGATGGTGATATTGTAAACAAGATTTTACGCGCTCGTAACAATCATGAAAAAGAATATATTGTAACTGTAAATAAACCAATAACTACTGATTTTATTAAACGAATGGGAAATGGAATTCCTGTTCTAGACACCTACACTAAAAAATGTATTGTTGAGCAAATTGATGAATATAGTTTTAAAATAATTTTAACTCAAGGGTTAAATCGTCAAATTAGAAGAATGTGTGAATATTTAGAGTATCGTGTTACTAAATTAAAACGCACAAGAATCATGAACATTACTTTAGATGTTTCCGTTGGTCAATGGAGAGATTTAACCACAGACGAATTAAAAGAAATCGACAGGTTGGTTTCAGACTCAGAAAAAACTCATGACAGTTAAACTAGGCTTAAAAGAAAACTGGAAACAGTTTACCATCTTAGTTATTGTCAACGCTTTTGTTGGTGGAATGGTTGGTTTAGAACGCACTATTTTTCCAAAATTTGCCGAAATAGAATTCGGTATTTCTTCAAAAACTGCCATTTTATCTTTTATTGTTGCTTTTGGAATTTCTAAGGCAATTACTAATTATTTTACAGGAAAACTTGCCAACAAATACGGTCGAAAAAACTTACTGATTATTGGTTGGATTTTCGCACTTCCAATTCCATTTATTTTGATGAATGCAACTTCTTGGAATTGGGTTGTTTTTGCAAATGTTTTATTAGGAATTAATCAAGGATTGACTTGGAGTAGTACCGTTGTAATGAAGATTGATTTAGTAGGCGAAAAAGATAGAGGATTAGCAATGGGAATCAATGAATTTGCTGGATATTTTGCCGTTGGAGTTGTTGCCTTTTTAACTGGTATAATCGCACAGGAATATGGTGTGAAACCGTATCCTTTTTATCTCGGAATTGGTATTTCTATTGTTGGCTTAATCGCTTCAATTCTATTTGTAAAAGACACACGAAAGTTTGTAAATATTGAGCAAAAAGCTTCAGAAATCTCAACTATGAAAAGTGTATTTTTAGAAACAACTTTTAAAAACAAAAATTTAAGTTCTATTACTCAAGCAGGATTAGTAAACAACTTAAATGATGGTATGATTTGGGGAATTTTACCGATACTATTATTTGCTTTGAATTACGACACTAAAAACATTGGAATCATTGCTGCAATCTACCCAACTGTTTGGGGAATTGGACAGTTATTTACTGGAAAAATGGCAGATATTTATTCTAAAAAAGCAATGCTTTTCTGGGGAATGTTACTGCAGGGAATTGCTATTATCATGCTTCCTTTTTTCACAGCGTTTTATCAACTAGCCATTATTTCGGCAGTTTTGGGCTTAGGGACTGCATTGGTATATCCAACATTTTTATCGGCAATTGCAAATGCCACTTCGCCAACTCAACGTGCTGAAAGTATAGGCGTTTTTAGACTTTGGAGAGATTTAGGATATGCGATAGGAGCCATACTTTCTGGAATTATTGCAGATGCTTATGGAATAGAAAGTGCAATAATCACCATTGGAATACTTACTATTGTTTCTTCATTTGTTATAAAATTGAGGATGGAGTAGAAAATTCTATAAACTCATTCACTAGTAAATTTCCTTTTTAAGAAGTAAGAGTTAATATTATTAACCCTAAAATAATGGTTATAATTTTAATATAGGTTTTTGTGGTAAACTTCTTAATCATAAAAATATATTTGACTACAAAAATAGTTTGTGAAATTCAAAATTACCATAGGAAAAACACCCTTTTTTATAGGGGGAAAACACCCTTTTTTAAAAGCCTAAAACTCCACCCTCTAAACTCAATACATTTACTTGAGGGTATTTTTCTTTGAATAATAATGTCGCCATCATACTGTTATTGCCTCGATTACAAACCATAATATACTCTTTAGCAACCTCTTTTAATTCTTCTAGCCATGAATCAATATCATAAAATTGCACATTCTCATCAATCGTAAAAGATACTTCAGGCATTTCATCAAGCAAAGAAATAACTAGTATCGTTTCTCTTTTCTCTACAAGTAGTTTTTTAAATTCTACTTGAGAAATAATTAGTGAATCATTTATATCACATGCGTTTTTTTCATAATTTTCAGTCACATACATTTCTGATATCTTCTCTTTATCAAATAGTGGCTTTAACTTCATTTTATACTGAGTGTTTTCTAAACTATTATAAATTAACAATTCATTGACAATCGGTTTACCAATATTCGCAACGACTTTCAACACTTCATTTGCTTGCATCAATCCAATAATTCCAACAATAGAATTCAATGTTCCTATTTCAGAACAATTCGGAATATTTTTGGTCGGGTTTTCTGGAAAAGCATCACGAAGATTTGTAGTTCTATTTCCGTTTTTATCCATAAAATTAAACGTTGCTACATACCCATCAAACTTATATAACGAACCATAGACAAGCACCTTGTCTTTTACCACACAAGTATCATTCAATAAGTATTTGGTTGGTAAATCATCGGTACAATCCAAGACAATAGCTGCAGTAGAAATAACATCCTTTACATTATTTTTCAAAACCGTTTTATTAGAAAAAGTAACATTTACCAAAGGAGAAATGGACTGAATATGATTTGATAAAACTTCAACCTTTAACTTCCCAATATCTTCAGTTCTATAAAACACTTGCCGATGTAAATTACTCACATCAACTAAATCAAAATCTACTAAATGAATATTACCAATACCACTTGCAGCCAAATAAACAGCAGCAACAGAACCTAAACCACCACAACCAACAATAGTAATTGTTGCGTTTCGTAACGCGTTTTGTCCAATTGCTCCGATTTCCCGCAACGTAGTTTGACGTTGGTATAAATCTTTGGCTGAAATTTCAAGCATTTATTCAAGCATTAAATTACGAATTGAAATAATCAATAAAACAACACCTAATATTAGAAAAGTAAAACCTAATAAGGCTTGCTTTTTATTTTTCACTTGATCTTTTATAAATGAAAATGCAATTGTATTAAAAAGTATTAGTATCAGTCCGATACTTGTAAATAGAACTCCTATAGATAACATAAATTTTAAGTGTTTAATTCTTGTTTCGCCTTCTGATATTCTTCAGGCGTATTAATATTTTGAATATAATGAGTGTCGACCTCTACAATTTCCACATCCGAATTTATCAAAACCTTACGAGGACAAGAATATCCTTGTGACAAATAATTTAGTAGAATCGGATAGGCTTTTGGCTCCCAAATGGTAATTAAAGGTTCTGGAAACTCATTGTTTTTCCCTTTTATTGCTGTTGCAATTTTCTTTGGATTTCTATGCTTTAACAACAAATTTATAATTTCATCATCTACAAATGGAAGATCTGTAGCCAACACAAACCAAGCAACATTTGGATTTTTCTGAAATGCAGAACAGATAGCTCCAAAAGGCCCTAAGTTTAAAAATTTATCAGAAATTGTAGGCTTATCATCACTTTTCTGGTCATTTCTTACGGATAGATACACCCCCTTTTCAACTTTATAAGAAATAAATATTTTGCTCAATTGATTGAACAAAAAATCTTGTTGTGACATCCCATGATATTCTAACAATGCTTTGTCGGTTCCCATTCGTGTACTTTTGCCTCCTGTCAAAATAAGTGATTGAACCGGAGGTATCACCTCTTCAATTAATCGATTGATATGTGCCGAAATGGCATCAATTTCATCAATCATATAACAGTTTAGGTTTTGAATAGTTGGGAAATTTTCAATTAAAAAATCGAAATACTTCGAGTCTTCATTCATCTTGACAACAAACTGAATATTATTCAACTGATCTAGCCTTTTTAATACTGATGCTTCCTTATCATTATCTAAAATTAGGACTTGTTTTTCTCCTTGATAATGGTTTCCGTTAACACATACTAAATCATATTGAGACAATTGAATTCTTGAATTATATGGATTTAAAGACGTTTGAGAATTAGCGTCTAAATTTCCTGAATGATGAAATGTAAATGTATCAAAATTTGGCACTTGAATTTTATCATTATGACTTGCGTCTAAATATGCTATTTTTGATTGTTTTTGATTGTTTTTTGCTATTTTTTGAACTAAATTAGTAATTATTGAGCATTTAACGCCTAAAAACACAATTTCATTAGTTCCATAAACGCCATTATTTCTACGTGTTAATTTGGTATGTTTTTGGTGTTTACTCATCAATTTTAATGTCAGATTTTCCTCCTATTTTTTCAATCAATTTCACTTCTTTAATTACCATCTTTTGAGAAAGTGATTTACACATATCATAGACAGTCAAAGCGGTAATACTTACTCCAGTCAGCGCTTCCATTTCTACACCTGTTTTCCCTTCAATTACTACAGAACAATTGATTTCAATTTCGTTTGTATTGACAATATTAATATCAATATCAATCCCTTGAATCATCAGAGGATGACACATCGGAATCAACTCTGATGTTTTTTTTACAGCTTGAATCCCTGCGATAATGGCTGTTTGAAAAACTGGTCCTTTTTTCGTGGTTAATTCATCATTTATAAAATGAGAAATAATCTCAGAACCTAAAAACATCGTTGCTCTTGCAAGTGCTTTTCTTTTGGTGATTTTTTTATCACCTACATTGACCATTTTTGGTTGATTTTTTTTATTTATATGTGAAAAATCACTCATTATCTATATTTAATTACTGGAAAAACTTCTCCTTTTTTAAACTCCTTTTTATCTGCTGGCAATTCAAGAAATGCACCTCCTTCAACTAAACTGGCTAAATCACCTGAACCATTTCCAACGATTGGAATAGCGTACATACTTCCGTTTCTGTTTTCCAATTTCACTTGTAAAAAATAGGTCATTGAAGGTTTAAAGGTAACATCATTTGCAAGAATAGCAAGGTTTTGATTTTTAGATTCCAAACCTACAGATGCATCAAACCAAGGATAAAAATATTTCACACAACTCACAAAAGTTGAAATCGGATTTCCTGGGAATGCGAATACAATTGTTTTACTTTTTTTCTCATCCTGATTAACATCTTGTTCACTAATAATAGAAGTGGCAGTACCACCGAACCAAAATGGCTTTCCAGGTCTTTGTGCTACTTTATGAAACAGTTTTTCTACTCCCAATTCATCTAGCACTTCTGGAATAAAATCAAACTTACCCTTGCTCACTGCTCCACTAAAAAGCAAGACATCATAACTCTCTAAAAACCCATTAATCTTTTGTTTGAGCGCATTTTTATCATCTGTAATATGTGCTGTATCGGCTTGTATTTGCTTTCTTTTAAGTAGCGAAACTAAGGTGTGAACATTTGATCTTCTTATTTGAAATTCTTTTGGTGTTTGACTTACTTCAACCAATTCATCACCTGTTGAAACAATCATAACTCTTGGGTTTTTAGCAACTGCTACGGTTACTTTTCCAACAGTTGCCAAGACTCCAATTTCGGCAGAAGAAATCAATGTGTTCTTTGAAATAAGTAGATCTCCCTTCTTTTTATCACTTCCTTTTTTGTGTATGTTTTTATAAAAAATTAACTCTTCAATAACTATCGAAGCAATTTGATTTTCAATGGCTATTTGTTCATACGGAATAACAACATCACAATTTAAGGGAAGCATTGCACCTGTCATCACTTCAATACAATTAGTAGTGTCATTCAACGTCAATTGCTCGCTTCCTGCTGCTTGAACTCCTTCTATTTTATAAGCGCTTTGTCCGTTTACAAACGAATTATGAGAAATAGCAATACCATCCATAGAAACTCTATTAAATGGAGGGAAAACTCTATCAGCAAAAATTTCTTCTTTTAAAACTCGACCTAAAGAATCGGCAAAATTAACTTCTTCCACACCGTAATTTTCAGTGTGATTTAATATAATTTTAAGGGCGTTATGTACGTTTGTAAGTTCGATACTTTTAATTTTTAACCTCCAATAGTTGACATGCTTTCTGAAACATCTGATTTCCTTGACTTTTCAGCCACAAAACCGTTCTTAGGTTTTTTAGCTACAATAGATAAAAACAGTTTCTTTAAATCATCATTACTCGCTCCGTTTCTTATAAAGTCTCGCACATTAAAAACACCATCATCAAACAGGCAATTCTTAAACATTCCTGTAGACGTAATTCTAATTCTATTACAGTCACTACAGATAGTCCGTGTAAAAGCAGGAATAATTCCGAAAGTTCCTTTATACATATTCACTTTAAAATTACGTGAAGTAGACGATTTTCCATCATCTAATTTCTCAATAGTATCGTACTTCTTTTCTATCTCCGCTAAAATTTTTGTGTAATCCCAAACTTCTTTTCCTTCTTTCAATCCAACACCATTAAATGGCATTTCTTCTATAAATCTAACGGAAATATTTTTTTCTTTAGTCAACTCAACGAAATCTGTAAGTTCGTCTGTATTAATTCCAGATTGGACAACAATATTTAGTTTTAAATTAATCGTACTATTTTCAAGTAGTTCCAGCGTTTTATAAACTTCGTCAAAAACATCTCTACGTGTTATTTCTGCAAACTTCTTTTTATCAAGACTGTCAATACTCAAATTGATAGACTTCACTTTTAAACCTTCAATAGTTTTAATATGCTTACGAATTAATGCTCCATTGGTTGTAATATTAATTTCGTCTAATAAATCATTAAAATCAAGCATCTCTAAGAACTTCACAAAGTCTTTTCTTACAAATGGTTCACCTCCTGTCAATCTAACCTTATTAACTCCGAGTTCACTTAAAACACGTGTAATTCGGTACATTTCTTTAAAAGTCAACAACTCCTTTCTATCTACAATATCAATTCCGTGAGCAGGCATACAATATTGGCAACGCAAGTTACAACGATCGGTTACTGCCAAACGCAAATATGTAATTTTTCGGCCAAAATTGTCTATTAATTGATTTTCCATCGTCTAATTAATTCTAGATTTAATATAGTCTAAAACTATTTTTGTTGCACCTATATTTTGTGAAATAAATTTTTTTGTAATTTTCCCTTTTTTGGTTCTATCATCAGCATCAGTAAATAACTCTTTTAACTGGTCATTAAACTCTTCTTTGTTATATACAACAAAACATCCACCTTCGTTAACTAAACCTACTGCTTCTCGAAACTTATCATATTTTGGTCCTATAATAATTGGCACACCAAAAGTTGCTGGTTCTAAAATATTATGCAGTCCTGTCTCAAATCCACCACCAACATATGCAATATCGGCATAACTATAAATTTTAGTTAGTATTCCAATAGTATCAATAATAAAAACGTGCGCATCCTTTAAATTTTGATTTTCTTTTTCAGAAAACAATACTGTTTTTTTATTGATAGCCTTTTGCAATTCTTTTATTTCTTTAGAATTGATATTGTGTGGCGCTATGATAAATTTTTCGCTTGCTGAAGCCTTGTTATTTATATAATCTACAATTAATTCTTCATCTTCTTCCCATGTACTTCCAGCAACAAAAGTTAATTGATCTTGTTTAAATTCTTGAATAAAATTAAGCGTATTATCCTGTAGCGGTATTTCATGTACTCTATCAAAACGTGTATCTCCACTAACCCTTACATTATGAATTCCTATAGAATTTAATAGTTTTTCAGAATTCTCATCCTGAACAAAAAAGTGAGAAAATGTTTGTAACGATTTGCGCATCCAAGAGCCTATCGGTTTAAAAAAGACTTGGTCTATTCTAAAAATTCCTGAGACAAGAATTGTAGTAACTTTTCTGCTTTTTAATTCATTTAAAATATTTGGCCAAAACTCATATTTAACAAAAATTGCTATTTCTGGACGAACTAAGTCAATAAATTTCCGTGCATTTAATTTAGTATCTAAAGGCAAATAACAAACAACATCTACCTCACTATAGTTCTTACGAACTTCATATCCTGAAGGGGAAAAAAAGGTTAAAACAATTTTATGGTTCGTATATGTTTTTCTGATTTTTTCTATTATAGGTCTTCCCTGCTCAAACTCACCTAAAGAAGCGCAGTGAATCCAAACTACTTTATCAGTATTAGAAATCGTGTTAGATAACTTTTGGAATGTCTCTTTTCTTCCATCAACAAAAAGTTTAATTTTTTTATTAAACAGCGCTATGATTTGAAGAAACAAACGAGCAAGAGAAACAATTAAATTGTATAAAAAATACATCATAAAACAAATGTACGAAATAGGTATAAAAAAACTCCCAAACTTTCGTTTGGGAGTTTAACTTATTTTTTAATCAAATAAATTTCTTAAGCTTCAAAAGGAACTATAGAAACATATGATCTATCATCTCTTTTCTTTGTAAACTTCACAAGACCATCGACTCTAGCATGCAATGTATGGTCTTTCCCCATATATACATTTTCACCTGGATTATGTGTAGTTCCTCTTTGGCGGATAATAATATTTCCTGCAATTGCAGCTTGTCCTCCAAAAATCTTAACTCCTAAACGTTTCGATTGTGATTCTCTACCATTTTTCGAACTTCCGACTCCTTTTTTATGTGCCATTTTATTACGGTTTTAGTGTTAATTAACTTAATGCTGCAATTAAATCAGCTTTCTTCATAGAAGAAATTCCTGTTACTCCTTTTGCTTTTGCTAAATCTTTCAATTCAGCAACAGTCATTTTACTAAAGTCTTGAGCTACTGCTTCAACTTTAGGAGCTGATGTTTTTACTGCTTCTGCTTTAGGCGCTGCTTTTTTAGCAGTTGCTTTCTTTGCACCAGATGCTGCAATACTTTCAATTTGGATTTGAGTTAAAGACTGTCTGTGACCGTTCTTTACTCTATATCCTTTTCTACGTTTCTTTTTGAAAACGATTACCTTATCACCTTTTAAGTGATTTAAGATTTTGGCAGTCACTGCTGCTCCTTCTATAGCTGGGGCGCCAATAGTTACTGATCCATTATCTACTAAAAGAACATTATCAAATGTTACATTTGAACCTTCTTCTCCTTGTAAACGGTGAACGAATACCTTTTGATCTTTTGCTACTTTAAATTGTTGCCCTGCTATCTCTACAATTGCGTACATACGATTAAATTTAAATTTCGCTTGTTAATAATTAAGCCCATCTTCCGAAAGGCGGGTGCAAATATATTCCTTTTTTTTGAAATGACAAAGTCAATACAAATTTTAAAAACTACTATTTCTCAGATAGTTAATTAGTCTTTTTTTTATTCGCCAAGTAAACACCAAGTAAAATAATAATTGCTCCAACAAATTGCATCGCGCTTATTTTCTCTCCATCCATAGACCCCCATAAAACTGCAACTAAAGTCATTAGATAAGTAACAGATGAAGCAAAAACCGGAGAGGCTATTTGAACCAATTTATTAAATAAAACTTTGGCTAAAGCAGTTCCAAATAGAGATAATAAAACAATGTATAGAATAGAGGGCATTATTGTTTCTGTCTTGTAAATAGTTTGGGAGAAGAAATCTGTAAACAATAATACTATTATCGCTGGGATGATAATTACAGCAAAATTACCTACAGCTATTGCCATTGGCTTCTCGTTTTGTAAATATTTTTTAATAATATTTACATTCATCGCATACATTACTGTTGCTAAAATCACAAAACCAGCATACAGGTAATTTTGATTTGGATTGAGTTTAGCGCCATTAGCTATTAATAGTGCAGTACCTATAAAACCAATAATAACACCAAAAACTTGTCGTTTAGTAGAGGTAATTTTAAAAACTGCTAGTCCAAATAAAATAGTATTAAGCGGCACTAATGAGTTCAATATTGACACAACTCCACTATCAACTTCAGTTTCTGCAAATGCAAATAAAAATGATGGAAAAAACGATCCTAAAAAACCTGAAATTATAATCCATTTCCAATTCTTTTTTTCAATTGTTCTAATACTCTTGAACCCAAAAACAAAAAGGAAAAATCCTGTAAAAATAATACGTAACGCACCTAATTCTACAGGTGACAAACCAATAAGTCCTTTTTTTATAAGTATAAACGAACTACCCCAAATAAGAGAGAGTACAATCAGATAGAACCATTTTTGCTGGTTACTTGTCATTTGAATAATTTAGAATACACAAAAGTCTTATAATTTATTCGGAAAACACTAGTATTCTATGTAATTTTGTTTCAAAAATAATACTATTATGAAAAAA